>Ga0102942_1000573_pt1 | contig 13881 bp, 12 predicted proteins | sample SalPon2_C_H2O_MG_FD_78171 | JGI IMG/M metagenome (GOLD analysis project Ga0102942, IMG submission 78171) | Salt pond water microbial communities from South San Francisco under conditions of wetland restoration - Salt Pond MetaG R2_C_H2O_MG | ecosystem: Environmental > Aquatic > Non-marine Saline... | reverse complement strand
GTTCGGAACGCTTATATCTCTCACTCTGGCTATGATCGACTGCGAAGCACGCACCGGTAGTGTAGTGGTATCACGCAACCTTGCCATGGTTGCAACCCGAGTTCAAATCTCGGCCGGTGCACTCCCTACGATCGCGCATCGCCCGTACACCCGTTCGCTTCGCTCACGGGAATCTCGGCCGGTGCATTTCTCGAACGCGGTGAGAGCAATCACCGGGAGTGTGAACGCTATTCGACGACGAACTCCGGAGCGAAGACGACGGCGACGAGCAGACACAGCAGTACGGCGATCGCCGTCAGGCGAAGGACGCCGGCCGTGCGGTGCCGGTGGCTCGGGAGAGACTCGGCGATTCCGGCCAGGGTTGCCCCGAGAGCCATGACGAGCAGCCAGCCGCTCGACCCGGCGTTGCCGGCGAGTCCGGAGTAACCGTACAGTCCGAGGAACGCGAGTGCTCCCGCGAACTGGACGAGCGCGTTGCCCCGGCCGGACGGCTCTGTAAACACGAGGTCGGAGAGGATGGAGGGCATCGTGTATGTGTGTGTCTTCGTGAGACACAAAGAACGGTCGCCCCGATCTGACCTCGGTCCGACCCCGATCGAGGACGATGAACCGGACACGCACAGAGCCCCATCCGGACTGCAACCGCACCGAACCGCACCTCACACCTCCCCAGCCTCGTTGCTCGCTGCTCGCGGCTTCGCCGCTCGCGTACCGAGGTACGCACTTCGTTCGCACCTCGCACCGCTCGCAACTCCCTCGCGCGGTCGAGTTCGCGCCCGTCGGGCGCTCCTCGGCGCGCGCCGGCTGTGCCGGAGGTGTGAAGTGTGAGATCGGTGGTGTGAGCGATTCCGGGGGTCTCGCCACGGCCCGTTCACCACGGCCCGTCGTAGTTCACGCGCGGGCGGTCGACGTCGACGCCCGACTCGCGGAGCATCGCGGTCGCGTTCTCGACCGGCGCGGGCGCGGGGCGGTCGAGAGGGTCCACGGCCGCCTCGGCGAACCGGACGGTCCAGTCCGCGTCGACCACGACGGTCGCTCGGCGCGGGATATCGGCGTGGCCCTCCCACGACTCGGCGAGCAGCCCGTACGACTCGGCGATCTGCCCGTGGAAGTCCGAGACGACCGGAAACGAGAGGTCGAATCGGTCGCCGTACGCGAATCCCGCGTACAGCGAGTCGCCCGTGACGGCGACGACGGCGAGGTCGTCGCAGTCGGCCCAGCCCGCGTCCCTGACCGCGGCGAGCGCGGCCGTGCAGGTGGGAACGAACGTCGCGGGCGCGAACGCGAGGACGACCGCCTCGTGGGCGTCGACGAGCCGGAACAGCTCCACCTGCGCTGCGCCGCCGCCGTCGGCGGTGAGCGCGCGGGCGGCGGGGGCCGCGAAATCGGGGGCTTTGACGCCGAGATCGATCATGGGTGACATCGCGGTCGGGACGAACATATATCCGCGGTAGCGGCCCCGGACCCGCTCGCTGCTCACGGCCCCCCGTGTGCGGGATCAGATCGGATCAGATGAGTCGAGTCCATAGCGCGGTGGCCACAGATAGCAGTTCTCACGATGTCTCTATACGTGGTGACCACGGAGAAGAGGCGTGTTCGGCTCTCACGCCGCGACTGCGCTCGCCCTCGTCGACAGCTACGGGGCCGTCGCGGTCTTCGCCGTGTTCGCGCTGGAGGGCGCGCTCGTCGGCAAGGTGCTCCCGGCGCGGACGCTGTTCGTCGCGTCCGTCGTCGCCGTCGGCGTCGAGGCCGTCGCGGTCGTGCCGGTGTTCGCCGCGGCGGTTATCGGTGCGACCGTCGGCCAATCCGTCGTGTTCGCGGCCGTCCGCCGATACGACGCCGACCCCGCGTCGCTTCCGCTCGTTTCGCTCGGCGACGACACGCTCGACGGGGCGGGCCGCTGGCTCGACCGGTGGGGACTACCGGCGGTGGCGGCCTCGAACGCGGTCCCCGGGACGCGAGGGTGGTTCGCCGTCCCCACCGCGAACGCCTCGTCGGTCTCCGCTCCGCGGTTCGCCGCGGCGTCGCTGGTCGGTTCCGCCGTGTATGCGGGAGCGCTTCTGGCGGTCGGGATCGCGGTCTCGCTCGGGATCGGAAGCGCCGCCGACCTCGTCGGTGTCGGGTGGATCGGCGCGGTGTAGCGGCCGGGGCGGCGTCTGCGGGCGGGTCAGTCCGAGAGCGCGGCGTCCAGACGCTCGATAAGCGCCTCGTTGCCGACGTACAGCGGAACGCGGTCGTGGAGCCCCTCGGGCTCGACGTCGAGGACGTCGATCCTGCCGTCGGAGGCCGCGCCGCCCGCGCGTTCGACGATGTAAGCGATCGGGTTCGCCTCGAACTGAAGCCGGAGCTTCCCGTCCGGCGCGTCGACGAGGGCGGGGTACGCGAACACGCCGCCGTAAGTGAGCACCTGATTCACGTCGCCGACCATCGCCCCGCCGTAGCGCAGCTTCAGCTCGTCTTCTATCTCGCGGGCGTAGGCAGTGAAGTCGTCGGGCCAGTCGGGCACGCGACCGCCGAAGCCGTAGACGGTGGGGTCGGCGGGGAGCCGCAGGTCGTCCTCGACGACCGTGCGGGTGACCCCGCTGTCGGCGGCGTCGTTTCCGTCGGCGTCCGATTCGACCACCTCCTCGCGCACGCCCGACTCGTCGGCGATAACCATCGTCGTGATCGGGCCGTAGAGCACGTAGCCGGCGGCGACGAGGTCGCGCCCGGTCGCGGGCAGCGGGGCGTCGTAGACCCCGACGACGGTCCCCATGGCGTTGTTCGACCGGAGGTTCGAGGAGCCGTCGAGCGGGTCGATCGCGACCGCGTACGCGCCGTCACCGACCGCGCCGCCGGCGTCGACGGCGGTCTCGCGCTCCTCGCTGACGAACGAGCCGACGCCGTCGACCGCGGTGATCGCCTCGCCGAGCAGCTCGTCGGCGTACAGGTCGCCGGCCATCACGGTCTCGCCGGAGGCGTTCTCGGTGCCGCTCTCGACGCGGCGGCCGGGGAGCGCGGCGCGGATCTCGGGAGCGATGGCCGCGACCGCGTCGAACACCGCGTCGACGACCGATTCAGCGCCGCCCTCGGCGTCGCGAGCGTCGTCCATCGGTCACGCTCCCGCGTCGGTCTCGGAGAGCGCCTCCTCCGTGGACGCGCCCTCGAAGACGACGAGTTCTAACGCGTCGAGGATCGCCGTCGGATTGTCGCGCTGGAACACGTTCCGCCCCACCGCGAGGCCGGACGCGCCCGCGTTCATCGCGGACTCGACCGTGCGGAGGAACGACTCGTCGTTCGTCTTCGAGCCGCCGGACATGACGACGTCCGTGCGCCCGGCCATCCTGACCGCCTCGCTCATCGCGTCCGGCGAGCCCGGGTACTTCACCTTCGCTATGTCCGCGCCGAGCTCGTGAGCGATCCGGGCGGAGTACGCGATCGTCCGGTCGTCGGTCTCGTTGCGAACGCCCTGTCCGCGGGGGTACGCCCACATGACGACGCCCATGTCGTGGTCGCGCGCGCCCTCGTGGACCTCGCGGAACTCCTCTGCCATGCCGATCTCGTTGTTCGAGCCGCCGTAAAGCGTGAACCCGACGGCGTCGGCTCCGAGTTCGGCGGCGTATTCGGGCGAACAGTTGACGGGCGTGTCCGGCTCGCCCATCCAGAGGTTGGAGGTGCCGTTCATCTTCAACAGCAGCGACGCCGCGTCCTCGTAGTCAGGGTAGTACGCCTCCGCTATCCCCTTTTGTACGGCGATCGCCGTGACCGCGTCGTGTGTCGCCAGCTCGAAGACCCGCTCCGGGTCGGCGGTGTCGGGATTCGGATCGAAGTCGACCGGGCCGTGTTCGAGCCCGTGGTCATACGCGAGAATCAGCGATTTCCCGTCTCGTGAGATGGCGTCGGTGGCGGTTGGGAGCATCACGCGTAGTTCCAGTCACATTACCAAAAAGGCCTATGGTCGGCTCGGATCGTCGGGGGACGAAACGTGCCGTAAACACACACGAAACCCGGACGATCGTGGAATATATCGATAAACAACTACCGGGATAGTAAATGAACGTGATAGTGTGACGGCTCAGTGACATACTGGGACACACCGCGTCCCGTCGCGTGCGCGGAGTAAGACGGTATCGGTGGTGTGGATCGCCCGACAGAACGGCGTCTTCGATGTTATGGATCGGTCGGCAGACCTGTGTATACGACGCGTTCGGGGCGATGTCGACCCACCCATTGAGGAATTCGCGGCAGCACAACCGACACGGCGGCCGGCCGGACCGTCCGATCACCGGTCGCCGTCGAACCCATGGCTAGCAAAACGAACGATCCGGCGGCGCACGCGGACGATGTCGCCTCGCGGCGAGGCGAGGTGTCCGCGTCGCTCGCACACGCCTGTGCCCGGATCAAAGACGTTCTGACGTACAGCTCCGCCTACCTCGTGTTCATCGCGATGATCGAGGTGTTGACCGTGCATCTCGTGTTGTCGCTGCCGCTCAGTCCGGCTCCGGTCGTCGTCGGCCTCGTCACCTTCTCGGTGTACGCCGGCGACAGGATCGCCGACGCCGACAGCGACGCGCTCTCGACGCCGGAGCGGAGCGCGTTCGTGACGCGCCACCGCGAGGCGCTGTCGCTCCTCACGGCCGGTGCCTACGGGGTCGCGATCGCGCTCGCGATCGCCGGCGGCCCGCTCGCGCTCGCGATCACCCTCCTTCCCGGCGGGTTCTGGATCCTCTATGCTTCCGACTGGTTCCCGACCCTCGGGCGGCGGTTCAAGCGGCTGAAACAGATCCTCGTGGTGAACTCGGCGATGGTCGCCTCGGCGTGGGCGATCGCGGTCGTCGGACTCCCGCTGGCGTTCGCCGAGGCCACGGTCACGCCGCTTTCCGGGGTGGTGTTCGTGTACTTCCTCGTCGACACGTTCGTTAACACGGAGATACCGAACGTGCGGGACGTGGAGGCCGACGCCGCGGACGGCGTCTCGACGCTCCCCGTCGTCTTCGGGATCCGGCGGACGCGACACGCCCTGTACGGGCTGGACCTGTTCCTCGTCGCGTTCGTCGGCCTGACGCTCGCGTTCGGTCCGCTCACGGTCGCGCTCGCGGGAGCGATTCTCGTCGGGCTCGGCTACGCGCTCGTTCTCGCGTGGTTCGTCGGCCGGACCAACGCGCCCGGACGGCTCGCTATCGCCGGCGAGTCCAAGCACCTCGTGGTGTTCGCGCTGCTCCTCGCCTCGACGCCGGGGATCTGAGCGGAACCCGAACGGGTCCCCACGAGGACCGAGGTCCGTTTTTTCCTGTCGACCGCCGGGTGATTCATATACTCCGGCGTCGTGTGTTCCGCACGTGCTCCCTCCAACGACGGTCGTCGTCCCGCTCCTGTTCGGCTCGGTCGCCATCGGGAGCGGTGCCGCGATCCTCGCGTGGCGGGAACGGCCGAACCCCGGCGCGACCCCCCTCGTGTGGCTGCTCGGCGGGCAGTCCGTGTGGGCGACGTGTATCATTTTTAGTCTCTCAGCCGAGTCGGTCAGCGGGACGCTGACGTGGACGAAACTCGGCTGGATGGGCGTCATGACGGTCCCCGTCGCGTGGATCCTGTTCGCGCTTGAGTACACGGGACGGGACCAGTACATCACGCGGCGGAACGTCGCCCTACTGTCTGTCGTCCCCGCTCTCACGGTGTGTCTCGCCCTCACCGAGCAGTACCACGGGCTCCTCTACGTCCGTGCTGCGAGCGTCACCGCGGACGGCGCGGTCGTCGCCGAACAGGGGGGCCTCTGGTACGGCGTCGCCGCGGCGTACACCTACCTGCTCGGCGTGCTCGGGATCGTCCCGATACTCGGGTTGGTGTCGAGCCGCGCGACCGCGTTTCGCGGGCAGAGTGCCGCGTTACTCGTCGGAATCACGACCCCGTGGGCCACGAACGTCCTCTATAACGCCGGCGCGCTCCCCTCCGCGGGAATCGACCCGACACCCATTGCATTCGCGGTCTCCGGCGTTGCGTACCTCGGCGCTATCAGGCGGTTCCGAATGTTCGGAGCCAACCCGGCCCCGACGTGGCGTGCCAAGGAGTTCCTGTTCGACCACATCCACGAGGGCGCGATCGTCGTCGACGGGCACGACACGATAGTCGAGATCAACCAGACGGGTGCCGCGATCCTCGACGTCGACGTGGACCGCGCGCTGGGCTCGTCTGCCTCCGAGTTGCTCCCGGTGAGCGGACCGATACAGGCCGACGGCGGCCGAGACTTCCTGACCATCGGGACCGAGTCGACCTCACAGTCGTACGACGTGACCGTGACCGAACTCACCGATCGCCGCGACCACACGCTGGGTTTCGTGTTCACCCTCCACAACGTCACGCGCTACCTCCAGCAACAACAGCGGCTGAAGGTTCTCAACCGAGTGCTCAGACACAACATCCGGACCGAGGCGAACATCATCCAGGGGTACGCCGAGCGCACCGCAGACGAGACAGCCAAGACGATCAAACGGCGGACCATGCGAATCGTCGAACTCAGCGAGAAAGGCCGGGACGCGATCGACCTGTTCGAAGACGCCGTCGGCGAGTGGAACCAGTCGTCGTTCAATTCGCTCGTCGGGGACTGTCTCGACGGTGCCCGCGACGCGTTCCCCGGCGTCACCTTCGAACTGACCCGCCCCACCGAGGACGCGCCGGTACCCGACGGCGCTGCGGTCGTGGTGAACAACCTGATCGAGAACGCCGCGGTTCACAACGCCGGTTCGGACCCGCGCGTGAGCGTTTCCGCGTGGGTCGAGGGCGACCGGGCCGTGGTGCAGATCGCCGACAACGGCCCGGGCATCGACGAGTACGAGTTAGACATACTCGACTCGGGGACGGAGACTCCCCTCCGCCACGGGAGCGGGCTCGGGCTCTGGCTCGTGAAGTGGGGGACGGAGACGATCGGCGGGTCGGTCGACTTCGAGCCCGCCGAGCCGACCGGCACGGTCGCCACATTTACGTTCCCGCTGAGCGGTTCGGACGGGCGGACGCCCGCACCGCGAGACGGGTAGCAGGGTGTCCTCACAGCCGGCGGTTCCACAACGCTTACCACGGCGAGTGAGGCAGTGAGTCACATGCGCACGCTCTCGGAGATCGCGGTCGTCGGCGTCGTCGGCGCGGGCACGATGGGCAGCGGTATCGCACAGGTCGCGGCGACGGCCGGCTACGAGGTCGTGATGCGGGACGTCGAGACCGAGTACGTCGAGCGGGGACTCGGCGGCGTCGACGACAGCCTGTCGCGGCTCGCAGCGAAGGGCGCGCTCGACGAGGAGCCGGCCGCGATCCGCGACCGCATCGACGGAACGACGGATATCGCCGCCCTCGCCGACGCCGACCTCGTGATCGAAGCCGCAGTCGAAGACCTCGACGTGAAACGCGACATCTTCTCGGATCTCGAAGACGTGACGGACGGCGACGTGGTGCTCGCGACGAACACCTCGACGCTCTCTATCACGACCATCGCGAGCGCGACCGACCGCGCGGGCGACGTGGTCGGTCTCCACTTCATGAACCCCGTTCCGGTCATGGAGGGCGTGGAGGTAGTCGTCGGCGAGCGCACCGATCCGGCGGTCGCCGAGTTCGCGCACGCGTTCGCCGAGGATCTGGACAAGACGACGTGGGAGTCCGACGACAAGCCCGGCTTCGTCACGAACCGTATCCTGATGCCGTGGATAAACGAGGGGATCCGCGCGTACGACGAGGGCGTCGCCGAGAAGCGGGACATCGACCGCGGGATGAAGCTGGGCACGAACGCCCCGATGGGGCCGCTCGAACTGGCCGACCACATCGGGCTCGACGTGGTCCTCGACGCCAGCGAGACGCTCCACGATGAGCTCGGCGACCGCTATCAGCCGGCGTACCTCCTGAAACGCAAGGTGGCCGCCGGCGACCTCGGGAAGAAATCCGGGCGGGGATTCTACGAGTACGGCGACGACTAAGCATCGCCAACTGAGCGTCGGCCGGCGCGCCGGTCACGTTCGATTCGCGTCCTCCTTGTCGTCGCCGGCCGTCCACCGCCGCGCGCCGGGGAGGAACCCGACCAGCGTCGTCACGTACCCGAGCTTGAACAGCCCGAGCTGTGAGAGTCCACCGAGGACGAACACGCCGAGGAACGCGGGCGCGGACAGATCGAACAACAGCGGCTCGACGGTCGGACCCGCGGCTGCCGCCTCCAGGCTCGCGGGCGTGATCGACCGGGAGGCGAACGCCGCGCCGATGAACGCCGTCGAGACGACGAGCGTCGTCCGGCTCGCCACGAATCCGACCAGCGCGCCGACTGCGACGCCGGCCAGCGTCGCGCCCACGAGAAGCAGCGTTCCTTCGATGCCGGCGGCGTCGGCCGCGTAGATCGGGCCGACCGCGAACCGTCCGGCGAACCCGCCGACGAGACCGCCGATGGCGACGACGGCGAACGAGAGCCCGGCGTACGCGAGGAACCCGCCGACCGCCGCACCGACCGCGACGGCCCCGCCGGTCAGGGCGACGCCGTCGACCGCGACGACGCCGAGGAGGCTCGGCGCGGCGACGTAACCCGCCCCGCCTCCGACGAGGACGCCGGTCAGCGTCACCGCGTACACGGAGACGGCGGCACCGACGAACGCGAGCAGCAGCCCGGCGAGGACGAGTCCGGCGGTGAGCGGCGTGAGCGTGATCATGTGCGGACGTGGCCCCCGATCGAACTTAAATTGTCGCGGGCCAACACGGCCGCGGTGGCGTCGACGGCACGGGGCCCCGGCCGTCGGAGGCGCGTCGCGCATCGCTGTGCCGGACGGGGGGCAAATCGGGGGTTCACCGCGCGCGCCTGCCCGCCTGTCGGTCGATGTGGCGCGTGTAGCCGCCGACGCCGAGACCGAATCCGACCACGATCAAGACGAATCCGAGCAGACGCGTCGTTCCCACCGTCATCACCGTCAGTATCACGCCGAACACGAACGCGAACACGCCGGCGACGACGACGCCGACATCGACGAGCGGGGACGGCTGGACCGCCTCGCAGTGCGGACAGATCCGCGCGTCGCTCGGGATCGGCTCGCGGCAGTCGACGCAGTGGACGCGGTCGCGGGACACGAACAGGGCGTTCGCCGCGTTTATTCATAAACCCGTCAGTCGGCCGCCGCGGCCGCGTCGTCGCCCGAGCCCAGCGTCTCCTCGACTTGCGTCGACACGCCGACGAGCGCGACGGCCGCAAGCACCGCGCCGACGGCGAAGGGAACGACGAACCCGAAGCCGACGAGCCAGCCGGACGCGAGCGGGCCGAGCGCGATACCGAACCCGAATCCCATCGTGAGCACCGACAGCGTCGTCCCGGACTCGCCCTCTCTCGCGAGGTCGCCCGCGAGCGCGAGCGACGGCGCGAACACGAACGCGACGGCGACGCCCTGCCCGAGCCGGACGAGCGTCATCACGATCGGATCGGTGACGATCCCCTGCAACAGCGTCGTCGGGACGAGCAACACGAATCCGGCGAGCAGGAACGGTCGCCGACCGATCCGGTCGCTCGCCTGTCCCACGGGCACCTGTAAGAGGACGTTCGCGATCGTGACCGCACCGAACTGAATTCCGAACCAGACGGGCGCTTGGTCGAGCCGGACGTTTATCTGGTTCTGGAGCGTGGCGAACATCGCGATACACAGGCCCATCGCGACGGTCGCCAGCCCGAGCGCGAACACGGGGTCGAGCAGGCGGCCCTCACCGCGCACTCGGATCGAGAGGTCGTCGCTCGCCGCGCTCGACTCGGCGGCGTCGCGGACGAGGAGGAACACCAGCGCGAAGCTGAGGTACGCCCCGGCGCAGGCCGCGACGAACGCCGCATCGAAGCCGTCGATCCGCGGGAGTCCGATCGGCGAGAGGTCGTACGGCCCCCCCTCGACGACGGCTCCCGCGAGCACCGGGCCGAAGCCGAACCCGATCAGCCGGAACGTGTTGTAGACGCCGAAGTTCCCGCCGCGGTCGCTGTCGCTCGCGGCGTACTCGTTGACGAGGGCGACCGTCGCCGGGATGATGAGCGCCGCGCCGAACCCCTGTGCCGCCCGTAAGAGGACGAGGTGCCAGTACGTGTCGGCGATAACGTAGAGTCCGCTGGCGGTTCCGAGAAGCAGGATGCCGGCCAGCACGAACGGCCGCCGGACGCCCATCCGGTCCGAGAGCCGTCCGGTCAGCGGCTGTGAGAAGCTGTTGAGAAAGCCGAAAAGCGAGAGGACGATTCCGATGAGGAGCGGCTCGGTCAGCGTCACCTCCGCAGCCCCGACCCCGACCGCGGAGCCGATCAGCGCGTCGACATCGATCAGGTCGCTGGCGATGTACAGCGGCAGCACGACGATGAGAAACGAGTTCCCCACCGCGCCGACCATCCGCGCGAGGGCGAGCACGATGACGCGCCGGTCGGTCGCCGCGGCCCGCGAGAGTAGCCCCATTCACCCGCCGTTCGGGAGGCGCGGTAAAGGCGCTTGTGGACCACCGAGAATCGATCCGGTTCCGCATCCAGACGAGGGGGACCGCGTGAGCCCCGACCGGCGTGAGAGCCACGATAGCCGAGCAGGTCACCCGACCGGAGACGTGAGAGATCGGGTGAGGCTCACGCGGCCTCGACACGCCGCGTCACGCCGCGGATCTCGAACCGCGCGCCGCCGGTTTCGGCCTCCGTCACAGACACGTCCCAGCCGTGTGCGGTGGCGATCTCGTGGACGATCGCGAGGCCGAAGCCGGTGTTCCCGTCAACGCCGCTTTCGCCCGGTTCGAAGAGGTCGTCTCGGATCGCCTCCGGGATACCCGGACCGTCGTCCTCGACGTAGAACCCGTCCGGGAGGTCACCGACCCGGATCGTGATGTCGTCGCCCGCGTGTTCCACCGCGTTGCGAATCAGGTTCTCGAACAGGTTCCGGAGACGGTCGGGGTCGGCGCGCACCTCGCCGTCTGTCTCGATTTCCATCGCGGCCGCGTCGGTGTCGACCGTGTCCCAGCTGTCGGCGGCGACGGCGGCGAGCGAGACGGCCTCCGGGTCGCCGACGGACTCGCCCTCGCGGGCCAGCGTGAGGGTGTGGTCGACGATCGTCTCGATGCGGTCGAGCGCGTCGGCCGCGGTCGCGAGGTGCTCGTCGTCGCCGCCGCGAGCCTTCGCTGCGAGGTCGACGCGGCCCTGTGCGACGTTGAGCGGGTTCCGGAGGTCGTGGCTCACGATCCCCGCGAACGAGTCGAGCCGGTCGTTCTGTCGCTTCAGCGCGGCCTCCCGCTCTTTGAACGCGGTGATGTCCTCCTGGAATCCGACCCACTCCGTGACCTGTCCGTCGTCGCGGATCGGCGCGATGCTGACGCGGTTCCAGAACTCCGTGCCGTCCTTGCGGTAATTCAACATTTCGACGCTCTCGGGCTCGCCCGCGTCGATGGCGCGCCGGAGTCGCTCGATGGACGCCTCGTCTGTGTCGTCGCCCTGCAGGAATCGACAGTTGACGCCGACGGCCTCCTCGCGGCCGTACCCGGTCATCTCGATGAACCGGTCGTTGACGTACACCATGGGATTGTCCGACCGATCCGGGTCCGTGATCGTGATCCCGACCGGGGCCTCGTCGAGCGCCCGAGTCTTCGTCTCCAGTTCCTCGCGTCGCTCGTGCTCGTCGGAGACGTCCCGCAGGATGCCGACGCTCCCCTCGAAGCACTCGCCCTCGTACGGGAGCGCGGCCATGTGGTCGCGACACGGGATCGGCTCGCCGTCCTTGGGGACGATGTCGACGCCGAAGTGCTCGACGTTCGGGCCGGTACTCGACAGGACGTTCCCGAGCCGGTTCTCGGCCTCGGCAACCGCATCTGGTCCCTTTATCAGATCGGGCGTGCTACCGATTATCTCCTCGCGGTCGTAGCCGGTGAGCGCCGCGAACGGCTCGTTGACGAAGGTGAATACGCCGCTGTCGTCGACGACGTACACCGGATACGCGAGCGCGTCGATGACCGTCGAGTAGCGGTCTGCGACCTCCCGCGTCCGGTGTTCCTCGACCGCTTGGTCGACCCGGTTCGCAAGCCGCCGGAGCTGCTCGGGGCCGCCCTTCTGGAAGTATCCCGTGACGCCGGCGTTGAGCGCCTGACTCGCGATCTCCTCTGACCCCTTCCCCGTGTAGAGCACGAACGGCACCCGTCGGTCGCGCTCGCGGAGCGCGTCGAAGAACGTCAGCCCGTCCATGCCGGGCATGTCGTAGTCGCTGATGACGCAGTCGAACGTCTCCTCGCTCAGCCGGTCGACCGCCTCGGTCGGGTCGGTGACGCTCGTCACCGCCACCGCAGCCAGTTCGCGGTCGAGATACGCCGCCGTCAGGTCTAGCACGGACGGGTCGTCGTCGACGTGCAGCACGTCGATCTGCTCGGGCATGACCGGTCGGTAAGGCGGCCGGTAATAAACGGATATCGGCCGAAATGTCGGTTTTGGATCCGGATTCAGACGGTCGTCTGCCGGCGTGCCCGTTCGCCGCGCGTGGCAGGTGCTTAAGGTCGGCGAGCGCGGAGACCCGGCCGATGCGTGGCGGAACGCTCCCGGGAACGGCCGCGGCCGCCGGCGACGGCGAGAGCGGCCGCGTCGTGTTCCACGTCGACATGGACTGTTTTTACGCCTCCTGTGAGCGGCTGCGCCACCCCGAACTCGCAGACGAGCCCGTCGTCGTGGGGATGGGCTACGAAGCGGGGGAGACGGTCGGCGCGGTCGCGACCGCGAGCTACGAGGCCCGTGCGTTCGGCGTCGAAAGCGCGATGCCGATCGCCGAGGCGCTGGAGCGGCTCCCCCGCCGCGCCGACGCCGACCCCGCCGACCCGGACGCGCCGGACCCCGAGGAGACCGGACGATACCTCCCCGTCGACCTCGACTTCTACAAAGACGTCGCGAGCGAGGTGAAGGCGGTCGTTCGCGACTGTGCCGACACGCGGCGGGAGGTGAGCATCGACGAGGCGTACCTCGACGTCACGGACCGCACCTCGTGGGCCGTCGCCGGTGGGGAACCCGACGCCGAAACCGGGTGCGACGACAGCGCCCCGCCGCCGAGCGCCGCCGCCGGTCCGGCCGACGCCCGAACGCTCGCGGAGGGGTACGCCCGCCACGTCAAGTCTCGGATCGAGCGCGAGGCGGGAGTGCCGGCGAGCGTCGGCGTCGCTCCGAACATGTCGGCCGCGAAGGTCGCGAGCGACGCTGACAAGCCCGACGGACTCGTCGTCGTCCCGCCCGAGTCGGTCGCCGACTTCCTCGCGCCGCTGCCGACGGCCGACATCCACGGCGTCGGGCCCGTGACCGAGCGGACCCTCGCCGACATGGGAATAGAGACCGCGGGCGACCTCGCCGCCGCCGACGCCGACCGGCTCGCCGAGGAACTCGGCGATCGGGGTCGGGAGCTGTCACGCCGCGCCCGCGGCGACGACGACCGAGCGGTGACCCCAACCGGTCTCCCGAAGAGCCTCTCTCGGGAGTCGTCGCTGCCGGCCACCGCCGACGACGAGACGAAGCGGGAGACGGTGTCGGCGCTGGCGGCCGACGTGGCCCGCCGCGCCCGCGAGCGGGGCTGTCTCTACCGCACTATCGGGATCAAGGTCGTGGAGCCGCCGTTCGAAATGAACACGCGCGCTCGGAGCCTCCCCGGCCCCGTCGACGATCCCGACCTCGTCGAGGAGGTCACGCTCGACCTCCTGGGCGAGTTCGAAGACGTGCGGGTCCGCAAACTCGGCGTCCGCGTCTCCAAACTCGACTTCGCAGAGAGCGATCAGGCGACGCTCTCCGGGTTCGAGGCGGCCGATCGGTCCGGCACCGAGGCGTCAGAGTCGTCCGGTTCCCGGTCGGCCGGCGGGGTCGACGGCAACAAGCTCACCGACTGGATCGGCGCGGTGCCGACCGTCGAGGGCGGCGGAGAGAGCGACGAT
>Ga0102942_1000572_pt1 | contig 13882 bp, 13 predicted proteins | sample SalPon2_C_H2O_MG_FD_78171 | JGI IMG/M metagenome (GOLD analysis project Ga0102942, IMG submission 78171) | Salt pond water microbial communities from South San Francisco under conditions of wetland restoration - Salt Pond MetaG R2_C_H2O_MG | ecosystem: Environmental > Aquatic > Non-marine Saline... | reverse complement strand
TGTTCACCCCACGACGACGAGATCGCGGCCGAGGAACTCGATGTAGTAGATGTACACCCACGCGAGCACCAGGATAACGAAGTAGATCCCGATGAGCGTGAGGGTTCCGATCGGATCGAACTCCTCGTCACCGCTCACATCGTCCGTCGATGCGTGTGCGGCTTGGTTTTGCCCCATAGACGCCGTTAACCATTCGGAGATATATAATGCCTACCCGTTCCCGAGGGCTGAAAACACGGGCGTTATATATGGTCGACGGTCCGTGATTCACGGTATGAAGTTCTCACTCCAGCAAGCCGTCCTTCTCGTCCTGGGCGGACTCATCCCGGCGGTGGTCTTTATCGCCGATCGGGCGGAGATCGTCGTCGCCGTGACGCTCGTGAACGTGCTCATCATTTGGGGAAGCCTCCGCGTCGCGACCGGCGGCAGCCTCCGCCCCGGCTCCTCGCCCGACGCGGCGGACCCGGAGGAGGCGTAGCGCCGTCGGGCGGCCGCCGGACCCGAACCACATGTCGACCTGTACCCTCTGTGACCTGCCGACGGGGGAGGACCCTCACACCGCCCCCGACGTCGACGGCGAGTTCTGCTGTCGCGGCTGCCTCGCCGTCGCCCGATCGCTTGACGACGTCGACGACCTCGACGACCTCGACGAGCGGCGCCCAGAGACTGAGCCGGACGAGGCGTTCGACGGCGAGACGACGTTCCTCCACGTCGACGGGATGCACTGCGCGACGTGCGAGTCGTTCCTCGAACTGACCGCGGGTAAGCAGGAGGGCGTCGCGGCCGCGGAGGCGAGCTACGCCACCGACACGATCCGGGTCGACTACGACCCCGACGCCGTGAGCGCCGAGGAACTCCCCGGACGGCTCTCGGTCGCCGGGTACACCGCGAGCGACCGAGCGGACCCGGAACCGGACGGCGACGACATCGCCGTCGTCCGTTTCCTGATCGGCGGCGGGTTCTTCGGGATGATGGCGATGCTGTGGTACGTCCTCTTCCTGTACCCGACGTACTTCGGCTACGACCCGATCCTCGACCTCGGCGGCGTGTCGGGGACCTACCTGTTCGCACAGGTGTGGGTGTTCACGTCGATCGTCCTCTTTTACACCGGGTACCCGATCCTGCGGGGCGCCTACGTGAGCCTCCGCGCGCGACGGCCGAACATGGACCTGCTGGTGTCGCTGGCGGCGGCCAGCTCGTACACGTACAGCACGCTCGCGATGCTCGTCGGCCGCACCGACCTCTACTTCGACGTGACGATCGCGGTCATCTTGGTCGTCACCGCCGGCAACCACTACGAGTCGATCATCAAACGCCGCGCGACCGGGATGCTCTCCGAGCTCACGACCGCCGCCGACCGGACGGTCCGCACCGAAGACGGGGAGCCCATCGCGGCCGACGCGGTCGATCCGGGCGATCGGCTCCTCGTGCGCCCCGGCGAGCGCGTCCCCTTCGACGGGAGCGTCGTCGAGGGGACCGCCGCCGTCGACGAGGCGCTCGTCACGGGCGAGTCGCTCCCGGCGACGAAGCGCGAGGGCGACGCGGTCCGCGGCGGGACCGTCGTCACCGACGCGCCGCTCGTCGTCGTCGTCGGCGAGGGCGCGACGAGCACGCTCGACACGCTCGTCCGGCTGCTGTGGGAGATCCAGAGCTCGCGGTCGGGGGTCCAGCGGCTCGTCGACAGGCTCGCGACCGTGTTCGTCCCGCTCGTCATCGCGGTCGCCGTCCTCGGTGCGGCCGCGACCTTCGCGCTCGGGTCGGCCCCGATAGACGCCGCCTTGGTCGGGCTCACGGTCCTCATCGTCTCGTGCCCGTGCGCGCTCGGCCTCGCGACGCCGCTCGCCATCGCCGCCGGGATCCGCGACGCGGCCCGCCGCGGCATCGTGATCGTCTCGGACGCCGTCTTCGAGGAGGCGGCCGACGTCGACACCGTGGTGCTCGACAAGACGGGAACGCTCACCGACGGGGAGATGCGGCTGCTCGACACCGTCACCGACGGCGCCTCGCCCGACGAGGTGCGCCGCCGGGCGGCGGCGGTCGAGCGCGCCTCGGTGCATCCGGTCGCCGAGGCGATCGTCGACGGCGTCGCGGGCGGCGACGGAGGCGGAGACGGCCCGACGCCGGCGACCGACGGCGGCGTGGCGGCCGACCCCGACGGCGACGAGCCTCGACCGGCCGAGGCGGACGACGCGATCGGCCGGTCGGCGACGGACGTGACCGTCTCGGACCGAGGCGTCACGGGCCGCGTCGACGGCGACGCGGTCGTCGTCGGCCATCGGTCGCTGTTCGCGGGCGACGAGTGGACCGTCCCCTCGTCGCTGGAGGCGGCCGGCGAGGCGGCCCGCGAGGATGGTCGCGTCCCCGTGTTCGTCGGGTGGGCGGGCTCGGTCGCCGGCGTCCTCGTCGTCGGCGACGAGGTCCGCGACGGGTGGGAGGCGGTCGTCACCGACTTCGCCACCGACGGGCGACGCGTCGTGGTGCTCACCGGCGACTCGGCCGCCGCCGCCCGGCGGTTCGAGGAACACCCCGCGATCGACGAGACGTTCGCGGAGGTGCCGCCGGAGGCGAAGGCCGAGACGGTCCGGCGGCTGGCGGCGACTGAATGCGTCGCCATGGTCGGTGACGGCAGCAACGACGCGCCGGCGCTCGCCGCGGCCGACATCGGCGTCTCGGTCGCGAGCGGTACCGACCTGGCGGCCGACGCCGCCGACGCCGTCCTCTTGGAGGACCGACTCGCCGCGATCCCGGAGCTGTTCGCGGTCACGCGCGGGACGAACCGACGCCTCAAACAGAACCTCGGCTGGGCGTTCGTCTACAACGCCGTGGCGATTCCGATGGCGATATCCGGGGTGCTCAACCCGCTCCTCGCGGCGCTCGCGATGGCGACGAGCAGCATCCTCGTGGTGACGAACTCCGCGCGATCCGTTTATAAAGACGAGTGACGCCGCGCGGCGGACGGCCGCGGCGCGACGGACGACCGCCGGCGACGAGCGTTCCGCGACCGCCCGATGCCCCTCACGCGGCGGCGCCGACGTACGGTCTGACGGCCCGAACGATCGCGTCGACGTCGTACTCGTCTTCGGTCTTGTCGAAGACGACCTCGCCGCCGGCGCGGACGACGAACACGCCGTCGTCGCCCGTCACGAGCGCGACCTCGTCGATCTCCTCGCCGAACTGCTTCAGCAGCGCTTCCGAAACGTCCTGAGCGCGGTTCAACATCCCACACGGTACGCAGTACTCGACCTCGACTCGGGTCATACCCCCCGCTTCGCGTCGAACGAAGTTAAAATCGCGGCGCGCACCGCGGCGACGCGTCCGTCAGACCACGAGCGCGTCGAACACGACGGCGAACAGGAGGAGTCCGAGGTAGGCGTTCGACGCGTGGAACGCGCGGAACGCCGCCGCCTCGGTCTGCTCGTAGTGGAGTCGGACGACCATCCACAGGAACACCGCGCCGAGCGCGACGCCGACCGCGGCGTACAGCGCGCCCAGCGGCTCGGCGACCACCGCGAGCGCGACCGCGGCCACGAGCGTCGCACCGAGGTACCAGACGATGTGACGACGCGTCGCGGTCTCGCCGCGGACGACGGGCATCATCGGGAAGCCGCCGCGCTCGTAGTCGTCCTTGTACGCGAGCGCGAGGTTGTAGAAGTGCGCCGGCGTCCACAGGAAGATGACCAACGCGAGCAGCAGTCCGCCGCCGCCGACCTCGCCGGTCACTGCCGCCCAGCCGATGAGCGCCGGAAGCGCGCCCGCCGCCCCGCCGATGACGGTGTTCTGCACCGTGTTCGGCTTCAAGACGAGCGTGTAGACGACGCTGTAGAACAGGATCGCGACCAGCCCGAGGGTCGCGGTCAGCGGGTTCACCGTCCAGAAGAGGCCGAGCGAGAGCGCCGCCAGCAGCAGTCCGAACGCGAGCGCGTTACGCACCGGGACGAGGTCGGTCGCCAGCGGCCGGTCGTTGGTGCGCTGCATCCGCTTGTCGATGTCGCGCTCGAACACGTGGTTGAACGTCCCGGACGCGCCGATGGAGAGCGCGCCGCCGGCGAGCGTCGCGCCGACGACGTACGGCGTGAATCCCAGTCCGCCGGCGAGCGCCATCGCCGCGGCGGCGACGAGGCAGAGCAGCCACATCAGGCGCGGTTTCATCAGCCGGAAGTAGGCGGCCGCGGTCGCCTTCAGTCGCGGCACCGTCGCGGTCGGGATCTCCGGCTCCGGGGCCTCGTCGACCGGCGGGAGGTCGTCGGTCCCCGGCTGGAAGTCGACGGCGCTGTCGTCCGGCGACCCGGTCTCCGCCTCGAGCCACCACGCGAGCGCGGCGAGCACCGACCCGAAGATGGCCACGCCGAGGAGGAGATGCGCCGGGCCGAGCGCGGCCGGGAGATCCCCGACGGCGACGAGCGCGCCGACGGCGGACTGCGCCGGAAACAGCAGGAGCGCGACCGCGAGGGCGGCTTTGACTCGGCGACTCGCGCCGTCGAGCCACGCGAGAACGACCGACAGGACCACGAGGGCCCCGACGACGGCGGCTATCGCTCGGTGGCCGAGCGCCACCCAGCCGGCGCTCTCGACGGGGAGCACCGCGCCGCCGCCACAGAGCGGCCACCCGGAACAGGCGGCCGCCGCCTCGGTGAGCGAGGTCGTGGCGCCGACGACGAGCAGGAGGTACACTCCTATCGCCGTCGCCGAGAGAACCGCGGGGAATCGATCGGGTATCGTCACTTGCACGCGTTTAGGAACGGACCCATATATGTCCCGCGCTTCGGTGGATTCGCCCCGCACGCGGGCTCACCATCGGGTCTACCGCTGTTTGCCGCCGTCACGAGACGCGTCGACGGTCCCCTGTGCGTCGTCAGCGGCGGTCTCGCTCGCCTCGTCGCCGACCCCGTTCGTCCCCCGCCGCCGGAGGACTCGATCGACGATGTCGCCGCTGGAGAGGAGTTCGTCCTCGTACCCCGGCTCCCGTCCCGACGCCCGCTCGACCCGGCAGTCGATGTCGCGGGCCGCGAGCGCCTCGGCGATCCCCGCCTCGTCGTGGTGCTGGTCGAATCCCAACACGATCACGTCGGGACCGAGGCGCTCGATGGGGACGAACACGTCGTCCGGATCGCCGAGGTGCGCCCCGTCGACGGCGTCGAGGGCGGCGACCATGTCCCGCCGCTGGCGGGCGCAGAGGATCGGTTCGGGCTTGTGGGTGACGTTGGTGCGACGGGCGACGATGACGTGGAGCTCGTCGCCGTACGTCGCCGCGTCCTCGAGGTAGTGGACGTGACCGGGGTGGAGCAGGTCGAACGTCCCCTGCGCGACGACCCGCGTCATCGGAACCACGAGAGGAAGCCGCCGTCGTTCCGGCGCTCCTCGACGAGTTCGCCGTCGATATCCTCCTGCGTGAAATCGAAGAAGTGCTCGTCGGGGATGTCGACGTCGAGCACCTCGAGGGTCGTCTGGTTCCCCTCGTTGTCGAACGCCTTCCAGTCGCCCCACCCGTACGGGGCGCCGACGATGATGTGGACCTTGCCCTGTCCGAACGTCGCGAGGTCGGCCGCGCTCGGCCGGAGCGCCCCGTTCGGGTGCGAGTGGACCGACCCCACAGAGCGCATGTCGTTCGGCTTCATGTGGGTGCGCACGCTGGCGCTCGTCGGACTCGACTCCGTGCCGGGGATGACGAGCACGTCGGTGATCACCTGCCCGTCCCGGTCGATGTCGAGCTTCCGGGCGTCGTCCGCGCGGAGGAACCCCATGTACTCGTTGGGGTGCGTCTCCTCGCTCGCCTCGAGGACGAACTCCATCGTCTCTCGGGCGATCCCGAGGAGCTCGTCCGAGCGGAACAGTCGCATACGCCAGCGAAGGCGCCGTCGCCCCATAGGGGTTCCGGACCGGCGGACGACGGCCTCGAACCGGGCGAGCCGAGACCGGCGGAGACGCGAGAGAACAGGCTTAACACCGGCCGTTCCCGATAAAGTGCCATGAGCGAGAAATCCGCCGGGGATTCCGGCACGCGGGGCGATTCGAGCCCCGAACCCGACGCCGCCGCGGCGAAGGGGACGGCCGACGACCGGCCGATCGTCTACGATCTGGCACCCGACTGTACCCTCGAAGACGCCGAGGTAGACGCGCTGTACCACGCCGAGGTCAACGGCGTCGTCGACTACGGCATCTTCGTCGACGTCTCCGAGGCGCTCTCGGGGCTCGTCCACGAGTCGAACCTCGACGGCGACTACGCGGTCGGCGACCGGCTCGTCGTCCGGCTGACCGACGTGAAGGAGAACGGGGATGTCGCGTTCGACGACGAGGACCCCGACGACTACCGCACCGAGACGGTCGCCCACGAGCCCACCGTCTCTCGCGTGCGCGGGCTCTCCCCCGGCGACGAGGTGACCGTCGAGGGCGAAGTCGTCCAGGCCAAACAGACCGGCGGCCCGACGATCTTCGCCGTCGCCGACGCCTCCGGCGTCGTCTCCTGCGCGGCCTTCGAAGAGGCCGGCGTCCGAGCGTACCCCGAAGTCGCCGTCGGCGACATGGTCCACGTCAGCGGCACGATCGAGACCCGCGAGAACGCCCTCCAGCTCGAGGTCGACTCGCTGCGGCGGCTCCCGGACGAGCGCGCCGCCGAGGCCCGCGAGCGGTTCGAGGCCGCGCTCGACGAGCGCGCCGCGCCCGCCGACGTCGACCCCCTCGTCGAGTGGGAGGCGTTCGAACCGATCCACGAGGACCTCCGCGACCTGGCCCGGCTGCTCCGTCGCACCGTGCTCGCCGGGCGCCCGATCCGCGTCCGCCATCACGCCGACGGCGACGGCATGTGCGCGGCGATTCCCGTTCAGCTCGCCATGGAGAACTTCGTCCGCGACGTCCACGAGGACGCCGACGCGGCGCGACACCTGTTCAAGCGGCTCCCGAGCAAGGCGCCGTACTACGAGATGGAAGACGTCACCCGCGACCTGAACTTCGCGCTGGAGGGGCGCGCCCGCCACGGCCAGAAGCTCCCCTTCCTGCTGATGCTCGACAACGGCTCCACCGAGGAGGACGTCCCCGCCTACGAGAACCTCGCGCACTACGACATCCCCATCGCGGCCGTCGACCACCACCACCCGGACCCCGAGGCGGTCGAGCCCCTGCTCGACGCCCACGTCAACCCGTACCTCCACGGCGAGGACTACCGGGTCACCACGGGGATGATGTGCGTCGAGCTCGCTCGACTGATCGACCCGTCGATCACCGAAGAGCTCGAACACGTGCCCGCGGTCGCCGGGCTCTCCGACCGCTCGAAGGCGGAGGCGATGGACGACTACGTCGCGCTCGCCGAGGACGCCGGGTACGACGAGTCCGACCTGCTCGACATCGGCGAGGCGCTCGACTACGCCGCCCACTGGCTCCGCTACTCCGAGGGGAAGACCCTCGTCAACGACGCGCTGAACGTCGGCTGCGAGGACGAAGCGCGTCACGAAGAGCTGGTCGAGTTCCTCTCCGACCGCGCCGAACGCGACGTCGACCGCCAGCTCGACGCGCTCGACGACCACGTCGAACACGAGCGGCTCGCCTCGGGCGCGCACCTCTACCGGATCGACCTCGACGAGTACGCCCACCGGTTCACCTACCCGGCGCCCGGGAAGACGACGGGCGAACTCCACGACACGCGCGTGCGGGAGACCGGCGACCCCGTCATCACGATCGGCTACGGGCCGGACTTCTGCGTGCTCCGGTCGGACGGGGTCCGCCTCGACATCCCGAACATGGTGACCGAGCTGAACGAGGAGCTCCCGGAGGCGGGCGTCTCCGGCGGCGGTCACCTCGTCGTCGGCTCGATCAAGTTCGTGAAGGGCCGCCGGAGCGCGGTCATCGAGACCCTCGTGGAGAAGATGGCCGAAGCCGAGATCGACGAGGCGCTCTCGTCGACGGCCGCGATCGACGACTGAACGGCTCGCTCCCGGCGCTCCAGCACGCGTCTCGCGGAGTTCTCCCCGCTGTCCCTCACGCGAACGTCACTTCCCGCCGAGCGACGACGCCGGCGCCCGCGACCGTGACCGCGAGCCCCCCTGCGAGCCCGAGGGGGAGGTGGACCCCGCCGCCCCGCCAGTCGGCCGCGTACGCGCGGGCGTAGAAGTCCGCGACCGCCTCGTCCTCGATCGCGAGCAGCACCTCCCGGTTCTCCGTCGCCGCGCCGTCGTTCCAGTTGAGGCTCCCGACGACCGCCGTGTCGTCGACGATCACTGCCTTCGCGTGGACCTTCCCGTACCGGCCGCGCGGCTCCGCGACGGCGACCGAGACGGGTTCGTCCGCGAGCGCCTCGACGAGCGCGCGGTTCGCCTCCCTGTCGTACCACGCGCCCGACAGCAGCAGGTGGACGTCGACGCCGCGGTCGGCGGCCCGCCGGAGCGCGCGAACGAGTCGGTTGTCCGGGCCGCCGGTCCGCGGGACCAGCGCCAGCACGCGGTCGTCCGCCGCGTCGATCCGCGCGACCAGCCGATCGGCGCCGTTCCCGGGGGCCGTCAGGAGCGCCACGTCCGCCGTCCTCGGCTGCGGCGGCTCGAACCGCGTCGGGTAGCTCCCGCTCGCCGCGCCCCCGTCGTGGAACTCGGCGTCCGCGCGGAACGCCGCCCACGACCGGGCGTCGGACGCCGCGGCGTCTTCGCGGAACAGCGCGGCGAGGTCGTCGGCGGTCGTCCGCCCCGTCGTCGCGGACCGCGGCGTCCCGGTGACGACGCCCCACCCCCGGTTGGTTCGCCCTCCGGTGCCGGACGGTTTCCAGTTCTCCGTGAGGACGACCGCGCGGTCGTCGGCGACGGCGTACTTCGCGTGATGGAAGCGGAATCGCTCCGGATCGCCGTTGAGGACGCGCACCTCGACGCCGGCGGCGGCGACCCGGTCGAGAAGCCGGGCGCTCCGGGCGGAGAACCCGCCGACCGGCGACCCCTCGACGAGGACGCGCACCTCGACGCCGCGGTCGGCGGCGGCGACGAGCAGGTCGGCGACGCGCTCGGAGCCCAGCGTGTAGCCGGCCACGAAGAGCCGATCCTCCGCCCCGCGAAGCGGCTCGACCGGCATCCCCGGACTGTCCGGTAGCACGAACGGCGTCACGGTCGCGTCCGCCGTTCGGACCGCCGACCGCGGCTCGTATCCCCGCGGCCGCCACTCGCCCCACTCCGCGCGCCAGCGGTGCCCCTCGGGCGCCCGGTCGTAGTCGACGACGGCGACCGCCGTCCCGTTTCGGCGGAGCGCGATCCGATCGCCCGACGCGGAGAGCGGGAAGTAGTCGTCGAGCGCCCGGAGCTCCGTCGGGCCGTAGTTGGCGCCGGCCGCCTCGTCGTCGAGCAGCGGCGTCGCGTTCGCGGGATCCATCGAGAGCGCGACGACGCCGCTCGCGTTCGCCGGAATCGCCGCCTCGTAGTAGCCGTCGGAGAGCGACCAGTTCCCGCGCTCGGGCAGTCTGACGACGAGGTACTCGCCGCGGTTCTCCGCCGCCGTCGGGTTCGGGAACAGTTCCACGATCCGCGGCCGCTCGGAGACGAGGGTCCGGTTCTTCGGAGAGTCGTCGAACTGCGCGACGATACCGTCCGGGTCGGTCCCCGAGACAGCCGAGTCGTTCTCGGCGTCGCTCGCGGCCGCGACCGGCGCGGCGAGCGTCAGGGCGAGGAGCCCGATCGCGACGGCGACGACGCTCGCGGTCGAGCCGGGGCGAATCGACACGCTCGCGGGGCGGGACGATGCGGACGACACGGGGGGCCTTCCCGTGTCATCGGATAAGAAGCGTCGGGCGGGCGTCGACGAGTCAGGCCGGGGCCGACGCCGCGTCGAGCGACCGCTGGGCCTTCTCGCCCTCGGTCGAGACGATGAACGAGTGCTCGTCGGCGTAGTCGGCGACGGTCTCGAGCGCGTCGCGGGTGCCGATCTGGCGGAGCGCCCAGCCGGCCGCGGCGCGGACGTCGTCCGATTCGTCGTCGGCGAGCACGTCCGCGAGCGGGTCGATCGCGCGGGTGTCACCGACGAGTCCGAGCGCGCGCGCCGCGTGGGGGCGCACGAGCTCCTCGGTGTCGTCGTCGACGAGCGCGTCCGCGAGCGGCTGGACCGCTTCCGCGGCGCCGATCTCGCCGAGCGCTTTGAACGTCGCCTTCTGGAGCTGCGGGTTCGAGCTCTCCGGGACGTACTCGACGAGCGTCTCCGTCGCCTCCTCGGCGGCCATCTTCCCGAGGATGCGGATCGAGAACTGGTCGCGCTTCTCGGCGCGCCCGAGCAGCTCCTCGACCGAGGCCTCGGTCTTCCCGCGCTTGCCCATGCGTTCGAACGCCTCCAGGCAGTGGCGCTCCATGAAGTCGGAGGTGAGCGAGTCGAGCGCGAGCAGGATCATGTCCACGTTGCCGCGCGCCTCGTGCTCCTTCAGCGCCGACCACTCGACCGGGAAGTCCTTGTAGTGGCCGAGCACGTCGTAGAACCCCTCCGCGCGGAGCTGTTCGTGAGTCTCGAGGTCGTCCCACTCCTCGGCGTCCTCGAGGGCCGCCTCGAGGTCGTCCGTCGCCTCGACGAGCGCCGCGATCGTCTCCGCGTCGTCGTCGGGGTCGAGGTCGGCCTCCGCGACGCCGGCCGCGACCGCGTCGAGCGCGGCGACCAGGGCGTCGACGGGGTCCGCTTCCTCCTCGTCCTCGGCCTCGTCATCGCTCGCCGAGTCGTCCGCTATGTCCGCGACGGTCGAATCCGGCTCGATCTCGTCCGCGTCGACCTCGTCGTCGACGGCGTCCGCGGCCGCCTCGACGAAGGCCGCCACCGCCGCCGCGGCGTCGTCGATCCCGGCGACGGTCCACTCGGTGTCCTCGAGGGTCGCGCCGGCGCTCTCGATGGCGTCGACGACGTCCTCGCCGTACGGGCCGCGCGCCTCCTCGGCGGCGTCCCGAAGCTCCGCGACCCGGTCCTCGAGGTCGCCGCGGGGGTCGTCCGCGTCCTCGTCGTCCTCGTCCGGTTCGGGGAGGTCGGCCGCCTCGATACCCGACTCGGCGTCGTCGAGGAGCGCGTCGACGTCGTCGAGGTCGGCCTCGGTCTCCGCGTCGTCGAGGAGCGCCGCGATCTCGTCGAGGTACTCGTCGAGTGACTCCTCGGTCGCTTCGTCGGGAAGCGTCGGCGCGGCGGCGTCAGTCGACTCGCCGGCGCCGCCCGCCTCCTCCGCGTCGTCCGCGGCGTCGGCCTCCTCGGAGGCGTCGGCCGGGTCGTCGTCGCCGTTGCTCATACACCACAGACTGCGCGCGTAGTCCATTAAGACGTTTCCCTTCGGGCGCGCCGGCGAGACCGCGCCGCCGCCGGTGCCACGTCGGCCGCTGCGCCCCGCGGCGCCCGGCGCTGCCGTCGTCCGCGACGGCGCCCCGGCGCTCGCTCGCGACCCGTGCGATTCGGACCTGAACGTTCTATATCCGGAAAATATTTTTCTATAATTAGAACTCTCCTTCCAATCGTGAGAACATTTATATATATCGCGCGCGTACGTAACGGTAGACATGAGTACGCAGAAAGAGGCCCGTCAACGCTACGGCGACGTCCACGAGAGCGAAGCACTCCGCGTCCCCGAGGAGAAGGCCGAACAGCTCGTCGACGCGCTCAACACCGACCTCGCGGCGACGTACGTCCTCTACCACCAGGTGAAAAAGCACCACTGGCTCGTCGAGGGCGCCGAGTTCCGCGACATCCACGTCTACCTCGGCGAGGTCGCTGAGGACCTCGAAGAGGGCGCCGACGTGCTCGCCGAGCGCGCGCAGGCCCTCGGCGGCGTCCCCCTCTCGGGCGGCGCGAACTACGAGGAGCACGCGCCGGTGACCCCGGAGGACGCCGACGCCTACGACATCCGGACCTCGCTGGAGCACGACCTCCAGATGTTCGGGGACATCACCGAGATGCTCCGCGAGCACATCCAGCTCGCCAACAACCTCGGCGACTACAACACCGAGGAACAGCTCCGCGACATCCTGACGGACGTCGAGGAGCACGGCCACCACATCGAGCACTACCTGGAGGACGACACCCTCGTCACTCCGAGCACGCTCGAATAGGCGCGTCACCCTCGGCGGCCCCGGCCGCCCTCGTCCGGTGAGGCGGCTCCAGTTCGCTCGAACTTCCTCCGATTTTTCGACCTCCCAGCGGCGGCGCCGGCGACTGCCGCGCGCCGAACTCACCGCGCCGTGGACCCCTCGTGGCGATCCGAACGCCGTGGCGACCGACCGTCCCGCGCCGCCGCTCACCCGAGCCGCTCGTCCAGAATGAGCCGCGTCTTCGTCGACTTCACCTCGTCCATCTCGCGGGCCTGCGAGATCAGTTCGTTGACGGCGCGCGTGTCGACGGCGTCGACCACGAGCACGACGTCTTCCTCGCCGGAGACCTGCCAGACGAAGTCCACCTCGTCCCACTCGACCATCCGATCGCCGACGGCGGCGGTGTCGACGTTCATCTCCACCGAGATCTCGATCATCGCCTTCACGTTGCCGGTGCGGGTCGTCACGGTGAACCGCTCGATGACCCCCTCGTCGGTCATGCGGTCGACGCGGTTGCGCACGGTTCCCTCCGAGGTGCCCACCCGGTCCGCGATCTCCGTGTACGGGGTTCGCGCGTCCCGGCGCAGGATCGAGAGGATCCGGCGGTCGAGGTCGTCCATACCGACACCTCTCCCCCCGGCGACTTACCCGTTACGAATATCGTAACGTAACTACGAACGACGCATTTATTACCCTTTGAGCGTACGTTTCTCGTAATGTCGGACGCCTATATCGCGCTGGCCGACGGACGCGTGCTCGAAGCACGCGCCCGTGCGCCGGGGCGCACCCGTGGCGAACTGGTGTTCACGACCGCGTACACCGGCTACGAGGAGTCGCTCACCGACCCCTCCTACGCCGAACAGGTTCTCACCTTCTCGTACCCCTTGATCGGTAACTACGGCGTCCGAAGCGAGCGATTCGAGTCGGACTCGGTCCAGCCCCGCGCGGCGATCGCCCGCGAGCTGACCGACGACGTCGCCGAGTGGCTCGCCGGCGAGGACGTGCCCGCCGTCGACCACGTCGACACCCGCGAGATCGTCACGACCGTCCGCGAAGAGGGCGCGATGGCGTGCGGGATCGCCGCCGGACCGGACGCGACCCCCGAAGACGCCGTCGCGGAGATGGAGGCGTGCGAGCCGATGAGCGAGCACACCGATATCGGCGCGCAGGTGTCCGTGACGGAGCCGACCGTCTACGAGAGCGACGGCGACGCGACCGTCGCGATGCTCGACTGCGGCGCGAAGGGCTCGATCATCTCCTCGCTCACCGAGCGCGGCGCCGACGTGCACGTCCTCCCGTACGACGCGACCCCCGAGGACGTCGCCGCGGTCGACCCCGACGTGCTCTTCGTCTCGAACGGCCCGGGCGACCCGGAGAACTTCGTCGACGCGCAGGCCGTCGTCGACGCCTTCGCCGGCGAACTGCCCATGGCCGGCATCTGTCTCGGTCAGCAGGTCATCACGAGCGCGCTCGGCGGCTCGACCGAGAAGATGATGTTCGGTCACCGCGGCGTCAACCAGCCCGTACAGGACCTCCGCAGCGGGCGGGTCGTGATGACGACGCAGAACCACGGCTACACGGTCGACGACACGGGTCCGCTTGAGGTGACGCAGGTGAACGTCAACGACGACACCGTCGAGGGGCTCGACAGCGAGGAACTCGACGTCATCACGCGTCAGTACCACCCCGAGGCGAACCCCGGCCCCCACGACTCGCTCGGCTTCTTCGACGACGTGCTCGACCTCGCGGAGCCGACGCCGCACGTCGCCGCCGACTGACGGCCTCCCCCGCGACTCGCCCGGCTGACCGCCACGGAGTACCACCCGCCCGACGCCTGCCGGTTCCCGCGTCGGATTCCCCGCCCGACCTCGCCCCCT
>Ga0102942_1000571_pt1 | contig 13891 bp, 18 predicted proteins | sample SalPon2_C_H2O_MG_FD_78171 | JGI IMG/M metagenome (GOLD analysis project Ga0102942, IMG submission 78171) | Salt pond water microbial communities from South San Francisco under conditions of wetland restoration - Salt Pond MetaG R2_C_H2O_MG | ecosystem: Environmental > Aquatic > Non-marine Saline... | reverse complement strand
CGGTCCGGCATCTGACGGTGACCGCCTCGGGTCGGACGGTCTCGCTCGGGGAGCTCGCGACCGCGATCGCCGCCGCCGAGACGGAGCAGTCACCGCCCCCGCGCGCGACGCGCGAGAGCGTCTACAACTCGCTACACCAGACGCACCTCCCAAAACTCGACGAACTCGGGGTCGTCGCGTACGACCGCGAGGCGCGATCGGTGGGCGTGTGCGACTCGACCCGGCAGATCGATCGGTATCTGGAGGGATCGATGCCGTACGGCCTCACGTGGGGGGAGTACTACCGGGCGCTCGGCATCGGTTCGCTTCTGACGGTCGTCGCGTCGCTCGCGGCGGTTCCGGGGGTTGAGGCGGTCGACCCGCTGCTTTGGGCCAGTGCCTTCCTGTCGGTGTTCGCGCTGTCGGCACTGTACCAGTTGTGGTCGATCAGGTGGTGTTTCAGGGGAGCGCTGTCCGGAAAAAGGGCCACGTGACGCGGGAGCGTTACTCGAGTTCGAAAGCGACCTCGAGTTCGGCCTGGTACTCGCGGCTGCCGTCGGCCATCTCGACGCCGAACTCCTCGACTTCGGCCCAGTAGATGTTGTCCAGCGTGTTCTCGGCCCGGTCGAGGGCGTCGTCGGCCGCCGCGTCGAAGCTCTCGTCGCTCGTCCCGATGAGCGTGATCTTTTTGAACACCATGTCGAGTTCGAGTTCGACGGGGCGCGTTGTAAATGTATCCTGATGTGTCAACAAAATATGATACGGCGCGGGTCTTCCCCGTTGCGTCGACCGGCCGCGCACGGAGCGACGGGCCGTGGACGGTCGGGACGCGTGCGACAGTCACCGCGTGTCCCGCTGTCGTTCCGATTCGGTGGAATCACCCGTCGTCGGCGAAGCCGTCGTCGACTTCGACCTCGAAGAGCCGGGAGTCGCAGCCGTTGCAGGTACTCGCAACGACGTCGTAATCGTAACAGCACGAACTGACCACCTCGTGGGAGAGCGTCACCGCTCCCTCACAGACCGGACAGCGCTCAAGAAACAACCGAAGCGCACCGAGGAGTTCCGCCTGTATCGCGAGCGGGCGACCGTACCATGTTGAGTCGTAGTCGGGAGCGACGTCAGCCGCCGCAACGTCGGCGATGCAGGCCCCGCGCGACTCCCAACTCGCGATCAGTTCGTCGTCGTACCACGCCCGGAACGACCGCGGCCCGTCCACCAGTTCCACTCCGCCGGGCTCGAAACCGGCGAGGGCGGCGAGCCGCTGTGTGATTTCACCTTCGACGGTGATGGCACTGTTCCCGATATCGTCAATCGCGATCCGCCAGGCACGATCGAACGGTGGATGTAGTCGCAAGTCGTCACCGTCGTCGACGACGAGTCCCGCGGCGCGGAGTTCGGTGCCCGGATCGAAACCGGAGCCGCCGGCGGCGGGGGCCTTTCCGAAGGCCGAAAGCAGCCACCTGGGGAAGTACCGTTTGGTCAGGTCAGGCGTTCCGGGGACGAGGTATCCCCGTAGGTAAATGGCGAGGATCGAGCAACCGAGGACCACGGCACCCGCGACAGCCGCGTCGCCGCCGGATCGAAGCACGCCGACCGTCCACAGCGCCGTCACGGCGACAACCGCGAACGCGACGGCCAACACCACGTTGGCGACGGTACACGGCAGACACCGGTTCGGGCCGGTGTAGTCGGGGTGTTTCCATCTCGAGAGTCGTCGGCTAAATCGAACCATCGTGCTTGGTTGGTCGCCGATCGTGGTAGTTAGGCGCCTCCTACGGTCGATACGTCCGGGGACAGTCAGCTCCTGCCGGTTTGCCGAACACGGCCGTAGTCGTGCGAATACGTACACTCGAGAACGGCGCGATCGTCGCTAACGATTCCGGAAACGCGCGACGGCCGATCGGCGGCTTGAACGATCCTCTATATTTATACCTTCGTGCTGTTTTATATATTATAGGAGATGTTGGGTGATGCAGACAATAAACACACAGCCGGAGTCGGAATTGACTGGCGATGGGGCGGTGGACGACCTCAAAAACCGTATCTTCGAGACGCTGTCCAATCCGCGGCGTCGTCAAGCGGTCAGGTACTTGTTGGCGCAGGAGTCGGGCAAAACAGTGACCGTCAGGGCGCTCGCCGAGGAGGTGGCCGCCTGGGAAAACGGCGTCGAACGCGGCGCAGTAAGCTATAAGCAGCGCAAGCGCGTGTACACATCGCTGTACCAGTCACACCTGCCGAAGCTACATCGGTACGGCTTCGTCGAATACGACGCCGACCGCGGAACGGTCGGAGTGACGCCGGCGGCGGGACGTCTCGACGTGTACCTCGAAATCGTTCCGGACGGAGATCTACCGTGGAGCGACGTGTACCTCGGTACCTCGGTGGCGGCGCTCGCACTCGTCGTCGCGCTCGGCATCGGGGCGATCCCGTTGTTGACGCCCTGGCAGGCCCTCGTGATCTGTGTCGTCACCTTCTCGTTCGTCTCGATCGCCCACGCGATTCGGACGAGACAGAACAGGCTCTGAGGCCCGACCGAGACGGGCGCTCGAACGTCCGTGGCGGGGATTTTAGTTGGCCGCCGTCGGTGGTGGGGACATGAACGAACGGCGTCTGGTCGTCGCCGGTTTCGGAGCCCTCGTCGCCGCCGTCATCGGGTACATCACGTATCGTTTCATCGCCGCGTTCACCGTCGCGGTGTTTCTGTACTACTCGACGCGTCGGTTTTACGCGTCGCTCGGACGGTTTCGGCTGCCGAAACGGGTCCGGGCCGTGCTCACGATCTCGATGCTCGCGGTTCCGCTTCTCCTGTTGCTCAGTTACACGCTTGTCTTGATAGCCGTCGAGGCCAGAGCGTTCGTGGAGACGTACCCGGTTTTCGAGGCCGCACCGGACGGAATCGCGTGGTTCGAGGGGCTCGAGGACCTCCCCGAACCGACGATCGCCGGCATCCTCGAGGCGTACCGGGCCGGCCAACTCGACGCGTTCATCGACTTCGCGGTCGAGCAGGCGGCTTTCGTGACGAGTATCGTGACGGGCCTGCTTTTGAACCTCCTCATCGTCTCCATCGTGACGTACTACCTGCTCATCGACGGGGAGACGTTTCGGGGCTGGTTGCTTCGGTTCGACGACGACGACATCGTGCGCGAGTACCTCGAGGCCGCCGACGACGAACTCGAGGCGGTGCTGTTCGGCAACCTCCTGAACGTCATCGTGATCTCGCTCATCTCGATCGTCGTGTTCAGCGGGTACAACGCGGTCGCCCCATCCGCGGCCGAGGTCCCGTATCCCGCACTCGCCGGTGCGCTGACCGGCATCGCGAGTCTGATTCCCGTAGTCGGGATGAAGATCGTCTACCTCCCGCTCGCAGCGATCGCCGGGGCCAAAATCACACTCGCCGGTGATCCCGCGCTGTTGCCGTACGTCGTCGGATTTCTGATCCTCGCGGTCGTGATCGTCGACACGATCCCCGATCTCGTCCTGCGGCCGTACTTCAGTGGGGAGCGAACGCACGTCGGGCTGTTGATGCTCGCGTACATCTTCGGCCCCATCGTGTTCGGGTTCTACGGGCTGTTCTTCGCGCCGATCGTCCTCGTGTTGGGACTGACGTTCGCCGACACCGCCCTCCCGCAGTTGCTCGGGGCCGAACCGAAGCCCGACCGTCCGCCCGAGAGCCAGACGAGACTCGATCGGTTCCGGTGAGACGCCACGAACGGCTTCGGAACGGTGCCCCGCCGCGGCGGTCCGAGGACGCCGCGAACGGGAAAACTACAATGTACCCCCGGTTCTATCCCGCGGTATGAGCCTCTCGCTCGAAACGGACTGCCCGGACTGTGACTCGACGGAGTTCTACAAGGCCGCGAGCACGCGGATCCACCTCGGCACGAAGAAGAAGTGGCACTGCACCGAGTGCGAGTACGGGTTCGTCACGATCAACGGGATCGACACCTCGGTCTGACATCCGCCCACGGCGAACGCCGCTGGCTTTCGCCCCGAAATACCGTACCGAACGCCGATACGCCGACGCGGGGGCCCGTCCGGAGTTGCCGCCGGTCGCGTTATCGGCGTTCGGCCAGCCCCAGTCCCTGCACCGTGGGGAGACGCCAGTTCCGCGACACCGCGACCAGCCGTATCGCGACGGTGCCGGCGGCACAGACGGCCGCTGCGGTCCCGCTACCGGCCCCGAGAACGTCGGCCACGAAGTACGCCGTTCCGCCGACGACGGCACAACTCGCATAGAAGTCATCGAACAGGATAAACGGGGATCGATCGAGGAGGATGTCGGCGAAGGCGCCCCCACCGACCGCGTTGATCGTCGCGACGGCAACGACGCCGAACGCCGATACGTTCGCCTCGGTCGCGACGATCGCGCCCGTCGTCGCGAATGCGGCGAGGCCGATCGCGTCCGCCACGAGCGCGATCGGATGTTCGTCGGGCGAGTCGAGGACGGCCCGCAACGCGATCGCCAGGACGACTCCGACGACTCCCAGCGCGATTTCGGTCGGGGATCGAAGCGCCAGGGGAACCCGCCTCACGAGGAGGTCGCGGGTCACCCCGCCGGCGAACGCCATCACCAGCCCCACGATCGTGATCCCGAGCAGGTCGAACTGCTCGCGGATCGCCTTCGAGGCCCCGACGAGCGCGAAGGCGACGAGCCCGATCGTGTTCATGACGGCGAACGGATCGCCCAGCAACACCGAGAGGAGGTCCCGCAACACGACGACGCCCAGGATCACTACCCGTTCTTGCACGGCGCGTGTCTTGAGAGCTACGTGTCGGCGCCACGTCCCGGGAGGGATGCGGCCCGGCTGATGTGGGACCCGCGCCGGTCGGGCGTCGATCGCTGTCGGCCCGCCCCGTGCGGAACGCCCGCGGGGACACTCGGCACCCCACGGGCAGTTCGGCGTCTCACCCTCGAGTGGTCCGACAGGTCACGCTCCAGGCCGACTCGGTCCGGCCGGCCAGTCGCGCATAAAACGCACGAAGCCCCGCACGGTCGGTGTTCGGGAGCACGTGCAGCTGGACGGTCCCGTCGCGGACGGCGACCCGAAACGTGTCCCCGGTTTCGTCGTCGTGGACGAGATACACCGGCATCGGTAGATCGAACCAATCACCGTACCGATACGGCCCCCGGTCGAGGACCGATTCGACGAGGGCCGTGGGAGATCGATCCGGCGGGTCGCGCTCCGGCCGGAGCGTAAACACCGTTTCGCCCTCGTATTCGACGCCGCCGCCGCTCCGGTAGCGTCGGGTCGGCCGTCGCGGGATCGAAAACGTCGGCTCTTCGTCGACCACACCGGTTCTACGCCGCGATGTCGTTTAAATTCGAGGACGGATCGCGAGCGATTGTTCGGACTCGGCCCGCAACGAACGTTTATATACCGAAACGGGAGCACTCGACCCGTGACGTAGCCGACAGCCGACGGCCGGTTCGGGCGGGAGCGCGGAGCACCGCCGTCGGACGACGCCGCCGCTGCACGCTCCGTCTGTTCGCCACCTATATCGAATCCGAGGCCGTACTGCCGCGTATGTGTGGCCGATACAGCCTCTTTACCCCACAGGCGGATCTCGAGTCGCGGTTCGGCGCGTCGTTCGGGGACGACTTCGAGCCGCGGTACAACGCCGCTCCGGGACAGCGACTGCCGGTGATCACCGACGAGGCGCCCGGCGAAGTTCGCCGTCTCGAATGGGGTCTCGTCCCGCGGTGGGCCGACGACGCGACGGAGAGTTACATCAACGCCCGATCCGAGACCGTCCGCGAGAAGCCGGCCTTCGAGGCGGCGTACCGGAGACGCCGCTGTCTCGTCCCGGCTAACGGCTTCTACGAGTGGGCCGACACCGGCGACGGCAAGCGGCCCTACCGCGTCGCCTTCGAGGACGACCGGCCGTTCGCGATGGCGGGGCTCTACGAGCGCTGGACGCCCGAGACGACACAGGCGGGGCTCGGCGCGTTCTCCGACGGGGCCGCCGACCCGAACGACGTCGAGCCGCTGGAGACGTTCACCGTGTTGACGACGGATCCGAACGGGGTCGTCGAGCCGCTTCACCACCGAATGGCGGTGATCCTCGACCCGGACGCCGAGACCGCGTGGCTGGAGGGCGAGGACGTTCCGTTCGACCCCGCACCCGCCGACGGGTTTCACGCCTATCCGGTCTCGACGGCGGTCAACGATCCCTCGAACGACCGTCACGAACTCGTCCGGCCCGTCGACTAGCCACCGCCCAAACTGCTAAACCGGCGGCCGCCGTCGGGGCGACCGATGGAAATACCCCACTGGATCCCGTCCGTCGGCGGGACGGCTCGGCCGGGGGAGCCGTTTCTCGATCGCGCCGCGGGCTGGGCGACGGAGCTATCGTACGGCGATATCCCCCGATCGGTCCGACGCGCCGCCAGGGCGCAGTTGACCAGCGGCGTCGGCGCCGCGCTCCGGACCGGAACGCACCCGATCGGCGACCGAATCCGGGGGGCGATCGAGTCGTCGGGAGGGGAGGCGACGGTCCTCGGCGGTGGGCGGGCCGCTCCAGCGACCGCCGCCGTCAGCAACGGAGTACTCGGGTCCGCGCTCGGGTTCGACGCGTCCGTCCTCGGCGGCCGAACTGACGCCAGTTGCGTGTTCGTCCCGCTGGCGTACGCCGAAGTCACAGGGGCCGACGGCGAGGAGCTCCTCGTCGCGCAGGTCGCTGCGAACGAAATCACGGCACGGCTCGGCGCGGCGGTGACGACCGGACCGTTCGCCAGCCCGGACGCGGCCTGGATACACGCTGCCGGTGCGGCGGCCGGACGCGCGGTGATCGAGGACGATGCTCCCGAGACGCTCGCGGACGCGCTCGCAACAGCGCTGTCCGAACCGCCACGGCCGGTCGAGCGGCCGGCACTCGGAGCCGATGCCGGCGTCTGGCGACCGGGGGCACCGATCCAAACCGGGCTCGCGGCGGTCGCAAGCGCCCGATCGGGCATCGAGGGGCGGACGGACCTGATCGAGGCCGACGAGGGGTTGCTGTCCGGGGTTTGCCGTCGCCCCGCGTGGGGGTATCTCTCGGGCTTCGGTGAGCGCTGGCACACCGCCGCACTGAGCGTCAGGCCCGTTCCGGGGAACACCTACGTCGCGGCGGCGGCAGAGGCGGCTCTCGAGGCGCGGGGGCGTTTCGATCGCGGGCGGACGACAATCCGAGGAGTCGAGGTGTACGGCCCCCATGCGCTGTGCGCTATGGACGCGGTCGCGGACCGGTATCTGGACGGCGATCGCGCCCCGATCGCCGCGGCGGTTCGTTCGGCCCGTCGAGCGACGGCGGAGGCGCTCGTCCACGGGGCGATCGCGCCGCAACGGATCGGGTCCCGCGGCGGGCGAGGGGCGATACCGCGGATCGCCGCCCGCGTCGACATCGACCACGAGCCCGCGCTGACGGTCGCCGCGCTCCGGTCGTCCGTTCCGGAAGGCGTCGCGTTCGACGGGATGGGTCGGGCGGTCGCTCCGGGGGTCGCCCGGGCTGTCGGGGCGCGAGCGACGCTCAGACACCCACAGACGGTGTTCGGAACGGGTCGACGGCTGGCCGACGTTCCGGACTCCTCGGGGATCGAGCGGCGGATCGGTGCCCGCGTCGTCGTTCGGACGGCCGATGGACGGACCGTCGAAGGGAGTCTCGATCGCCCGTCGGGTGTCGCCGGCGCCCCGCCGGCCGAAATCAGGGCCGTCGCCCGACGGAAGTGCCGGGAGTCCCTCGAGGCGCTCGGAGTGTCCGAATCGGTGGCCCGCACTCGCACTGGCCGGCTGTCCCGGATCGACGAGGAGCCCGAGGTCCGCCTCGGATGGCTGTTCGAGGGAAGCGCGAGTCGGCGCGCCGGCGGCGATGGCAACACGTAAGAAACCGGCGGGCGCCGAACCCCGTATGAAGTACGCACGGATCGAAACCCGCGACGGCGTTCTCGAGGGGGAGTACGACGACGGAACCGTCCGGACGGACGAGGGGACGTACGAGCCGGCGGACTACGAACTGCTCGCGCCGTGTGAGCCGTCCGTCTTCTACTGTGTCGGCCGGAACTTCGGCGAGAAGGTCGACCAGATGGACTACGACATCCCCGACGAGCCGGATTTCTTCATCAAACCGCCGGTCTCGCTGCACGACCCCGAAACGCCGATTCCGTATCCGAGTTTCAGCTCGGAGTTGACCTACGCGGGAGAGCTCGCGGCCGTGATCGGAACCGAGTGTACGAACGTCACCGAGGACGACGTCGACGACGTCGTGCGGGGATACACGATCCTCAACGACCTCGACTGCCTCGATCAGGAGCGCCGGACGGCCCGCAAGGCGTTCGATTCCTCGGGGCCCCTCGGCCCGGTCGTCGCTGACATCGAGCCGGTCGGTTTGGAGATGACGACGCACATAAACGGCGAGCTGCGCCAGGAGGACAACACCGAGAACATGTTCAACAAACCCCGCGAGACGATCGCGTTTCTCTCGGAGCGGTTCACGTTCAAACCGGGCGACGTGATCAGCTTCGGCAGCCCGGCGAACCCCGGCCTCCTCGAGCGCGGCGACGAGATCGAGATCCGCTACGAGGGGATCGGAACCCTCCGGAACACGGTCGAGTAGATCAGCTGATATCGACGACGAGCACCGGGCGATCGGCCGCCTTGACGACGCGCTCGGTCGTGCTTCCGAGGTTGAGCCGCTTCTCCCGACCGGTTCGGCCGTGCGTGCCGAGCGCGAGGAGATCGATGTCGGAGCCCTCGGCGTACGAGAGGATCTCCCGGTACGGGACGCCCTCCGGGGTCGCGGTAGTGACGGAGACGCCAGCCTCCTCCGCACGGGCCGTGAGTTCCTCGACGGCCGCGGTCGCCTCCTCGGCCAGTTCGGACCGGACGTCCGATTTGCGCTCGACGTCAGCGGCGAGCGTGACACGTTTATCCACGACCGAGATGACGTGCAAGGAGGCGTCGTAGGCGTTCACGGCACCGATCGCGTGGTCCAGTGCCGCGGCTGCGCGTTCGCTTCCGTCCGTCGGCAGGAGGATCGAGTCGTACATACGACGGGGTCGGTGGGCCACCCACTTGAAACGGACCGTCTCGCTGCGGAGGCGAGCGGGCGACTGACTGGCACGGCTCACCGCTCGAAACCGGGTCGGTATTGAAATTCGTTCCCCCGGTAAATCCGGTATGGCCACCGATGCCGCACCCGCGGCCGAAACGCCGACTCGGGAGGCGTACATCACCCCGGCCGCCGACTTCGCGGTGCTGTTGACGCTTGCGTGTCTCGTCGCGGTCGCCGGCGTTGCAGTTATCACGCCGTGACCCGATCACTCGGTCGTGTCCGAGACGACAGTCGCCGTGGTCGGCGGTCGTGACCTTCAGGTTTGGATCGCCGCGATCCTGCTGTACGGGGTCGGTGACACCGCGACGACGCTTTGGGGGCTCTCGACGGGCGGAATCGCGGAGGCCGGGCCGATAGCCAAGCCGCTCATCGAGGCGTACGGCCCACACGCACTGGTTTTGATCAAAGCCGTCGTCTTCTGTTCGTTCTACGTCGTCTGGGCGGGCCTCCGGACGCCCGGACGGGTCGCGGTCCCGCTGGCGCTCGCGCTCGTCGGCGGCGTCATCACGGCCTGGAACCTGTTCGTCGTCGCGAGCGTCACCTGAGCGAGCACCGCTCACGCCCCCGGGTGGGAACACTGCGTGTGTTTTTTGTTGGCCAACGCGTACGTCATCGTATGAACCGGTACGAGCGTCCCGTCGTGGCGCTCCTGCGTCGGGTGTTCAGGAGTTCGATCCCCGGGTATCTGACCCTGCTTTTGGGGCTCGCGTCCGTCGGGTCGGTGTTCGGGTACGCATCGGAGTCGATGTACGGCGTCTCCCACGGGATCAACCGCATCGCCTACTGGCACGTCCCGATAGCGGTCGTGGGCGGGCTCGCGCTCACGGTCACGTTTCTCGGGTGCGTGCTCTATCTCGTGACCGCGACGCGGTTCTGGGAGCAACTCGCGCACGCGTCGGGCGAGATCGGGTTCGTGTTCGTGACACTCACGCTCGTGACGGGCAGCGTCTGGGGGCGCGTCATCTGGAACACCTGGTGGGACTGGTCGGATATCCGGCTCGTGACGTTTCTGTTCATCTGGTTCATCTACGCCGGGTATCTGATCATCTACTCCGGCGCTGGCGGGTCCGGATCGGTGTCCCGGCTCGCGTCCGTGTACGGCGTCGTCGGGTTCATCACGGTCCCGATATCGTACGCCTCGACGCGGCTGTGGACCGCCCGCCTCCACTCGCCGTCGGTCGGGAACCCCGAGACCGAGGCCACGATTACGGCCTCCGTGCTTCTCGTCTCGATCGCGGCGATCCTGTGTCTGTACGTGTACCTGTTGGGGAGTCGGGTCCGGCTCAGGGAGCTTTCGACGAGGGTGGATTCGCTGAAGGGGCGAAGCGCGACGGAAACGCACAAACCGTTGGGGGATGACTGATCGGTATGGAGCCGCTACTCGTCTTCGGCTACGGGACCATCTTCGCGGCGCTCGTCGTGTACGTCTTACACCTTCGCAGCCGGCTCTCGGAGGCCGAACAGCGCCTGGAAGACGTCGCCCCCTCGGATCGCGACCCCGAACGGGGAACCGGATCCGGCGGGGAGTGAGCCCGGTCACTCCGCGCGCAGCGTTCGGTTGGCCCACCCGGTGGCGCCGTTCGGATACGGATCGGTCCGCTCTTCCGGCTGTACCGATCCCTCGCCGTCGATCGTTCGCGCGTACACATCGTGGCTCTCGCGGTCGGGTTCGAACTCGTAGACCCACTGACGTTCGGTGTCCGGGTCCGGGAGCGGCCGGCTCAGCGTCGCCTCGTTCCAGGTCTCGCCGCCGTCGGTCGACACCTCGACCGACTCGACGCCGCGTGCGCCGGCGTAGGCGTGTCCACAGATCTGTATTCGCCCATCCGGGCGGTTGATGCGGTCGATCTTCGTGACGGCGTTGACCGGCCCCATCCCGTGCCAGCCTTTCTCCTCCCAGTAGCCGCTCTCGTCCTCGGAGATGATCTCGATGTCGGTGAGCCACTTGACGTGGAGTTTCCCCCACCGATCCGGAACGAGCAACCGGACCGGGTAGCCGTGGGCCTGGGGCAACTCGAGGCCGTTCATCCCGTAGGCCAACACGGCGTCCTCGAGATCGGACAGCGGCAGCGAGTACCAGTAGTCGTCGGCGCCGTTCAACATCGCGTACTCGCCGTTGGCGCCGGCCGCCTCGAGGAGGTCCCCGACCCGACAGCCCGTCCACACGGCGGTGTCCATCGAATCGCCGTCGATGCCGTCGCTCAGACAGCGGATCGTCTTGTACCGATGGACGACGCCGTATCCGAGGATGTCCTCGTAACTGAGCTCGAGTTCCTCGTCGACGAGGCCGGTGATCGAGAGGCTCCACGCGTCGGCGTCGACCGACGGCGGGCTCGGGTTGATGTCGACCTGGTAGAAATCGCCGATCTCCGCGATCAGCGGCTTGATCCCCTCGACGTCGAGTTCGGCCTCTGACGCCTCCGAGAGCATATGCTCGGACTGCACTCGGGAGGCGCGCTGTTGGAGCTCCCGTTCGGCCCGCTGGGTCTGATCGCGGCGGAGGAGTCCGGCGGCGTGTGCGACGACGTTGAACGCCGCGACGCCGCCGACGGCGCGGACGACCGATCGCCGATCGACGTCGACCTCGCCCGAACCGGGCGCCCGACCGGCGAGATACGCCACGACGACCCCGCCGACGGCCGCGGGAACGGCAACCGCGGCGACGGAGCCGACGACCACGAACGCCCCGGCCAAAATCGACACGGCTGCGACGGCGCCGCCGACAGGACGGCCGTAGGACGGCGACGCGCGTGCCCCGAGAGCGTACCCGCCGAACGCGACCGCTCCGAGGACCACGGAGAGCAATACGCCCGAAAAGAGCATGCTCATCTCGAGAGCGACCGACCCGAAGCGCTGGATCACTCCGGACACGAGCCAGCCGGGCAGGTGCTCGAGGATGGTCCGGTTGAACGAGGAGACGACGAACGACCCGGAGGTGGCGTGCATCGCGAACGAGGTCGCGACGGCGGAGACCCCACTGGCGAACAGTGCAACGGCGTTCAGTGTTAGTTTGTCGTTCATAGCCCGTCTGAGTGTTGTCGGTTCGGTCAGTGGTGGCTACGGCGCTGTTCCGGGCGATACCGGCGGATCACGACGGCGCCGTCGGGACGTCGGTTCCGTCGTAGCCGTCGCCCGTTCCGTTGTAGTCGTGGTCGTGGCCCTCCGGAGCGGCGTCCTCGCCCTCGTGGGCGCGAACCGTGAGGGAGTTGGCGTGAACCGTCTCGCCGTCGCACTGCCCCTCCGCGACCACGAGCCGCCCTTTCGACATGGTTTCGGGCATTTCACCGTCGTACACGACCGCCTTCGTGTGGTTCTCGTCCGCGACGTCGAACGTGATCCGATCGCCGTCCTGGAGATTGACGACTCGGCCCTCGAGTTTCACCAACTCGCCCTCGTAGGCGTCCGTCTCCTCGAGGTCCGTCGGGGAGACGAACTCCGCCGTCGCACCCATCGTCGTCGACGCGAGGATCGCCAGGAGGACGACGATCCCGACACCGCCGACGACCGCTTTCGCCTTCCGGTTCATACGGTATGTCTTACTTATCCGGGCACATCAAGTCTTCGTCGAGTAGCCGATAGTGGGACAGCACCGGAGTGTCCGCGGCGAATTACAACGCTTAACTTGGGCGTCCGACTACACTCGGTATGTCGATCGTCTCGGTCGCCGGCCTCTCGAAACGGTTCGGCGCACACGTCGGCGTCTCGGACGTCTCCTTTCGGCTCGCCGCCGGGGAGCGGGCCGTCGTCGTCGGAGCCAACGGGGCCGGAAAGACGACGCTCATCAGGATGCTCGCCTCGCTGTCGCGCCCGACGTCGGGCGAGATCGAGATCGGCTCCGACCCGCTCGCCGGCGGGGCGGCGGACGTCCGTTCCCGGATCGGCGTGCTCACCCACGAGACGATGCTGTACGAGGATCTCACCGCGCGGGAGAACCTCCGTCTTCACGCGCGGTTGCACGGCGTCGACGAGTCGGTCTGCGAGGAGCTGCTCGAGACGGTCGGTCTCGCCGACCGCGGCGGCGAGCGGGTCGCCGGCTTCTCCCACGGGATGGGCAAGCGAGTCGCTCTCGCCCGCGCGCTGGTCCACGATCCGGACGTGTTGCTCCTCGACGAGCCCTACACCGGCCTCGATCGGGCCTCGCTCGACCGCGTCGAGGCGGTGCTGGAGGACCTCGACCGGACGGTGCTGGCGGCGACCCACGACCTCGAGCGCGGCGTTCGGCTCGCCGACCGGATTCTGTTCATGAACGACGGCCGGCTGGTCGAGGACTCGAGCGCCGACCGGTTCCCGTCCGTCGAGTCCGCGCTCGATCGGTACGAACGGCTCTGCCGGGGCGAGGCGACGCCCCGCGACGCGGACGCGGACGCGGACGACGGGAGCGAAACCGAGAGCGGAACCGGTACCGGAGCCGAGAGCGCGCCATGAGCGTCGGCCGGTACGCTCGGGTGGCGTACGAGGTGGCCCGCAAGGACCTGCTCGTCGAGGCCCGGAGCAAGCGAACCATCAATGCGTCGCTCGTCTTCGCGTTGCTCATCGTGGTCGTCTTCTCGTTCGTCTTCGGCGAGCAGGTCGGCAGCCGCGACGTCCTCGCCAGGGGGGCGCTCTGGATCGCCGTCGTCTTCGGCGGGGTCGTCGGGATGAGCCACGCGGTCACCCGCGAGGGGCACAACGGGGCGCTGGACGGCCTCCTCCTCGCGCCGGTGGATCGCTCCGCCGTCTACTTCGGGAAGGTCGCGAGTTCGACCGTCTTCGTGGGCACCGTGGGGCTGTTGAGCACCGGATTCGTCGTCGTCTTTCTCGATTACAGCTTCCCGGTCGGGACGCT
>Ga0102942_1000570_pt1 | contig 13921 bp, 14 predicted proteins | sample SalPon2_C_H2O_MG_FD_78171 | JGI IMG/M metagenome (GOLD analysis project Ga0102942, IMG submission 78171) | Salt pond water microbial communities from South San Francisco under conditions of wetland restoration - Salt Pond MetaG R2_C_H2O_MG | ecosystem: Environmental > Aquatic > Non-marine Saline... | reverse complement strand
TCTGCGGGATGTCCGGGTTGGCGTTCTCGGCGTCCGGCCCGTACATGAACGAGCGCATCATCCTGATGGTCTCGTAGAGGGGCTCCTCGTCGACCGTGATCGGTCGGTCGCCGACCGGGCCGAACAGGTTCTCGTGGTCGCCGAAGTACGCGCCGCCCATCGAGGTCATCATCTCGTTGAACGTACAGCAGGCGGTGCCCTCGTAGTCGGCTCCCTGCGTGGTGAACCCGTAGTCGACGTCGCTCTGTTCGACGACGTCGGCGGCCACCTCGGCGAACTCGGTCCACGTCATCGGCTCCGTGCTCCAGTCGGAGGTGTCGTAGCCGGCGTCCTCGACGAGGTCCTTTCGGTAGTGCATCACCGGGTAGTCGGGGAACACCGGCAGCCCGTACAGGTCGCCCGACTCGGGGTGGCTGGCGGTGCTGACCGCCGCGGAGAGGTAGTCGTTCTCGACGAAGTCCAGCGTGTCCGAGGACAGCTCCTCGCTGAGGTTGACCAGCTGTTCGCGGACGATGAACGGGATTGTCCACCCGGAGTCCATCATGAAGATGTCGGGGCTCGAACGCCCGGCGTCCAGCGCCGAGGTGAAGTCCGTCTGCCGCGCGCCCGTCTCGAAGTCGCCGGGGAGGAACTCGACGTCGATGTCCTCGCTGAGCCCGGCGTCGTACAGCGCCTGGACGACCGGTTCCTGTGCGTCGGCCCACTCGCCGTCCATCGACATCTGGATGGCCTGGCTCCCCTCGTCGCCGCCGCCGCCCATACAGCCGGCGACGCCCATCGCGGCGCCCGTGCCCGCCGCACCGAGGAACTTCCGTCTCGAAACTCCGCTCTCACCTTCGTCTTGGTCTGGATGAACCATTACAGGTGTGGTTAATTCTCATCATTAATATAGCTAATGGGGATAACTTCCATCGGAGTAAATATAATTCGACGGCTCGGTCGGCGAAAAACAGCACTCAGAGACACTAAACGGTTTCTCACGCGCACTTCGACCGAAGCGCGGTTCCGGAGCCGTCGAACGACTTATCATTCTCCGGTTGAAACCCACGCGGACTAACGATGAGTGCGTGGCACACGCGGTTCTTCGACTGGTTGGAGGGGATCTTCTTCGGCGGGATGGAACTCTCTTTCCTCTCCTCGCCGGCGTTCGCCCTCGTGGTGGTTTTCCAGGACGTGTATCCCGACGCCGTGCCGCTGGCCGGCCTGCTCGCTATCGGCTCCGGGAGCGTCGCGCTCGCGGAGTTCCGGAACCGGACCGTCGACGTCGGCGCGTGGCCGCGCCGGAGCGAGCTGACCTCCCTGCCGCTTCGGGCCGGCTACTTCAGCCTCCTGTTCCTCGCCTCGTCGATGGGCGTCGCCGCCGTGGTGATCGCCGTCGGCAACTGGTGGCTCACGCTGCTCGGCGCCGTCGTGCAGGTTGCGGGTCTCGCCGCGTTCCCGACCGCGTACAACCTCGTGTACGGGGAGCCGCTCGGCGACAGCGCGCTCCGCGCCTGACCGTCCGATCGTTCCGGTGATTTATTCGGCCGCGGCCTCGCACTTCGATCAATGACTGGATTCGAGTCGCTCCGCCGGACCGCCGACCGACTCCGACGCCCGGAGTACACCGGCGAAAACCGCTGTCTCCCGTGTACCGTCCTCAACGCCGCCATCGTCGGCGTCGCCGCGATCGCGCTCTCTCGTCGAAACGGGCCGCTCGGCGTGCTCGCGCTCGCGGCCGGCGCCGCGCTCATCTCGCTCCGCGGGTACGTCGTCCCGGGGACGCCCCGGTTCGCGCCCGCGCTCGTCGACCCCCTCCCCGTCGCGTTCGGCCACGAGTCGCCCGCTGGCGTCGACTCGGGCTCCCTCGCGGACGACCGCGACCCCGAGGCCATGATGGAGGCGCTCGTCGAGGCCGGCGTCATCGTGCCGGACGGCGACCAGCTGTACCTCGACGACGACTTCCGGACCGCATGGGAGGACCGGATGGCCGACCTCCGCGACCGTCCGGGCGAGGAGCTCGCCGATCGCACGGCCGCGGCCTCTCACGAGTCCGTCGCGGGGGAGTTCCACGGCGAGCGGATCCTGTTGGCCGGGGACCGGGACGCGTGGCTGAGCCCGGCGGTCGCCATCGCCGAGACGGCGGCCGTCGAAGCGCTGGCGGACCGGGGCCTCTCTCGCGAACTGCGGGTGCAGGCGGCCGAGCCGCTCCGCACCTTCGTCCGCACCTGCCCGGTCTGCGGCGGCCGCGTCACCGACACGACGCTCCGGAACTGCTGCGGCGGTCCCGGCGGCGTCAGCGGCGACCCCGAGCGCCCCGTCAGGGCCTGCGCCGACTGCGACGCCGTCGTCTTCGCCGAGTAGGGCGGAGCACGCGCCGCGCGTTCGCTACTCCTGTCTTCTCTTCTCCTCTCTTCCCCTCCCTTTTCCTCTTCTCCTCCTTTCCCCTCCCTTCTTCTCTCCTCTCCCGCTCCGTCCTCCGGACCGGCCGTTCCGACGGGTGTTGCCGACAGCTACAATCCGCTCCGGTCCGATCGGACCGTATGGGTGTCGGTAGCACGATTGAGCTCGCCGCCCGGCTCGCGGTCGCGGCCGTCGCGATCGTCGGTCCGACCCTCCTCTACCTCGGGCTCTGGCGATTCCTCTCGTGGCTCCGCGACGACGCGCTGATCGACCGACTGGCGGCCCGCGGCGCGGTCGAGGCGCCTCGGCCGGCGCCGGCCGACGTCCTCGCGTCGGCGACGGCCGGGCTCGACCGCCGCCGCTGTCCGGCCTGCGGGACTCGCCTCATCGCCGGCGAGACGCGCTGTCGGGACTGCCTCCGCACTCCCGGCGACGAGACCGCCGCGGGCGACGGCGCCTCTCGCCGCGACTGACCGCCCCGTTCACGGCGCTCGTTCGCCGTCGCGTCCCGGCGCGCTCCTCCCGCCGACGGCCGGGTGTCCGGTCGGCCGCTCGCCCGTGGCCCCGACGTCCGGGTCCCCGCTCGCGGCGATCGTCACGTCCCGCTTCGGGTACGGGATCTCGATGTCGGCGTCGTTCAGCGCCTTGTACAGCGCGCGGTTGAGCTCGTGCTGTGCCCGGCGCCGCCGCGTCGGTCCGTTGACCCAACAGAGGATCTCGTACTGGAGCGCCGAGTCCCCGAACGAGCGCAGGCGGGCCCGCGGCTTCGGGGAGTCGAGGACGAGCGACTCGCCCTGGACGACCTCGATCGCGAGCGCCTCGAACTCGTCGATGTCGGTCCCGTAGGCGACGCCGATCGGGACCCGGACGCGGCGTCGGCGCTGCGGCGCGGACTCGTTCGTCACCTTGGCGGCGTTGAGCGCCGCGTTGGGGACCGTCACCAGCACTTCGTCGCGGGTGAGCAGGGTCGTCGAGCGGACGCCGACCTTGATCACGGTCCCGGCGGTGCCGTCGTCGAGGACGATGTAGTCGCCGATCTTGTACGTGTCGTCGAAGTAGAGCGCGATGCCCCCGAAGAAGTTCGCGACCGTGTCCTTCGCCGCGAAGCCGACCGCGATGCCGGCGACCCCCGCGGCGCCTAGGAGGGGCGTGATCTCGATCCCCCAGAGCCACAGCAGCGACCCCGCGCTCCCGAGGAGGACCGCGAGCGTCCAGACGTTCGAGAACACGGGCGCGAAGTCGAAGCGGTTCCCCTCGGCGTTGACGGCCGCGACGAGCCGGTTCACGACGGTGTTGGCTCCGTACGCCCACACGAGGACGATGACGGACAGCGACGGCCGGCCGAAGACGGTGTCGAGCACCTCCGGACTCACGAGCACCGACGACCGGACCGACGGCAGTTGCGTGAGGACGAACACCCCGGCGAGCGCGGCGGTGACGACGAGCGGGGCGCGGAGCGAGGAGATGACGATGTCGTCGTACGCGGAGTCCGTGGTCGCGACGTACCGGCGGGCGAGTCGCAGGACGGCGAACTCCATTCCCACGGCCGCGACGAGCGAGATCACGAGGACCGCGACCGTCGCCTCGAGCGCCGTGAATCCCTCGAACAGCGTCAGCGGCGACGGAATCATACCGTCCTGACGCCGCTCCGTGAGATAACCGTTTCTGCCCAGGGAGACGCCACGAGACCCCCGGTTTCGGCGCGACCGAGCGGCCGCGCGGCCCGACCGCGCTACGCTTGTATACGCCGCGGCCCTTGTCGCCCTCATGAACGTCCCGTCCACGGCGTCGTTCGCCCGGCGGTTCCGCGGGCTCTCGGCCCCCGCACGGCGCGACTTCGTCGCCGCGCTGTGGGCGGCGCGGGGCTGGGAGACGACGGTGGGGGAGACGGAACCGAACGTGGTCGCCGCCCGCCGCGACGGGCGGACGCGGCGGATCGCGGTCGGGACGCCGGTCCCGGCCGACGCGGACGTCGTCGTCGGAGACGGGACGCGCCGCGTCCGCTCGGTCTCTCCGCGCCGGCGGGCCGAGTCGGTCGGGGCGACGTACGTCTCGCCGGCCGACCTCCGCGAGCGACTGCTCTACGGGACCGAGCGCGACGCCGCGGACCGGCTGTTCCGGCGGCACTTCGGCGTCGCCCTCGCGGCCGCCGGCGCGGACGCCGATCCGGGGTCCGACGGCGTCTCGCCTCGGGTCTCGGTGGGCGCCCGATCGGTCGCCGCCGGGAATCCCCTCGCCGCCGCGGTCGCGGTCGCGGCGCTGCTGTCGGTCGCGGTCGCCGTCCTCGCCGTCGGCGGCGTCCCCGCGCTCGCCGGCCTCCCCGGACTCGACGGCGCGGAGCCGGCCCCCACCGCCCCGGATCCCCCGGCCGACGGGGAGTACGCGGCCGCCGCCGCCATCGGAACGGCGGCGTCCGCGGAACGCGCCACGGCGGCCCTCGACGACGCGGCGTACCTGGGGCTGTATCGAGAGGCCCTCGTCGGCACGGTCGGATCGACGGCGAGAACCCCGCCCGGCGTCTTCCTGACCGGCGTGTACGACCCGGAGACGCTGGCCGCGGCCCACGTCACCACCGCGGGGGAGCTCTCGTCCGCCTCCGTCGTCCTCGTCGCCTCCGGGCCGGCGAACGCGACCGACCTCGACGCCGCGACCGGCGGGCGCGTGGGCATCGCGGGCGACGGCGGCGTCGAACTGGCCGTCGCGTCGGACGCCAGATACCGGCTCACCGGCTCCGCGAACGAGTCGATCGTGAACGCGACCCACGACGGCGTCGCCGAGGTGTACGCCGACGGCGAGCGCGTCCACGAACGGACCGCGGGTCCGGCGGGGGTCGAGACCCGTCGCGTCCCTCCCGCCGCGGCCCCGAACGCGACGGCGCTCGTCGGCGAGGTCGCCGAGGAGCCGATCCGCCGGTTCCTGAACGGGAGCGAGTCGACGGTCCGCCCGGCGGCCACGTCGGTCCCGCTCTATCGGGTCGAGGTCGGCGGGGACCCGGGAGCGCTCGGCGACGAGGTCAGCGACTTCCGGTCGATCGCGTTCGTCACCGCCGACGGTCTCGTCCTCGAACTGTCGGCCAGCTACGTCCACGAGCCGACCGGCGAGCGCGTCCGGGTCGCCTTCCGGTACGCGCGCCTCGACGACACCGCGGCGGTGCCCCCGAGTTGGTACTGGGAGGTCGAGTCGAGCGACGAGTAGGGGACGGATGCGCGACCGGGCGACGAGTAACCCAGCCGACCGGCGGGCGACCCGGCCGTCGCCCGCGCCTCACTCGAAGCGTTTCCGAACGCTCTCGGCGTGCGCCTCCAGTCCCTCGGCCTCCGCGAGGGTCGTGACGGTCTCCGAGAGGCCGTCGAGCGCGTCCCGGTCGAGCCGCTGGACCGTCGACGACCGGAGGAAGGTGTCCACCGAGAGGCCGCCGTAGCGCTTCGCGCCGCCGTTCGTCGGCAGCACGTGGTTCGTCCCGGTCGCGTAGTCGCCGGCGGCGACCGGCGAGTACGGCCCGAGGAAGACCGAGCCGGCGTTGGTGATCCGGTCCAAGAGGGACTCGTCGTCCGCGGCCACTATCGAGAGGTGCTCGGCCGCGTACTCCTCGGCGAACAGGACGGCCTCGGGCATCGACCGGGCGCAGAGGACGCCGGAGGCGTCGTTGTCGAGGGCGGCCCGGATCGTCTCCTCGCGCTCGCGCTCGGCGGCCTGCGCCTCGACCGCTTCGGCGATCGCCTCGGCGAGGTCGGGGTCGGCGGTGACGGCGACCACGGAGGCGTTCGGGTCGTGCTCGGCCTGCGCGACGAGGTCGGCCGCGACGAGGTCGGGGTCGGCGGTCCCGTCCGCGAGCACGAGCACCTCGCTCGGCCCCGCGAGGAAGTCGATCTCGACGTCGCCCTGCACGGTCGCCTTCGCGGCGGTGACCCACTTGTTGCCGGGGCCGACCACCTTCTGCGCGTTCGTCACGGTCTCCGTGCCGTACGCGAGCGCGGCGATCGCCTGGGCGCCGCCGACCTGATACACCGCGTCGGCGCCGGCTTCGTGAATCGCGGCGAGGGTGACCGGGTCGAGGTCCTCGGCCGGCGGGGTCGCGACGGCCACGTGGTCGACGCCGGCGACGGTCGCCGGAATGACGCCCATCAGCGCGCTGGAGGGGTACGACGCCGCGCCGCCCGGCACGTACACTCCCGCGCGGTCGATCGGCCGGAACCGGCGGCCCAGCTCCCGGCTCCCGAACTCGTCTCGCCAGTCCTCGGGCCGCTGTCGCTCGTGGAACGCCCGCACGTTCGCCGCGGCGTCGCGGACCGCGTCGAGCACCGGGTCGTTCGCGTCGTCGAGCTCGGCGTGGGCGCGCTCGGCGTCGTCGGTGACGTCGATGTTGCCGACGCTGACGCCGTCGAACTCCTCGGCGAACTCGCGGAGCGCGACGTCGCCCTCCGTGCGCACTCTGTCGACGATTTCGCTCACGTCGTCGCGGACCGCGTCGACGCCGGCGTCGCGCTCGAAGAAGGCGCGCCGCTCGGCCGGCGAGAGGTCGGCGACGGTTCGTACGTCCATACGGCTCCTGCGGGCCGCGGTCAAAAGGGCGTTCCGACTCGGCGCACGGGGGACGCGACCGCCTCGGCGCTCACCGGACTCACTCCAGCGGTCGGATCCCCGTCACGTCGAGCGTCGCGAGGACGACCAGCGCCGCCAACAGCCCCGCGGCGGCGAAGAGGATCGGCGCCGACAGCGCCACCGCGAACTCGTACGGTGCGAGGAGGCGGGTCGTGCCGCGGACGACGAACGAGACGAAGACGAGCCCGAAGGCGAGCAGCGCGAGGCCGACGAATCGGGACTTGTTCATGCGGGAGACCGGCTCGGACTCCCCTCAGTCCGACTGCGCGACGCCCGAGCCGTGCGGCCCGTGATCGCGGTGGTCGTGCGTTCCGTCGAAGCCGCGGCACACCTCGTAGAACACCGCCTCGGGGTCCTTGTTCCACTGCCACTTCCAGCGCGTCCGGACGAGCAGCGATATCTTGCGGGCGAAGGAGAGCTCCGGCGTCGTCGACACCGTGTCGTACCCGAGATTCCGGATGAGTCGGTGGTGGTCCGCGTACAGCACCGCCGCGAGCAACACCGCCAGCTGGCAGTCCTCGGGGAGGTACTTGATCCCCGCGACGCCCTCCTCGTAGAGCCGCTCGGTCCGGGCGAGCTCCTCGCGCATCGCGGCCGCGACGTTCGAGTCGAACTCCAGATCGAGGATCTGTCGCTCGCTCACGTCGTGCCGCCGGAGGGTCTCCAAGGGGAGGTAGATGCGGTCGCGCTCGACGACGTCCTCCCGGACGTCGCGGAGGAAGTTCGTCATCTGGAAGGCCTCGCCGAGCTTCGTCGCGTGCGGGAGCGCCGCCGCCGCCGTCTCGTCGTCGAGGTCCATGATCGCCGTCATCATGCGGCCGACCGCGGCGGCGGAGCCGTCCATGTACGTCTCCAGCTCGTCGTAGGTCTCGTACCGGTCGGTGTCGATGTCGCTCTCCATCGCGTCGACGAACGAGTGGACGTCCTCGTCCGCGATCCCGTGCTCGGCCCTGACCGCGGCGAAGGCGTCGAGCACCGGCTCGTCCGTCGGCTCCTCACCCAGCGCTCCCCGCCGCAGCCGTTCGAGCTTCGCCCGCTGTTCGGCCGGGGGCGCCGTCTCCTCCGCGTCGACGACCTCGTCGGCGATCCGGAAGAAGCCGTACAGCACGTACGTGGCGTGACGGATCCGCTTCGGAAGCAGCCGGGTGGCGACGTGGAAAGTCTTGCCCGTGCGGCGCTGGATGCGCTTGCTCTGGGCAACCTGGGTTTGCTCTACCATGGTGACCCCTGACGATCGACGAGGAGGGTCGAAAGCGGGTCGCCAGTCATGGAGAAAAATTCGCTCTCCAAGAACATAACAGTTCGCACATCCATCGTTGCTTTCATATTATTCCCCGCGAATCCGCCCCCGAAATCCGCGACACGCGGCGGGGGCGTCGGACGTCGAACGCCGTTCGCGGCGACGCCGACCGCTCAGTAGAACGTGTCGCTACAGTCGTAAACGACGCCGTGAGCCGGGCAGACGTACTTGCAGTGCCTGTGGTACATCGGCGTCTCACAGAGCGGGCAGGGCCGGCCGCCGGCCCCGCTCGTCTCCTCCCGCCCCGCGTCTTCGCCGCCGTCGCTCTCGCTCATACGCCCGCCACGCCCGCCGAGTGCATAACCGATCCCCTCCGTCCGGCGTCGCCGTCGCTCGCGTCCCATCCGTCACCCGCCCGATAACCTGACCAGTCAGGAAGACGCCAGCGACTCGTACACCGACTCCGCGACTTGCCGCTCGCCGAACGGCAGGGTCAACACGCCGCCCCACTCGTCGCCGGTGAGCGCGCCCACCGTCGACTCGTCGAGTTCGACTCGCCTGACCTCGGCCCCGTCGAGCGTCATCGACACGACGAACCGCTCCGGCTCGTCGACGGCGCCCGCCGCCGCCAACCGCTCCTGAAAGGCGTCGACCCCGTCCGCGCCGAGCGACACGTACACGAGGTACTCCCCGTCGTCGTCGAAGACGCCCTCGACCTCGTCGAGGTCGCTCGCGCCGAACAGCCGTCGGTCGTCCTCCCCGTCGCGGCGGAGTCGCGCCTCGAACGGCGCGTCCGGGTCGACGGCGACGGCGCCGCTCGCGTCGCCGCTCCCGCCGTCGTCGGTCGAACCGACGCCGACCGGACTGCCGTCGACCGCTTCGCGGGCGGTCCCGTCGCTCATCGCCGCCGCCCCTGCGAACCCGACCGTACCCACCGCGCACGCGGCCCCCACCCCGGCGAGCATGCCGCGTCGAGAGAGTTCCATACGCGACCGTTCCCGCCGGGGTTGAAAAGGGTTACACGCCGATTCACGCGGCTGATAACGACCGGTCCTCCGCTTCCGCGGCCCGCGGAGCGCCCCCGCGGACTCACGCCTCCGCGAACGCCGCCTCGTCCAGGGTCGTCGTCTCGCCGAACAGCCAGTCCGCGTGGTCGACGGCGTACTCGCGGTGGTCCTCGGTGATGTAGCCGAGCGCGTCCTCGACGACGACGGGGCGGTAGTCGCGGAGGCCGGCGCTCCCGGCCGTGTGGAGGACGCAGACGTTCGCGAGCGTCCCGCAGATCAGCAGGTCGTCGATCCCGTGGGCGTCGAGGTGCCCCTCCATATCGGTCCGGTAGAAGGCGTCGTAGGTGTGCTTCTCGACGACGTGATCCGCCTCGCGCACGTCGAGGTCATCGACGAGTTCGGCGTCCCACGACCCCTCGACGACGTGCTCGCCCCAGCGGTCGAACTCGTCGTAGTAGTGGGCCCCGTCGAACTGCTCCGGCGGGTGGACGTCCCGGGTGTAGACGACGCTCGCGCCGGCCGCTCGGGCCCGGTCGACGAGCGCCGTCACCGGCTCGACGGCCGCCTCGCTCGGCTCGGCGTAGAGGCTCCCGTCCGGGTGGCAGAACCCGTTCTGCATGTCGACGACGATCACCGCGGTCTGGGTCGGATCGTACGGCATGGACGACCGTTAGGCGTCGCGGCTCAAAAAGGCGAAGCCGGGTCCGGCCGCCGAACCGATCCGCCGTGTCGCGGATCGACCGCCGCACCGACAAACTACTTATCGGGCCGGCCGTAACCGCCACTATGCGACGGGCTCTCACCCTCTCGGTCGTCGTCGTCGCCGCGATCGCCCTCCTCTCGCTCGGCGTCGGCGGGGTGCCGGCGCCGGGTCGACGGGCTCGACCGTCGACGACGCCCCGGCCAGCGCGACCGCGGCCGAGTGCGACGTCGGCGACGGCCCCGACCTCGTCGGCTGTTGGAACGGGACCCACTACGAGTCGGAGCTCCCGTTCAACCAGAGCGACGGGCTGAACGAGTCCGAACTGGAGGCGCTGACGCACCTGACGATGGCGCGCGTCGAGCACGTCCGCGAGCGACCGTTCCGGGAGGACGTGCCGGTCGAGACGGTGACCCGGTCGGCGTTCATGAACGAGTCGACCGGCGGGAACAACACCTCCGACGAGGCGTTCCGGCGCTGGAACGACCAGGTGTGGGAGGCGCTGTTCGTCGTCGGCGAGGGCGAGAACGCGAACGACGAGATAGACACGGTGTTCGGCGGCGCCGTCTCCGGCTTCTACTCGCCGTCCGAGGACCGTATCGTGCTCGTCGTCGCCGAGGGCGAGGAGCCGCAGGTCGACCCGTCGACGCTCGCTCACGAGCTCGTCCACGGGATGCAGGACCAGTACCACGACCTCACTCGGCCCCGCTACGCCGGCGCCACGCAGGACGGCGACCTCGCGGTCGACGGGATCGTCGAGGGCGAGGCGGTCCACATCGAGGAGCGGTACGACGCTCGGTGCGCGGCCAACTGGAGCTGCATCGAGGCGCCGGCCGCCGGCGGGGGCGGCGGGTCGGCGGCCGACTTCAACTTCGGCATCCTCCAGACCGTCCTCCAGCCGTACTCCGACGGCGCGCTCTACGTCGAGGAACTGGTCGACGAAGAGGGATGGGCGGCCGTCAACGAGACGATGAACGAACCGCCGGGAAGCACCGCTGAGGTGATCCACCGCGACCCCGACTACGACACCACCGAGATCCAGTTCGAGGACACCGCGACCGGAGACTGGCAGACGTACCCGGACCAGGGCGTCGACGGCGCGGAGACGGCCGGTGAGGCGACGATGTTCATCATGTTCTGGTACCAGAGCTTCGAGTACGGCTACTCAGTGCTGGAGCCCGACGCGAGCGCCAGGGAGAACGTCCGGATCCACACGCGGCCGGACGAGGAGCTCCGGACGCGCGCGAACTACAACTACGCCGCCGACGCGACCGACGGCTGGGCGGGCGACGAGCTGTACCCGTACCGCGCCGGCGCCGGCGACGACGCCCGCGACGGCTACGTCTGGGTGACGGAGTGGCAGACCGCCGAAGACGCCGCGGACTTCCGCGAGGCGTACCTCGCGATGCTCACCGCCCACGGCGACGACGCGTACGAGGCGGGGCGGGTGTACGAGATCGAGGACGGCGACTTCCCCGGCGCCTACGGCGTCGTGCGCGCGGGCAGCACCGTGACGATCGTTCACGCTCCGGAGCCCGCCGGCGTGCTCGAACTGCGCCCCGGCGCGGACCTCGCGCTCCCCGCGGCCGACGGGACCGACACCGACGGGAGCGACGACGGGACCGACACCGACGGGACTGACACCGACGGGAGCGACGACGGGACCGACACCGGGCCGGACGGCGATGACGCCGGCGACTCGTCGGGCCCGGACGCCTCGACCGGAGACGAGGCCCCCGGGTTCGGCGTCGTGGCCGCCCTCTTGGGGCTGTTGGCGGCGCTGTCGCTGTTCGCGCGCCGCTCGCGGGACTGACCCCGGCGCGAGACCCGGACCGCTTTTGCTCCCGCGCCGGCGTACTCCGTGTATGACCGAGTTCGACATCGTCGACGCGGCCGCGATCCGCGACGGCCGGGCGACGGACGCCTACTTCGAGCGGACGGAGGCCGCGCTGGAACACGCCGGCCGGGACCCCGTCGTCGTCGCCGAGGTGACCGCCGACCAGTTCCCCGACGGCGACTTCGAACTGCTCGCCGGGCTGAAAGACGCCATCGCCCTCCTGGCGGGCCGCGACGTCGACGTCGACGCGATCCCGGAGGGCCGGCTGTTCGACGGCGGTCCGGTGATGCGGATCGAGGGGCCGTACCGGGAGTTCGCGCGGCTGGAGACGTCGCTCCTGGGCTTCCTCTCGCACGCCTCCGGGATGGCGACCGCCGCGCTCGACTGCCGGGTCGCGGCGCCCGACTCGCAGGTGCTCTCGTTCGGCGCGCGCCACGTCCACCCGTCGATGACGGCGGCGGTGGAGCGCTCCGCGCTGGTGGGCGGCTTCGACGGCTTCTCGCACGTCGCCGCCGGCGACCTGCTCGGCCGGGAGGCGTCGGGGACGATGCCGCACGCGCTCTCCATCTGCTTCGGCCGCGGCGAGCAGGAGGCGGCGTGGCGCGCCTTCGACGAGGCCGCGCCCGAGTCGGTCCCCCGAATCGCCCTCTGTGACACCTACTCCGACGAGGTCGACGAGACGCTCCGAGCGGTCGACGCCCTCGGCGACCGGCTCGACGGCGTCCGGCTCGACACCACCGGCTCGCGCCGCGGCGACTTCCGACACATCGTCCGGGAGGTGCAGTGGGAGCTCGACGCCCGCGGCCACGGGGAGGTCGACGTGTACGTGTCGGGCGGGCTCGGCCCCGCCGACCTCCGCGAGCTACGCGACGTCGTCGACGGGTTCGGCGTGGGCGGGTACGTCTCCAACGCCGACCCCGTGGACTTCGCGCTCGACCTCGTCGCCGTCGGGGGCGAGCCGGCCGCGAAGCGCGGGAAGCTCTCCGGCGCGAAGGCCGTCTACCGGACGGCCGACGGCGCGCACGCGGTCGGACTCGCGGACCGTTCGGGTCCCGAGAACGCCGAGTCGCTCATGGAGCCGGTGATCCGGGACGGCGGGGTCGTCGCCGACGACGCCGCCGACCTCGCGGCGGCGACGGAGCGGGCGCTCGCGGACGCGGAGGCGGTCGGCTACGGAGCGGGCGACGACGCGGAGTAGAATCAGAATCAGCTCTCGGCGGCCGTTACAGCTCTTCGACGGCGCCGCCGTCGACGCGCTCTCGGAACACCTGTCCCTCGATGAGCGTGACCATCGTCTCGTCGTCCTCCCAGGCGTTCGGCGCGAGCTTCGCCTTCCGGCAGGCGCGCGAGAGGAACTCGGCGCCGGACCAGCCGTTCTCGACGGGTACCGTCGGGTAGAGCCAGCCGTGCGAGTTGCCGCCGTCGACGGCGACGCCGTGGGTCCCGATCTCCAGGTCGGCGAGGGGGTCGTTGGTGAGCACCGTGTTCGAGACGACGAACACGGAGACGGTGATGTTGTCGAGCTCCTTAGGCTCGACCTCCGAGCCGCAGGAGTCGCCGGAGGCGGCCTTGATCGCGGCCTCGACGATGGCGTGACCGAGCTGGTCGGACGTCTCCCACGCGCCGGCGCAGCCCCGAAGCCGGCCGCGCCCCCTCGTGGATTCGAGTCGGACGAACGCGCCGGTGCGGGCGTAGAACGCCTCCCGCATGCTACCGGGTTGTTCTCGTTGTCCGTGTCGAACGAACGACTCGACCGCCTCCCGCGCGAGTTCGACCGCTCGTGCACCGTCGTCGTACGACAGCTGAACGGTCTGAGCCTCGGACATACAACTCTATTACGTTGCTGTCGACTTGAACGCTTCCCTTGCGACTTCGTAGCACGATTCTCGGTCGTCGAGGCCGATTTCGCCCAGGTCCGCGCTGCGGATCCGGACGCGACCGCCGGCGGATTCGCTCCCGTCCGCCCCCGGACGACGGCCGCGCTTCGAGGCGACCGGATCGCTTATTCGCCGTCGCGGAGTACGTCGGTCCGGACAGAGGGAGCCCGACTCCCGTGCCTCTGGCATGAGGAAAGTCCCCCCACCGGCCGGACAGGCGACCGGGCACACGCCCGGAGTCGGAGACGGCTGGCTCTGGAACAGCAACGACACCCC
>Ga0102942_1000566_pt1 | contig 13931 bp, 11 predicted proteins | sample SalPon2_C_H2O_MG_FD_78171 | JGI IMG/M metagenome (GOLD analysis project Ga0102942, IMG submission 78171) | Salt pond water microbial communities from South San Francisco under conditions of wetland restoration - Salt Pond MetaG R2_C_H2O_MG | ecosystem: Environmental > Aquatic > Non-marine Saline... | reverse complement strand
ATGTGGATCGGCATGAAGCACACAGGGCGCGACGGGATCCACGCGAGCGCAGCGAGCGTGGGTCAGTCGCGCCCGTGACTGAGCGAAGCGAAGGAACGGGCGCGACGGGAATCCAAACTCCTGGTAAACCGTCCAAATTAGCCACAAACGCGCCCCACAGCCCCTCTACCTCACGAATAGGGTTCACAAACACCCATGAAAACCCACGACCTCGAACCCATCAAACCGCAAGACGCCGTCGACCTCTACCTCACCCACCGAAAACGCGAAGTCACACAAGCCACCCTCAACTCACACCGCTCCAGACTCCAATTCTTCACCCGCTGGTGCGCCCACAACAACATCACCAACCTCAACACCCTCACCGGACGCAAACTCCACCAATACAGACTCTGGCGACGAACCGACGGCGACCTCGCACCCACCAGCGAAAAAACACAAATGGACACCATCCGCGTCTTCATCCGATTCCTCGAAACCATCGACGCCGTCCACCCGGACCTCCACACCAAAGTCCTCTCACCCGACCTCGACAACAACGAAAACATCCGCACCGACATCCTCACCAACCAAACCGCACAAACCATCCTCAAACACATCGAAAAATACCACTACGCCTCACGACCACACATCACCCTCCTCCTCATGTGGCACACCATGATGCGTCGAGGCGCAATCCGAGCCCTCGACACCACCGACTTCCACCCCAACCAACAATACCTCCAAATCCGACACCGACCAGAAACAGACACCCCACTCAAAAACAAAACCAACGGGGAACGAACCGTCGCACTCTCCGAAAAAACCACCACCACCCTCACAGACTGGATCGAAACCAACCGACCCAACACCACAGACCAACACGGACGAGAACCACTCCTCACCTCCAAACACGGACGAATCCACCGCACTACACCAACCAAAATCACCTACAACTGGACCCGACCTTGCCGTATAGGACACGACTGCCCCATCGACCGAAACCCCGACACCTGCGAAGCCGCAACCTACAACACAGCCTCACTCTGCCCAGAAAGCGTCTCCTCACACGCTATCCGACGCGGAGCCATTACCCACCACCTCAAATCCGACGTCCCCTCCGACGTCGTCTCCGAACGAGCAAACGTCGGCTACGAAGTCCTCGAAGCACACTACGACCAACGAAGCGAAATCACCAAAATGGAACAACGTCGCAAGTACCTCTCTAACATCTAATGCGCAATACTACCCCAAATTAACAGAAAATATTACCCCCGGTAGCAGCTACTTGTTGTACCAACCGACAACTCTCTTTTGTATCTCGATCTCGGTTCGTGAAATAGCCATACTGTGAATACGGACGAACACTGGTGAAACGGCTCCGTTGAACTCCTCAACTAGTAATGTTTTCTTACCGTTCCGCTGAATACAGAGGGTGTAGTCAGCACGATGGCATCCTTCTGTTTTCACGTCGAGTTCAATGAAACAGTCGTTCAGTAAGACTGTATATCAGGAAGAAATCCAACGAACCCTGCTATTTGCATTTATTTGAATATTTGAGTTACGCTTCTAAATGGCTCACCCAACAGAGAATCTATAACCGGTGCTAAGTCTGAGCTTTCGGCCGGGAGCTAGTCTTCGAATACTCTTGCAGAGTCTACTGGGAAACAGTTTCATTCTGAAAAGCCAGCATCAGATAGCGCGTCACTCCATGAATCGTATTCGTTGTAGTATCGGCCCAAACTGAAATCACTCTCTGATTTTACATCTGTAGTTTTCGGTGTTTTCCCAAGCTCATTGCCAAGTCGTCGGAGTTCCGCTCGGAGTTCGTCTTGAGTTGTGCCCGTGCTCCGAGCGGAGCGCGTTGGTGTAATTCCGGCAGCTTCCAGTGCCTCATTCCAGGTGTCGAAATCCGAGTAATATGCCGACATTGAGAACGCACCTTGGTTGTTCATCTGTGTCGTCGTCGGTGCGTCCCCGATTGATTCAGCCAACTCTACGATCGCTTCAGTAAGTTGACTCCGGGTAGGTGTTGCGTTCGTCGGATTCAATTTCGATGAACCCGGAGCATCCTCCTGCTCGGTCGTTTCAGATATCGAATCCCGGTTAACACCAGCAACCTCCCTTGCCTTCTTTATCCCACCGAACTCTTCCTTATAATCATAGTAGGAGAATTTGCTGTGATGATCAATCTCCGTGGTTGTCGGCGGTTTTCCGAGCTCTTCATGCATCCGTTGTAGATCATTTATTAACCGCCCCCGCAATGGGGCACCGCCAGTTCGACGCTCTGTGTCAATATCGAGAGCATCTAATACTCCCTGCCAGCTATCTGGGAACACTTCCCAGTACTCCGAGTCAGGTGCGTCGGGGTGTTTCCACTGTTCGTAGCCGGGACCTTCCCTACTCACGTCTTTTGCTTGTGGAAGGCACCCGTTCTCTTCGGCTAATTCCATAACGAACGATACCCACTCCTGACGGGCATTATCCGGTTCGATCTCTGGATCGATTCGTCCGGGAGCAAGGTCCTCAAGAATCGCAGTCGCAACTTGCCAATGAGGATTTGTACCATCCTCGTGGATCGAGACAAGCGCCTCAAACGCTGCTTGACTCCTCGACCTTCGAGCCCACTCGAATGCGAACAGGGCATCGCATTGGTCCACATCTTGTAAGAGGGGCAGGATTATATCGTCATACTCTGAAAGCGTATCGAACTGTTCTTTGGGAAGATTCTGAACCATCTGGTTTAGAATTCTTTTTGACGTCTCCCGAACAGTATCCATACCCTCTGCGGACACTGTGAAGTCCTGTATTAGTTGATCTATATACGGGAGTACTGACTCAGGTCGCTCCCGTGCGATGTCTCTCAATAGTTTACCTGCTCCATGTTTATTCAATCTGTATAGAGCACCAGCATTCGGTCTCGATGATCGAAGTGCGTCAGCTAATTCATCATCAGTGGTAGCGTCCATTCCCGGCCCCATAAGGCCTTGTAAATGTGGTTGAATCCGGCGATCACCTCCAAATTGCAGGGCATCAACGAGCAACTCCATTTTCTCTTCTATTGCGTCTAAATCCGTGTCGTCAAGATCATACCAATAGAGAACGGAACAGCACGTGCTAAGTAGCCAGACGGATTCAGTTGTTTCCATTTGCCTCAACACCACGTCTACAAATGATCCATCCGAAATCGACAATTGGAACACGACCTCGCTATTGTCACTTTTTATTGCTGTTTCAATAATATCGAGGGCTCGTCGCTTCGGGTGTGCCGATCTATTTTCTAACAACCTGTCTAACAGCGACACAAAACTGCTGAACTTATGTGGGTGTTCATCAATGAGTGTCTGAATTAGGGAACACGCAACCTCTGGTGCTGTTATCGACTGTCGATTTTGAAGATGCCCCTCTAACCGTTCTAAAGATTGAATCACGGTTTCCGGCGACTCTTTTGCAACCGCGTTGAATACCGGCAGAACGCTCGGGCATCGAGAACGTGAATCGATACTGTACGGTGGGAATACTTCGCCCGTGTCCAGCAAATCCAAGAGTTGGATATAACTATCAACTACCTGTTTGGTATCAGACTCCTCTGTAAATTGAGCAAACTCTGCTTCTGAAACGATGGCTTTTTTGTCTATCAATTGATACAAATCTGTCCCATAATCATTGTCTGGAAACTTACCTTTGTGGTCGTTTAGCGGAGACTGGGATTCCTCTTCATCAGTGTCACCGAAGAATTTTTTCTTGAGAATAGTATCCAGTACTTTGTCTGAGTCCAATGAAAATGCCCCGTCATCCATGCTGATACCGTTTTCTTTGGGTTCAGACTTGGAGGCTGGACGAATTGCCGCCTCAAGCTTACCGGCACCTTGATTCGCTGTAGGGCTCGCCGATTGAATCTTAAACCAATTCGACAAGTCAATCCGCTCTACCCGTTCAAGCATATCGAATGCGTCTGCCGCTTCGGAGATTGATTCAGGGCCTATCACGTAGATAGCTGTCAGAGGGTTAGGAACGGCGAATCGATAGTCACACCACTCTGGATCGTAGATTGGGCCTTGATCAAGCAGAAAGCCAAATTGTTCTTGACTGGCACTGTTCGGCCGACTCAAGTCTGAACGAGGTCCAGTTATTCCGAATACGGTATCAGGAACTGGAAGGCCCTGTCTTTTCAGTGAATCTACGATGGGTTCCTCAAGTGAATCTCCTTCCTTCCCATCTCCTTCCTTACCATCTCCTACCTTCTTCACATCGTTTATCCCTTCAATAATTCCGCCATCTATGTCAATGCATACGCTCGTACCTTGGGATTCATCGATTAGTTTGAACCCCCAAGTATCATCGTACCGAATAGCCGCAATCGAATACGCAAGCTGAATATCGGTGTAATCTCTGCTGAAAGCCACTTCACGTGCGTCTACGTCATATAAAATTACATTCCCCTCATCTGGTCCACTGATTGCCACATAGGATCCCGTGCCGTCTATCGAGCATCCGTAAATTCCAGCCGTCGTCTGGAACTCTTCTTGCGCTATAAGATCACCAACTGCGTCGAAAATATAGAGAGTGGTAGACTTACTATCCTCGTTCCAATTTTTTTCAGATTCATCACAGCTTTTCCCCCCAATAACCGCACTAATCCCGCTGTTCGAGACGGCCCCGTTTGAAGGTGCGCGAAGGTAGGCCTCAAATTGTACTTCCCCATCATATCGTAAAGTCACACCATCCTCTAAACGATTACCGTTTTTAAGATATCCAAGAGAGATACGCAATTCGTACTCGCCGTTAGGAGAAGTTTTGTACATATTGTCATTAAAACTATTTCTATTAAAAAGATATTGATAGCTACATTGTTTGTACAGAGCGATTCGTTCAGTCTGGAGTTGATCTCCCCTTGATACTGTGCTCGCGCTCTGTATCTCGCATGCCGATCTTATCGGTTCTCAACGATTTAAACATAGCCAGTAAGGCATTACTTAACACCCAATTGATCAAGCCACATTGTCGCAAAACCTCACCAAATCTGATAAGCCGCGGGCCCTCTAACACTCGGTTGACAGATGCACAAGAAAGGTCACTACGGGGCCGCACTAACTGCCTATGCCCCAGTTGGAATGGGGGCACTGACGCTCGGGTTTGATGTGGCCGCTGTCGGTGGCGGCCTCGTTGCCCTCGGACTAGCGATGCTTCCAGACGTGGACATGAACCTGCCAAATGTGGCCCACCGTGGCCCAACACACACAATTCATTTTGCGTTCGGCGTCGGTATTGTGACGGGAGTGCTTGGCGGCGTGATTGGTCAGGCAGCCACCTCACACTGGCTGCTGGCCGTTGGATCCGGGTTCTACCTCGCTCTCGTTGGTGGTCTCACGATTGGCTCACATATTGCTGCGGATGCACTCACCCCGATGGGCGTCACACCGTTTGGCGACGACCGACACTATTCATACGACCTCTGGAATGCCGACAGTATAATTGGAAACTACGGACTGCTTACGCTGGGGATACTTGCGGTATTTGGAGCGCTCATAATTGGGGCTGAGCTTAACAATCTCTTGTAAAATATTAATATATAAACACTATTAATTTTAGAATATTTAACTATGTAAAATTCCAGTGGTCAGGTTCGTTAATCGCGGCAGCAGTCAGCGATACCTCATTCCAGCGAAATCCGCCGACGAAGCACTGAGAGTCCCCACATGATCGTGTACTAGCTGTTCGTGTCAATCAACTCCCTAACCGCGCGTTTGACTGGCGGTGGCGTCTCATGCTCGCCGGAGACTTCCGTGTGAGGTTGACCACCTGATGACGGTGAGCCTGGCAGGTTATTTGACTGGTGACCGATTAATTTACTGGGCTAATGCAGCAGCTTCCGAGCAACCGAACGAACACGTTTTTTAATATTATGACCTCGCTACCGAGATGGCGTGGGAAATGGCCTCTGTTTTCCACCTTTTCGGTGGATAATTGACTTGGATCGGCTAGAAGGATCTCTCAGCTATTCTGTGATCACTTGCAAATTGAGCTGAGGAATAGTCAGACAAATGTAGAGCCATCAGGCGCGGTATCTAGTTGGATACAAGTAAGTGTCTGCCGCCCTCGTTATGTTTATCCCGGAGTATTGTGATCCTTTGTGCGTGATAGTTCACAACTCACACGGTACGGCGATGGTTTATCAGATGGAGGACGCCGATGCGTAAACTGAGTGACGGATCGACGAGTTTGAATCGTCGCCGCTTCCTTCAGGGCGCGGCAATGACCGGCGCAGCTGCTGCAGCTGGTTGTCTCGGCGGAAATGAAGACGGAGGTGGCCAAGTCCCGATGGATGTCACGGAGTGGCCGCCCGAGGACATAGGGTCGAACCTGAACCTGTGGAACTGGTACGACTCTTGGGCGGAGTACGCGATCGACGCCTTCGGTGAGGAATTCGATGTCGACGTGAGCAACTCCGGCTACTCATCGCCGGACCAGTGGTATTCCCAGCTCCAGGCCGGTAACGATGAGATCGACAATATTGCCGCCACGACGAACTGGGTCGAACGCTCCATTGAGAACGACTTCCTTCACGAGCTTCCGGTTGACATGATGCCGGCTTGGGAGAACATCACCGACCGGATTAAGCAGGCGAGTTCCTACCAGCAGGATGGCTCGACGTACGCGGTTCCGGAATCGCTAGTTCTCTACCCGCTCACGTACAACGACGAGTACTTCGACTCGGCGCCGGACTCCTGGGGTGTCCTCTGGGACGACGAACACGAGGGCAACCTCTGTATGTGGGACAACGCCACTGTCTCCTGTCAGATAGCCGCATTGTATACCGGCCAGGACCCGATCCAGCCCGATGACTACGACGAGATCGAGGAGGTCCTCATTCAACAAAAGCCGATGTTACAGACCTACTGGGGCGACTACCAGCAGGGGATGAGCCTCTTTGTCAACGAGGATGTCGTTGCGGGGCCGCTCACAATGGGTCGGACCTACACGGCGCGCTTTCAGGAGGGCGCGCCGGTCCACTACACCGCACCACAGGAAGGGGCGATGTACACCAGCGACCTCTTCGTCATCCCGAAGGGCGCACCGAACCCGATTGCGAGCCTCCAGTTTACCAACTGGGCCAGCGAGACGGAGAACGCCGCGCAGCTGTTTGAGACCATGGGCTACCAGCCCGCCGTTGACATCTCCGACGAGCTTTCCGAGGAAGACGCCGAGTTCACCAACTGGCCCGACGAATGGAATCTCGTCTTCTCGGAGACCCTCTCTGACGACGTCCGCTCTCGATACGACGAAATCTGGACCGCTGTCAAGGCCGCATAGAATGTCGCTGCTGCGCGTTCGCGGGCTGACAAAGGAGTTCGGCGACCTAGTCGCCGTCAACGATGTTGACTTGGATGTCGAGGACGGGGAGTTCGTCTCCATCCTCGGTCCCAGTGGCTCCGGGAAGTCGACGGTGCTCCGGATGGTCGCCGGCTTTGAGAAGCCGACCGACGGAAGGATCGAGCTCGACGACGTCGAGGTCGTCGGGTCGCCGCCGTTCGAGCGCGACGTGAACATGGTGTTTCAGGACCTCGCGCTGTTCCCGCACCTCACCGTCGCGGAGAACATCGGCTACGGTCTGAAACAGTCGGGCGTCCAGGCCGACGAGCGGCGTGACCGGACAGAGCGCATGCTGGAGATGGTCCGACTCGAAGGCTACGGGGATCGTCGCCCCACGGAGCTCTCCGGCGGGGAACAACAGCGAGTCGCGCTCGCGCGCGCGCTGGTCAACGAACCGGCGCTCGTGCTGTTCGACGAGCCGCTCTCCTCACTCGACCGTAAGCTCCGCCAACATATGCAAAGCGAGCTCCAGCGAATCCAGGTGGAGACAGACACGACGTTCCTCTACGTCACTCACGACCAGGAGGTTGCGCTCGCAGTCTCCGATCGGCTCGTCGTCCTCAACGACGGGAAGATCCAACAGGTCGGGACTGTCGAAGAACTGTACGAGATGCCTGCGAGCCGGTTCGTCGCGGACTTCATCGGCGACGTCAACGCGGTGGAGGGCCGCGTCACCGCCGTAGACGATCGGACGGTCGGTCTCGATGTCGGTGACGACGAGGTGTCGGTCCCGCGGGACGTCGCGGTTGGAGATCTCGCGGTCGGCGACGTGGTTGACATCTGTGTTCGCCCGTTCCAAGTTCGTGTCGATCGGGCTGAGGACGACCCCGATGCCATGGGCTCTGCCGCCGGGGTATTCTCGACGACCGGGGTCGTGCGAAGCCGCAGTTACCAGGGAAGCGACTCGCAGTACGGCATCGAGACGGACTGGTTGGGACGGCTATCCGCGGAGATTCGGTCCGCGTCCTTCGAGATCGACGATCAGGTCACGGTCACTTGGGACGCCGCAGATGTCCATATCTACCGGCACGACGGTGACGGCTCCGCGGACGACCACGGAGGGCCCTGATGACGGAGTCGTCGCGTTCCGACGACGGAGGAGCCGATTCCGAGAGCGAGCCTGAAGCCGTCACCGACGGGGGATCCGCAGCAGTCGTCGACGACCGAGTGAGGGATTTCACGACTTTTCTCCGTGAACGCCCTCAACTCCGAACGCTTTCGATCGCCGGGCCGCCGTACGGGATCTTGGTGTTCTTCTTCGCGATCCCGCTTCTCGCAATGCTTGTCGTCTCGTTTCAGGCCAATCAGATCGGCGGGGCATGGACGGTCGGCAACTACGTCGATTTTCTCACCTCGGACACGTACCTGACAGTGGTCTGGCGGACGTTCCTGATCAGCGTTCAAGTAACTGCTATCGTGGCGGCCGTCGGATACGCGTTGGCGTATAGCATCGTCCGGTTCTCCCGACGGACGACGCTACTTCTTTTGTTGGTCATTCTGCCGTTCTGGACCAGCTACATAATTCGGATGTACGCGTGGATCAACATCCTTCAGAGCGATGGCGTTCTGGACGCGATCCTGAATCTTGTCGGACTTCCGGCGGTCGGACTGTTATACACCAATACTGCGGTCCTCATCGGTTTCACGTACGTCTGGTTGCCGCTCGCGGTGCTGCCATTTTACGCCTCGTTGACCAATCTTGACGGGGATCTCATCGAGGCTTCGAAAGACCTCGGCGCGGGGCCGATCCGGACGTTTCTCTCGGTCACATTACCGATGACAATAAACGGGGTAATTACCGGAATCGTGTTGGTGTTCATTCCGACGTTCGGGTCGTTCATTACGCCGCGGCTGCTCGGCGGGACTAACAACGTCATGATCGGAATGGTGATCGAAAACCAATTCAAAAGCGCATTCAACTGGCCGTTCGGCGCGGCCATCGGCATGATCATATCGGTCGTCGTCGTGACGCTGTTGTTGCTCGCGACGCGGTTTGGCGGCGGGCTCTTCGGCGCCGGGGGTGAGGCGTCGTGAGGGTGATCGATCGGGTTACCGCTCCGATTGAGCGATTCACACAGGCGCGCGCATCGAGCATGGCTACCGCCGTGATCGTTGCAGTCCTCGCGTTCCTGTGGCTGCCGATCGGCGTGCTTGTGTTCATGTCGTTTGCTGACGGCGGCGTGCTATCTTTCCCACCGGACGAGCTCACGCTCCGGTGGTACCGGGTGTTCCTTTCGAACGACGCCGCGCTCGACGCCATCGTCACGACGCTGACCATCTCAATCCCGGCGACCGGGATCACAGTTACGCTGGCGACGATGATCGCATATGCGATCGACCGCTACGTTTTTCTCGGACGGAGCTGGCTACAGCTGTTGGCGACGCTGCCGATTATCGTCCCGCTTGTGGTGACTGGGGTCGCCATGGTACTGTTCTTCAACGGCACTCTTGGGCTCCCAGACTACGTATCGGTGGTGATAGCCCACGTGATCCGCACGATCCCATTCGCAACACTCGTCATCCTGCCGACGTTCATGTCGTTCGACCGAGGTCTCGAGGAGGCTTCGAAGGATCTCGGTGCGGACGAGTTCGAGACCTTCCGGCAGGTCACCCTGCCGAACGTCTTTCCGGGAGTCGTCGCGGGTGGTCTGCTCGCATTCACTCTCTCGTTTAACGAGTTCGTCTACACCTACTTCGTGAAAGGGTCTGGCGACCCGACGCTGCCAGTGTACATTTGGAACCAGATCCGGTACAACGTTACGCCGGAAGTGAACGTCATCAGCGTGGTCTTCCTCGCGGTCGCGGTGACGATGGTGCTCGTGGCCGTCTCGCTCACGCGCGTCGAACTGATCGTGCGTCGCTGAGGCGGCAACGACCTCCTGTTACGTCGACGGGATGCTTTTTTGTCGGCGTCACACGGGGTATGTATGCACCGGGTACGGCACTTTTCCGCGTCTCCGTGGTTGCCGCGGTGACCGTGATCGCGGTGGCGTTCGTCGACAGCCTTGTTTTCGGTGTGAGTCCTAGCGAGGCTACAGGCGGCATGTTATTCCCCTATTCGGTGCTCTCATTGGCATCGCCGTAGTGGGAGCGCACCTCCTCGCAGATGTGCTGACGCCGATGGGAATTGGACCATTCAAACCTCTCAGCGTCAAATTTACACTTGATATCACTGAGGCCGCAAATCTGATTGCCGGCTACACTCTCGTGGTTGGTGGCAGTGTGCTCGCCGGCGCCGCCTTCTTTACCAGAAGCGTACTCGCGGCCTATGGCTCCTTGAGTCCCATTCTCGATCCGCTTACTCAGGCACCGATACCAGCCAGTAACTAGTCGGTCCAGAATTCTAAATAGCAACTCCTTCTCAAGTGGATTTACACCGGCTACTGTTGCCGGACTTGATGCCGTCACCGTCTGATGACAGACCACGTCGGAAAACCAGATAGGAAGTGGAGATTTTAACCAACAAAATTGTCATTAGGGTACCTAGTGTAGAGTGCTACGCCAAAGACATGGACCGCAGATTCGTGTTCCGGAAAGGAACGTTCGATATCGGAATCGCGTAACCCTAGGGATCTGCGTCAGTATCGTGTACGTTGCACTCGGGTTATTTTGCTAGATAAAAACGGGTGACTCGCGATGATGATCGACTGCATGATCAAGCCACTCGTCGACCAGTTCGGTCGGCTCGTCAAGGAATTCGAAGGGGTCACCGGTCCCATACCCGTCGAGATCGACTGTGCGACCCAGAACACCTTCGAAGACACCGAGTGTAGCGAACGAGAGATGAGAGGGCTGATATCCACCTTCTTGAATCAGTGCGAGCGCGCTATCAGCCGTCTCTTCGGCAAGCTGTTGAACTCTACTCCCCATCTGCCGAAATCCCTCGCGGGTCGCAATATTTCGACCGTTCATGTCTGATGGTCCGGCATCTTGGCCGGCGCTGACAAGAATAAGATCTGGGTTGAACCCAGCAATCGCTGGAGTAACAATCCGTTCGAAAAACGCCTCGTAGCCCCGGTTTCCCGTGCCTGGCGGAAGTGGGACATTAAGCGTGTACCCTTCACCGTCGCCCTCGCCGAATTCTGTAATTGAACCCTCTTGTGGGTGGTACTCAGGATGCCAAGAGCCGTGATCATTGTGTGCGCTCACAAAGAGTACGTCGTCCCGGTCGTAGAATGCCTCCTGTGTGCCGTTACCGTGGTGGACGTCCCAGTCAATTATGGCGACCCGGTCGGCTGCCTTGTCGGCGGGCCCGTCAGTGGCAAGCGCTGCTTCCGCGGCGAGCGCGACGTTATTGAGGTAACAGAATCCGTCGGCGCAGTCGGGCTGGGCGTGATGGCCGCTAGGACGACACAACGCGTACGGGAGCACCTCACCCCCGCCGTCTTTCGCCCCATCGAGTGCCTGCCCGGCAGCGGCGATGGCCGCCCCAGCCGCGACGCGGGCGGCGTCGTACGTGTGCTCGTTCAATCCAGTCGTCGTGTCATCGATGCGGCCGCCGCCGTCAGCACAAAACTCGGCAAGCCAGTCAAGATAGTCAGGGTCGTGAACGCGTTCGAGCGCTGCCCGGCTCGCCGGCTGCGGCGAGACGGTCTCGGAGATGTCGCCGAATGCGTGCTCAAGCATCGCCCGGATGTTCTGGACGCGTTCGCGGCGGTCCGGATGAACCTCCGGAGCCGCGACGATGGGGGTAAAGGGGAATTTGAAAGCCCCTTTTGGCGGTTCGTGGTCAAGCATCCGATCGTTCCAATAAACAGTGATATCTGTTGTCATGGTGTGTTGGTGGTATTTTGTGATTGGTTTGTTTTATAAATTCCTGAGGAAACCGCGGGGTATAGATACGCTTTACTCCTTTCTTCCACAGTACTCGATAGCGATTGAGGCAATCGTCGTCGCAGTCTCCAGAAGAGAGGGTACCGTCGTGTGTTCGTCCGCGCCGTGGAGATTTGCTCCCGTTGGGCCGACAGAGACTGCGTCAACGTCATAATAGAGGTCGTAGAAGCGTTCGTCAAGTCCCGCGTTTCCGCCAACAAACGAACCGGAACGACCCGTGATATCCTCACCGACGCGTTTGGCGAGCGTCGCGAGTTCGCCGCCGCTGTCAACCTCATGAGGTTCGGCCTGCCAGCCGAACCACTCGATGGTCGGTGGATGGTCGGCGAGCCACTCGTCGTTGGCGGCGGCTTCGGCGATCTTTTCTTCGATCTGTGACCGGACCTCGGCGCGACTCTCTCCTGGCGGCCAGCCGATCCGCCCCTTGAGGATCGCCCGTGAGGGGAGCGTGGACGGCCAGTCGCCCGCCTCGATCGTCCCGACGTTGAGATTCGTGACGTTCCCCTTCAGACTAGGATTCGACTGATAGGCCGGCTCGTAGTCGATCCGCGCTTTCCGTTCGGTGTCGAGCTCTTCTAAAGCGCGGTAAATCGTGGCGGCGTTACCGATCGCGTTGACTCCCTCATGTCCCCACGCCGCGTGAACACTCTTACCGGGAACTTCTACCTCGAAGTACATTACGCCCGCGCTGGCGATTCCGACGTTCGGGAGATCGAAGGGTTCCGCGATGACCGTCGCATCGGGAACGTATCCGCGCTGAAGCACAGACAACGCTCCGCCGACGCCCCCATCTTCTTCCTCAATCGTCGATTGGAAGAGGAGGTCGCCGCCAAGCTCGATTCCAAGCGAATCGAGTGCCTCTATTGCGATCAAGGTTGCTGCGAGCCCTCCTTTCATATCCGCGCTGCCACGGCCGTAGAGGGTGTCCCCCTCTCGCGTTAGCGACCATGGATCGCGTGTCCACTCGTCTTTGGTCACGTCAACTACGTCGATGTGACCACCGATCGCTAGAGTCGGGCCATTGCCACCCTCAACGCGGGCGGTAACGTTCGGACGCCCTTCGTACCCGTATTCTTCGTATGAGGAAGTCTCAAAGAATCCTTCGTGGTCTGCGAGTTCGTCGGCCGACGGTTCCCAAACGTCCGGTTCGAGACCCATCGTCTCAAGCCGATCTATGATCACCTCCTGTCCTGGTGCCTCAGAGCCAGTCACAGTCTTTGCGGCCACAAGGTCGCCGAGCAGATCGACGAGCTCTGATTCTTTCGATTCAATCGTTTCCGCCAGTGTGTTTTGATCCGTCATGGTGTGTCTCGTTTTATTGTGGTGTGTTCGTTTATTGATACCGCCGCATCGAAGGTGCCCGGTCGGGAGGTGGTCGGCCCAACGGCCACCAGCATCGGTCACTTCCGGTTGAACAATTCACGAAGTCGTTCACGCGGGTCAAGTGAACTCCCAGCGAGCCCGTTTGGGAAATAAATCGTTACGATGACCAAGAGCGCGCCCCAGATGACGAGTCTGATTTCTCCGAGGTCACGGAGTCCCTCCGAGAGCCCGAAGACTATGACGGCCCCGAAGATTCCACCGCCGATTGTCCGGAGGCCGCCGATAATGCCCATCGCCATGAACTCGATCATTCTGTTGACTTCGATCATTGGCGGCGAGATGATCAGAACGGTGTGGGCCTGTAGCCCGCCGGCGACGCCAGCGATCGCGGACCCGATTATGAATCCGGTGAGCTTGTATCT
>Ga0102942_1000565_pt1 | contig 13934 bp, 14 predicted proteins | sample SalPon2_C_H2O_MG_FD_78171 | JGI IMG/M metagenome (GOLD analysis project Ga0102942, IMG submission 78171) | Salt pond water microbial communities from South San Francisco under conditions of wetland restoration - Salt Pond MetaG R2_C_H2O_MG | ecosystem: Environmental > Aquatic > Non-marine Saline... | reverse complement strand
TTCCAATTTCAACATATTCTTCTTCCAACATGTCCTTTTCGACAAACATCTCTTCAAGAACACTTGGAACCTTCTCTTTTCCTGGTGGAGCCTTTCCTACAAGCATGATTGGTGCTTGACCTGCGTTAGCCATGACCTGTTCGAGCTTGTGAGGGATCGAAGAGTTCATGTTTTTCTCTGCTTTCTTGTATCCTGCGGCAGCTGTCTTCAATCTTTTCTTAACTGATTCCTGTGTACCGGATATTTTTCCTCTTTCAAGAAGTCTTTTGGCAGGCATGAAAATACCGGCATCGTATACAGGCTCTCCATTTCTTACAGCTTCAATTGCAAGAGGCTCTCCTTTTCTAAGTGAGTTCCAGAACTCAGTTAGGAATGGGAAATACTGGATAGTTATTCTATCGTCAGTATCATTTGCTAGCGATGTTACTTTCTTTCTTATCTTTTTCTTAGCGTCTTCTGGCACATCTCCTTTGAGTTTAGTATCATCTAGAATCACGAGTGTGTCAATGTCGCTTTCCACGCTGTGTTCTCCTTGTGGAACGCTGCCCCATACAGCCACGACTTTTACTTTTTCGCCCAGTTTTTCCCTTAGTTTCTTGGAGAACTCTTCTGCAGACTCCATTCTCCTCTCCTGAGATTTCTCTCGCATCTCCTTCATTTTATCTTTTGAACTCATGGTGACTCACATTTTATCTTGGTGTGGAGAAGCTTATAAACCTTATCATTTTGTTGTCACTAAAGAGTAAAAACAAGTTTGTTATTGGAGTCGAACTAAGATACTCTACTGATATTCTTCATTAGGCCATTCACGAGGATTCAAATCATTCCTTATGGCTGCAGCCGAAGAATAAGTATAGTCAAATTCTTCTGCCTCAAGCAAACCCTGAAGAGGATCAAAAGCATGCTGTTCAATCTTAGCCCACTCAGCAGCCGTACTTGATTCATCAATGCCAAAGAACTTCGCAATCAAAGCCTCCTCCTTAGACTCGTAATCTCCATCAGTCGATACATTGACAGGATCAACCTCTTCAGGCGGAACACCTAACTCGATCAAATCCATCGCAATCCTAGCCATGTAAGTGGTCTCAGCCTTCTCCTCACCCTGCTCATACATCAAGGTCGCAACCTCATCAGGATTCCTAGCGTATCCTGCCTCCACAAGATGGAAAAGCCAGGTGTAGAGTGTTTTATCTCCTCTATCGAAAGGTCCATGTCTTGAACCTCTCTGAGACTCCAGACCCGGCTTTGTCAAGTGATAGTTTCTAAGCATCTTCGCAAGAGGTTTATCAGAATCCACTATAGCACCGTAAGGATTATCCTCCGCAAGTTTTCTTTCCTGGTTGATCAAGTCCTTCATCTCCTTCCAAGGATTCACACCGAAAGATGCCGTGTGTTCCATGTCGATGGTGAACTTTGCAGGACATTCATCAAGTTCAGGGTTTATCTTATCCATACCTCCCAAATTACCGTTACTGGCTCTCTTTCTGGCCGTGATATTTATCGCTCTTGCAGCAGTGACAATATGTCTTGGTTTCCAAACTTTCAAGGGTTGTTGTGGATCTCCATCCATAGATTCAAAGTTTACTCCTATACCGTACTTGTTCATCCAATCAATCCAAGTGTAACTGCCAACATCCTCCTCAACATATTCCTCATCACTTATCTCGAACTGAGATTTTTTCTGCGTGAAATGACCCCAGACATAACAAGCACCTGCAGCACCGCAAACATCTTCTCTAAAACGTTCATCATTCTCTAAAGCCTCGAAGTAACCATTCTCCTTAGCAGGATCTTTCAAATCAATATCATATTTTTCACCCCATTTGCTTTCAATCAGGTTCTTCCAAATAAATTTCGGAGCCTTCCACCCCCTATGGTTACTGTTTCTGTAATCAGCGGAAACCATCCAAGCAGGCAGTAAAAAGTAGAAAAGATTAGACTCCATCCACATCTGCTGCTCAAAATTATTCAAGATAAACCTGATCATCTCATCATATCTTTCATCTTCTCTTTTATCCTCAATATCCCTAAAGAAATCTGAGTTACCAACTATTACCTCTTCAGCAGCTTCATCCAAATCCCACATTTGACCGTCATCTTCCTCGAAATCAACAGCCTCCTTATCTGTAGCCATATCTACAATCCGTTGCTGATCGATATCCAAGTGATTTTGCAATGCTCCTATTTTACCCTGTACAGAAATCAAAAACTTATCTCCATTACCTCTCCAGAGCTTGTCCAACCTATTATTAATCGCCTCTAAAGCCTGGTCTTTTACTTTCTCTGCTTTCTCATCATCTTCTATAGCGGCATTTCGCTGCCCCCCTAATTCAAATACAAATTCCTCATTTTCTATCCTATAAATTGCTTCAGACAATCTTGGAAGGCTTGTTAACCTTGCTGCTCTCGGTATTATCTCATCAATATCATTCAAATTTTCCAATTCATCTTTCCCTATTCCCGTCTGAGGATCTGAAGCAGGTTCATCCTCAATGTTTATCGGGTCTTCAAACTCCTTTTCGAGCAAATCCAGCCAGGCACTTTCCACTCCAACATCCTGTCTTCCTGCTGTGGAAACGAGGGCTACCTTTGTCTCTAATTTGTCTTCATCTGATTGACCTGATAGTCCTCGATCGTAGAATTCGTCGCAGGCTTGTCTCTGCGCGTCACGAAATATTCTATCAAACTTGTTGGAGTAACGTGAGAAGAAACTGCTGTAAAGCTGGTATACTTGGTCTACTGTTCTTTTCTTCATGAATGTGTAGTACATCCTTCTCAGGAACTTCTTGTTTGCATAAATATTCCTGGACTCTTGGTTCTTTTGGTGTCTTGTACTTTCGTCTAGATCGCTTATAGTATACCCAAAGATGTCTAGGCCTACATCGCTTGCCATTCTTTCTTGTAGCGCAGGCATTGGAGAAGTGGAAATATGAGGATTTATCCTGGTTATTTCAAAATCTAATTCTTCTCTGTTTTCTTTTTCTCTTTTGAAGATTGCTGCCTGATTAAGGTATCTTGTGAAATAACCGTGGACAGTTTCATATCCTTGTGCTTGTTGGCCTCGAGTCTTGTAACCTGAAGCGTATCCTATACCGGGTTCGCTGTGTAATGATATATCGATGTCCAGCTGGTTTATCGTGTTAAGTATTTCTTCTTTTTCTACCTTGAAAGTGGATGGATTGTAGATTTGAACCTCCATAACGCTTCCTCCTAGCGTTGATTGATCTCCAATTCTTTGATCGATGGCTGTAGGTATATTACCAACATCCAATCCAGAAGTATTACCGACCAAATAGTTCATGTCAGGGAATCCTCTAGCTTCTTCATCTTCTTGATCACCTCGTTTCAAGTGATCCATAAAATCCAATAAGAAAGACATTGCTAAATCACTTCATCGTGAAGAGGCCGAGACCAATCTTCAGGTCATAATAATATCCAAACTTCATTTCATTTACTAGGTCGTAGTGCGCTTGATCGACATCAATAACATAGTCATCTGTTTGACCTGTAAACCTCTTCATTTTTTCTTCTACACCAGTGTAGAATTCCTCAGATTTTTGTTTATCGGAAGATAAGGTAGTTCCAAGTATTTCATCTATAGCTTCAACTTCTTTCTCAGAAAAGACAATACCTATTTCATCTAAACCATCTTCAACCCTTCTTATTTTAGCTGAAACTTCAAGATCCATTTTTCTATCTAGTTCTTCACCCATTTTTTCTCTCAGGTCTGCTACAGACATTCCCTTTTCACTTCGGGCATTGGAAAGTTTCTTTCCTTTTTTAGTATCAATATCTCCAGTGTAATCCTTTATTTTCCTGGTGAGATCCTCTTCCAACTCATTTATCCTGGCCTTGAATATTCTTTCAAATACAAATTTGTCAACTATTGCAGGATACCAGAAGACTTTGACGACATCAGGACCTCCCTGTGGACTTGAAGGCTCTCCTCCTCCAGCAAGATTAGCATGTGCCATAAAAATGTAGACAACTCTGTAATGAGTTGCGTCTTCTTCATCATCTATTGCAACTATATCCTCACCAGTATTTTTGAGAGGCCTGTAATTTATGTATTCCCTTGTTGTAAACAATGAGCTGTATCCTCTTAACTGTATATGTCTTCTCAAGTCATCTGCAAGCTCTGATTGACTTTTATTGTTTATCATCTCCATGTCTCTTACATAGGGTTCGAGATAATCTTCAGTTTCTTCTATTGCTCTTTCAATACCCTTAAGTTCTCCCTTGAGTTCGTCCAGCTTTCTTTGTACTTCGCTGCCGTACATGTCTTTCCATTTTTCATACATGGCGTATTTTTTCTTCAGTACCGCTTTGATATTGGCCGGAAGATGGGAGAGTTTACCCGTACCTCCTTCATCTTCTGATTTGAGATCTTCGAGAGATTCCATCTCGTTGAAATCTGCTACGATTGATGGATAGATGTTTTGGTCTCTAAGAAACTTTAATGCAGCTCTGTCCCCTCCTTGTCCTCCAGCAGCTCCTGCACCGTCAACTAACTCCACAAAATCTGCCTTGATCCGTGTTTCATTACCCTCTCTTATGTCTTCGACACGCGATCTTAGTTTACGGATGTCGTGTTCAAGCATGTGCTTCTGTTTCAAGAGTTCTGAAAGGTTTCTTTTTGTCTCTTTGACTCTTTGTTCTGCTTGTTGTTTTTGTTGCATCAATTGGTTGTGAACTTGGCTGTCCGGAGAGACATACACGCTTTCCTCTACTTTTTCTACTTGATAATCTAGTTTATCTTCAAAATCGTCTGGAGCATTTATTGCCAGTCCATAAGGGGCCCCTCCTTGTGTGCCAGATTTGACTTTTAGTGTCTTCCAAGGTTCCCCCATCAAACCTTTGATGGACCCTGGCCCTATATCTTCATCTCTTACATCTTCCAAGTCTCTAATCTTCGCTTTCGTGACTTCATTTTCCCAGTCTGATCTACCTTTTGTCTCGAACACATGGCCAAATGCTGGGCCTTCATCATCTCCTCCAGAACTCACATTATTTAATGGGCCTAAGCAGTACTTAAATTTCTCTCAAAGAACAATGTAAAAAGTCATCAATGTTAATTATGTGTTGTAGGAGAGTTACACATGAAAGAACAATTGCTGAAGAGAAAACTCAATCCTTTCCTGTTGATAACCACCGTCTTGGTGTTGGCAATACTTGCAGGTTCCTCAGTTTTTTATCAGACAGAGTTAGGTGACCTGGTGAGTACCAGAAACCAACTTCAAGAAGACCTGGAAAATACCAGTGCAGAACTACAGAAAACAATAAATGAGAAGGAAAAATTGAATAACACTATAGATAATCTTGAAAGTAGTATAAGAGAAAAAAACAATGAGATTGATCTTAAAGACGATAGGATAACTGTTTTGGAAAGAGAAATGGACGAGGTTGAAACGGAGAACACGGAACTTGAAAGCGAGGTGTCAAATCTTAATTCAAGTGTTTCAGGTTTAGAAGATGATGTGGATTCGCTTAATGGAAGTCTACACATTATTTGCGACTCAAACAGTAGTTTAACAGAGTCGGCAGAGCAAAATTGTGAAAATCAAGGACACTAATCAACAATGAAAGTAAAAAAGCTTCTAAAGCGGTTGAAAATTGAATTCATTAAAGTGAACCTGATTCAGTCTAGTCTTGACTCCCTACTGTTTTTTCTATTCTCCAACTTGATTTTCTTTCTTTTCTCAGTCCAGATCACAGCTTCCTTTGAGAATTACGTGATTTTAGGTGTTTTAACCTCTATATTCTTTTTAGGAGACTTGTTTTACAGGATCAGAACCTACCACCTTGAAATATACGAGGAGAAAAACCCAGAACTGCGTGAGGTATTGAGAACTGCCAGGGACAACCTTGATAAGAACAACACTGTTTCACAGGCACTTTTCGATGAACTTATAGAAAGAGCAAGATCTATAACTTCAGAAAGCATTATTCCAAGCCGTGAAATAATTCAGAAGATAGTTTTGATAGGATTCATGTGTTTCTTGACAGTGGGCTCTGGACTGATAAATTTCCAGATATTAGATACCGACAGTAGCCTAGTACCTGAACTAAGCGGAGGCGAAGGAGAAGACAACAGATCTGAAAGAGTAAATACAAGCAATTCTGATTTGCTCAATGGCTCTGATGTTATGGGAGAGCCTGAAGAGATCAATGTTGAGTCAAGGGAATTGAATTTTGATATCAGTGGAAGCGGAGAATCTGAAACTTCTGATTACTCTTTTGAAGCTTCTTCGGAAGGCCTCACATTTGAATCACTGGATGGAGGAAGCGAAGAAAATAGGCGGCTTGTCAAAGAATACAGTCTTGCAATCAAGAATTTTGAATGAAAAAATGATTGGAGATTTAAGTTTGGAAATCAAACAAGTTTTATTATGGGAGTAGGAACTGTTGATAGGGCTTCGAAATATGATAAGTTGACCAAGAAAATCACCGATATAAAGGAAGAAGTAAGCAAGGTAATGGTTGGTCAAGACGAGGCAATTGAACAAGTTTTAGTTTCAATACTCTGTGACGGGAACATACTTCTCGAATCGAATCCAGGAATGGGTAAGACTATGATGGTAAGAACCATATCAAACGTGGTTGGATTAGATTTTTCCAGGATACAGTCCACTCCTGACTTGATGCCTTCAGACATTACTGGAACACACATTATCGAGGAATCAGATCAAGGAACAGATTTCGTGTTTCAGAAAGGACCGATATTTGCAAACATGATACTTGTAGATGAGATAAACAGGGCAACTCCAAAAACCCAGTCCGCATTACTTGAGGCAATGGAAGAGAAGCAGGTAACTGTAGGGAATCAAAGCTATGATCTGAATGAACCTTTCTTCTTGATGGCAACCCAGAACCCTATAGAACAAGAAGGAACCTACCCATTACCAGAAGCACAGCGAGACCGCTTCATGATGAAAGTGAAGCTTGATTACCCAGACACAAAAGAGGAGAGAAGAATAGTTGACAGATTTACAACAGAGCTAGAATTCAATCCAGATCTGAAGAAGGTATTATCCGGTCAGTCATTGATCAGAATGCAGGAATTCACACGCGAAGTACCTATAGCTGACGATATCAGAGACAGGGCTATATTGACGGTTCAAAACACTCGAAGAAACAAGGACTTGGACTATGGTGCTTCTCCTAGGGCTTCTATGCAGCTTGTATTGGCTGCGAAAGCAAAGGCTCTCTTGGAGGGTAGGAACCATGTTTCAACTTCTGATGTGGATGAGATGGCAAAACCAATACTCAGGCATAGGATCGGATTGAGCTTCCAAGCTGAAAAAGAAGGAAAGAATCCTGATGATATAGTTGAAGAAATACTTCAATCACTATGATAGAACTTGATTTTCTTGAGGAACTGGAGCATTTTCAACTCGCCTTGAAGAAGAATGCATCTCAAGTCAATCAAGGAGAGCAAAAGAGCCAGCGAACCGGTCAAGGAATGATCTTCAAAGACCACAAGGAATACATTCCTGGAGATGATATCAGAAAGATAGACTGGAAAGCGTACGCCAGGACGAAGGATTTCTATGTGAAAAGGTTCGAGGAAGAGAGAAGGTTGAACATTCATATCATGCTTGATAGAAGCAGTTCTATGGATTATGGAGAACCTAAGAAGTATGAGTTTGCTGCTAAACTTGGGCTTGGTATCGCGCAGATGACACTTAACACGAATGACCGTTATAGTTTCTCGGTTTTCTCTGAGACTCTCACCAATCTTTCATCAGGTAGACGTGGAGGAAACTTGACAGAACTTCTGAACGTGCTGAACAGTCTAAAAAAGACACCTGAAAGCCATATAGAGGATTCAATAACAGAATACAGCAAGAGAATTGAGAATGAGTCGGTCGTGATCATAATCTCCGACTTCCTATCCGAATCTGAGGATATTGCTGCAGGGCTCACGAGCCTCAAACATACTAAACCGGTGGTCGTGAACGTTCTTGACGAAACGGAAATTAACCCTGATTTTTCTGGGGATAAAATACTCAAGGACCCCGAATCATCTTCGAGACTGAGAACATTTTTCTCACGTAGGACAAAAGATAAGTACAAGAAAAGACTTGAAAATCATATAGGTGAACTTGAGGAAGTTTCAAGGAAGAATGGAGCCGAGTTCGTGCAGGCATCCACCTCAGATGACGTTTTTGATGTCTTACTGGAAATCTGGCAGAGGTTTAACGATTAGAAAAATGAAAGTATTTGATTTCGAAATAGTAGACTCGCTTCCATGCTTGTACCACAAAGAATTGGATTTACTGGTTATATCTGATGTCCATCTAGGGTTAGAAGGAAGTGTAACATCCAAAGGCGGATATGTTCCAAAATTCCAGTTAGATGAAATAATAGAAGATTTAGAGAATGCCAAAAAAGAAACAAAGGCCTCCAGAATATTGGTAAATGGCGATTTGAAGAATGAGTTCAACAAGAACTACTACTCTGAAAAGAAGGAGGTTGACCAGTTTCTAAAAGAACTGAAGAAGTTGTTTGATGAAGTAATTATAGTTGAAGGTAATCACGATAACTTTTTAGATGAAATAGTGGGGAAAAACGGGTTAGAGATAAAGCCGAGATACGTTGAAAACAGCATATTGTTCACTCACGGACATAAAGACCCAGATGATGTTGATAAATTTGAAACAGTCGTAATAGGACATGAGCACCCCGCATTATCTTTAGAAGATGAAATAGGTGTTGTAGAAAAAGTTGACAGCCTGGTTTATGGAAAAACAAAAAATGGAGTTAGAATAATTGTTTTACCGGCATTCTCAAGTATTTCAAATGGTACGAGGATAAATGAGACGCCTCAACAAGAGTTGCTCTCCCCCGTGCTAAGGAATCACGTGGACTTAGGGAGTATGAAGGCTGTCGCTGTTTCAAGGGACGCAGGAGTTTTTGAATTCCCTGAGCTTTCAAAAATCAATCAGTGATACCACGAGCATCACTGCTACAATACCGGAGGCAGCAACAAATGAAGCGTTCAGACTCCAGATCGAGGCTATTGTTCCTGCGAATACTGGTCCAATAGCTTGTCCGCTGTGCTTTGCAAGTTCATTGAACCCTGTCATCTCCCCTTCAACATCATCAGGTATCGCTGCATCAAACTTGGAGTGTATTGCTGGAGATATACCTTCCGAGAACAAGCGTGCCGTGAAGAAAAGGACCCCAGTGACAACGAGACTTTCAGTCAACGACATTGCAAAAAGCGTGGGGATCAACAAGATAGAGAGTATTCTTATCGTTTTTATTTCCCCAATTTTGTCTGCTATATCTCCTAAAACCACTTGGAATACTTTAGGTAAGGCAGCTATTCCAAATATGAAGCCCATTTCAACGTAGTTCGCATTCATCTGCTCCAACATTAAGGGAATTGCAAGCCAATAAAACGAGAAAATGATGGAGTAAAGAAATGTGATGGATAAAATCTGCCTTAGATTTATCCAATTCTCCTTCAAATGCTTGTAGTCATCTAAGTAGGTCTTACGTCTCTCCAAGTCTTGAAGAGATTCTTTAAGCGATTCATCTCCTCTTTCAGTACCTATATAAACGTAGTACATCAGAATTGAAATCAGCCAAGTACCTGCCCAAAGACCGAACAACAAGTTAAAACCATATTCAGCCAATAGCAAACCGCCAATTACAGGTCCAATAATAATTGAAAGATTGATGCCGAATAAAAACACAGAGATTGTTTCAGATTCTATTTCACTGTCAGAACTTTTCAAAGTTAAACTCCAACCACCGTTCCAAATAAACGCTTTTCCAACACCCTCCAAAAATTTTCCGACAAAAAATAGTGGGACCAGCCCTGTGTAGAACAGTATTGGAGGGAAGAATGCAGCTATAAAACCCATGAAAATAACCAGTTTTTCACCGCTTCTTTGAACCAGGTTACCTGTAGGAATATCTAAAATTATGGTTGCTATTGCAGGTATTGACGTTAAAACACCCACTAAAAACACCGAACTGATGTTATTTTCAAAGAAAACAGGTAGAAAGTTCCAGACCGTGCTCCTGCCAATCCAAGCAAAAAACATTATTACAGAAAGATACTTGGTGATTCTAGGGATGCGGTCAAACTCCATTTACAGTTCACTGTATCCAAATTATCAGGACTAGTTTTAATGCGTTACGAAACCTGAATCCTTGTCTTCATCTCCTTCATCTTCATCCTGCGATTCATTCCTCTTCTCTTTCTCGATCATTTCCTTTTTTGCTTTATCTTTAATTTCTTGGTAACGTTTCTCAGCGGGCGTTCCTCTTTCCACGTCGGATTGCTCCTTCTTTAATTCATCATATCTCTCACTGCTAGGATCCTCCTGTTCATCTTCCTCTTCTGATGAACTTTTGTTCTTGATGGCATCTATGAAATCATTCATCATCTCCACCTTCCCGCTGTGTGGATACTCCAGGTATCTTTCTTACAATATTTGTAACATCAAAAATGGTTTGAGAAGACTTTTCCACGTTTTCAGCCGTTTTTTCAATCATTTCAGCTGAATGAAGCCCAGAAGCTATTATCCTGTCAAGCCTGTAAAGTAGAACAGCTGCTAGCACAAGAACCGGTACCTTCAACAATTTAATCAAAATATCCAGTATCCCGGAAAAGTCATAAGCCATAGTTCCTTAATGAAGGACGAGGATTTTATAATTACTGTTCCTGTCTTCACCGTGTTTTCAAACCCATAAAAATCCTGAAACTGTTAAGAAAGGCTTAAAAGCTTCTAAGACGAAAATAGAACTGTGATATTATGGTAGAAGTACCCGAAAACACGGAGATCGAAGACCTTCCTTTCACCCACGCAAGAATCAAAAGAATGATCAGAGAAGAAGCATCAGAAGGACAATACGTGCGTTCAAACGTATACTTTGGCCTAAACCTGCTTCTTGGAGAAATTGCCGACGAAATAATAGAAAAAATGATGGATACAGAAGCAGCATACGTAGAAAAACACGACCTTGACAGAGCTGCAAGAAAATACGAGAAAGTCGAGAACATTATTCAAGAGAAAGAAAGAGTATCCAGAAAACTTGATGCACTTGCAGCTGACATCGAGAAGCTTTCCAGAGACGTGAAACAGGCAGACCACTAAGGTTTCTGCCTTCATCTTTTAACCATTTAATTCCCAACTTTATTCTACATGAGATTTGAACTTGAGGTCATCTCAGAAGAAATTCTACCGGCAGTAAGGAGTATGATAGCTGAAGAAATGAAGGAAAGCTACGGTTTGAAACAGAGAAAAATTGCAGATAAAACAGGTATGACCCAGCCAGCAGTCTCAAACTACTTGAACGGTTCACGGGCAGACCAAAAAATAAAAAACAAGATCGGAGATGACCCTCAAATACAGATACTTATTGAAGATGCAGCAAGCCTTGCAGTAGACGACGAAAACTACGCAGAAGAGATCTCACAGATAATATGGAACATAAGAGACAAAGGACTAGTCAAAGAAAGGTTCGAGGAAACAGAAAAAATAGTCTAAAAAACCAATTTTTACGAAGGTTCCTTCTTTATCTGAATCCTTCAAAGCCCTCTTCAACTTCTTCCTCTTCCTCCTGAATAAATTCTTTTACAGAACCTAGTTTTTCATCTACCGCAGAACCAATATTATCAGCTCTGATGCCTTCAGTGGAAACATTTGGGAGTGATAATTCAACTTTACTTAGTGAAGGAACATTGAAACGGTCTGGAATCTTCAACCCTATCTCAGACAGGTCAAAGTCTGATTCCGTGCTTCTTGAATAATATATACCTGTCAAGCTCAACATTAGCACTGCCAAACCTGCAAACATCATTTTCTCATTCCTCATATTCAGTTCGTGCTGTTTTTCAACCTGTGAGAAACTTTGATTCGCTTCACTGAATTCTTTGTCTACATTTTCCAACACGTTGTAAGCTTTGTAGTAATCACCTTCATCAACGTGCTCCTGAGCAGATAAAACAGTCTCCTTGAAGTCTGAAGTGTTACTCTCAATCGTATCATTCAAATCACCCTCTAAGCCTTCAGTCCTCAGTTTTGAGATATTAGAGTTCAGCTGTTCCAGCCTGGAGGAGTAATTTTCTAATTTCCCATCCACATCATTCTTCTGCTCATTATTTGCATTAACCTGTATATTGATCGTTTCTGAGTCAAGTGGTCCGCTTGAAGAGACCTCCGCATCTGAATTACCTAGATGGGATTCATTGGGATTCAAATCAAATGAAATCTGTGTAGTTTCACCGCCCTCCAATACTTCAACATTTTGAGAGGAGTCAGTTATCTGAGATTCAAGCGAAATATTTACATTTTCAAGTCTCAGCTTTCCAGGATTCTCCAACATAACATCAAGGTCTTCGGACGCACCTGACTCCACAGAGAAGTTAGAAGTAGCATTTAACGAGATTTCAGGCTGGGCTTCAGGATAGTATTCGAAATCAATCTGAGATTCTTCCTCTAAAGAACTCCATCTCCCTGCCTCATCTTGAACCCTGATGTAGACTGTTCTTTCATTCGAATCACCTCTCAACTTGGAAGTGTCAACTGTAAAGGAACCATCCGCAGCACTTGCATCGTATCCATCTCCGTCTGTAAATGCACTGCTGAAAAAGTATTGAACATTTTCTATACTTGTCGCCTCATCTGATGCCTCATACTCAACTTCGAAGTCGTCTCCAAAAACTCGGTACTCTTGCTTGGTATCAAAGCTGTCAACTTCAGGATCATTCGCGTCAAAAGTAACAGTTCTAGTACTTGATTCCTTACAGTGATTAACCCGGTCACAAGCCCTTACTTCAACATCGACTTCTTGATTTTCTATTTCTCCGATTGGCAGTTCACATTCGAAGCTGTTAGAATCTCCCCAATCAGTGGTGTCAACCACATCACTGTCAACTATGCATTCAACCTGCATCGCATCACTTATTTCCTCATCAATGTTAGGCACGTTAACATCCACATCAACATCATCATTCACTGCTGCAACACCGTTCTCAATATCAACATCAAAACCTTCTATTTCAGGAGCTTCTGCCGTATAATCAGTATCCAATGTTAATGTTTAAGTTGACTTTCCTGAGTTGCCTACTTGATCCACAGCCTCTAAAGTCAGGTCAATTTGCGCTCCTGAATTAAGATTGCTAGTATCTAAATTGAAATCTTTTCTACATTTTGATCCTGAAGCGCAGTCAACATCTTGTTCATCAAGCACTACTCTGTCACCAGCAAAGGCTGAAACATCATCTATGTTGCTGGTAGAGTCTTCTGCGATGACCCTGATATCTTGCCCAGTATCAATATAATTTTTCCCAGATTCACTCAGTCTCACCTCTGGATCGTCTTGATCCTTAATTAAATTTTTAGTTTTTGTGACACTGTTCGTACCATTTGTCAAATTGGCAAGTATAGTATACTGCCCACTTCCTTGAGCATCTAGCTGAGAAGTCCAATAATTAGTTCCATCATATGTTACAGAATCACTGTCATTCTCAAAGTTTTGATATTCTGACTCTCCTCGAGGCGTATAGTAGAATCTAACATTGTAATCAGATTTCGAAGAATCAGATACATTCAAATCAAAATCAGAACCTATAACAGTATTTTCGGTATCTGGAGACTCCCACTGTAATGCTACTGTTGAACCAGCTAGAAGGGTTGCCAAAGTAACGATCAGAATCGTCTTAAATTGATTAACGGACTTGATGCTCAATCACTGTATGATTATTTGGTGACGTGGATTTAAGTAAATTTTTTAGGGCTCTTACCCTTTAAAACTCAGAAAATATCTCTCAAACACAAAATAAATTTTGGTCAAACCGAAATCAGTATTACTCCTGCCACCATTAGAAGCGATCCTATCATTCTATCCTTGAACCCTGATTTTTCATCTAGCATGAAGTAGCTGAAACCTACTGCTATAGGTATGCTCAGCCT
>Ga0102942_1000563_pt1 | contig 13940 bp, 18 predicted proteins | sample SalPon2_C_H2O_MG_FD_78171 | JGI IMG/M metagenome (GOLD analysis project Ga0102942, IMG submission 78171) | Salt pond water microbial communities from South San Francisco under conditions of wetland restoration - Salt Pond MetaG R2_C_H2O_MG | ecosystem: Environmental > Aquatic > Non-marine Saline... | reverse complement strand
TGTTGAATAGCGGTGCTTGGCGGGACAGTCGGAATTTGAGTCGGCTTGTCAGCGGTTGACGCTAGTTGTCTCAGAACCAGTGTCGGTTCACCTTGGTTCAGAGGCCGCTATTCAACACGGCAGATTTTAGCAAGCCTGTACTGCATCTGCTGTACCAATCCTGACCGCTTCTCCCTGAGTTTGACAACGTCCGAGCCCTGGATCTCTCCGATCTCTATGCTGGAGCACTGGGAAGCACGCTCATTGCTTCCGTCGTTGTCACAGTCAACGCTGAGGCCTTCAACTCTGAAATGCTCCATATCCAAGGCGACAGAACCTCCAAAGTCTGTCTTCAGCTGTCCTGTCGCGTTCGGAGTGACGCTGATTGAGGTTGCAGAGGTCCCGGTTGGAACTGAGACGTTTTCCTTCCGTACTGTTTTGCACAGTCCGTTTCCGATACAGACCTTAGCCTCGAGATCAGCTTCCATAGGCCTCCACTGATTGTGGAATGTGTAGGTCAACGCAACCGGATTATTGGCCTGAGACTTCTCTGGCGTACTGGTCTCAACGCTGATCTGGTTCCAAGGGATCTCTAATTCGTATGTATTGAACGCTCCCTCGCAGCTATCAACACCGAAGTAGGTCCCGTAGTAAACCACCTCGTCCATATACAGAAGACCTAACGAGGCCCTGATATCGCCGTAGGTTTTCTCCACTTGGCCTGTACCATCCTTGTCGACCCAGCCACTGTAGCTCGTGATCTTGTTGTCCTGGAGATTGAACTGATCTACCTCAACACCGTTCTTCTTGACTTTCGGTACAAGGAAGCAACCGTCACCTCCGGAAGTCAATCCACGCATAGAAAGGTCGAACCGGTACTTCCCCACCTTCGCTACATCAGTGAACGTTCCCGGATACTTGTTTTTCAGCGTCTCGTGAAGAGCCTGAGTTGTTCCTGCGTCATCAGTCAAGTGGTAGAAAGAGATAGACTCTTTACGGCTGTCTTGAGCAACTGAAAGCACGGAAGGCCCTATCAAGAACAGTAGTAGTACGAGGCCTGCGACTGCGGTTGCTGTAGCTGATTGCTTCAGAGATGGAAGCGTCATAGGAACTATTTCTGAATGGGCGAATACTACTTATAAAATCACTTGACGGGAAAGGTGACGGTACCCGTCTGAGCCTCGGGATCGATAGGAGTCGTCCAGGCAGTTATCTGCGCAGCTTAGGGCATCGCGTTCGTCAGTGTATTCGCTACCGCAAATCTGACAGATGTTCTTTTCCTCGATATTCTCGACCAAGTCTCTCAGTGCCCTTGAGATCTGGGATTCACCCTACTACAGTATTGTATTAGAAATATTATAACTAATATCGTTCCTCGGGCCAGTTGACTAAGGTGTCGTAGCCTTCGTCGAGTAACTCGATAGCCTTGTCCCGGTGCCAAGGAGCGAGGTACGGTTCCTCGATCTCGAACTGAGGCCCGCCATCCTCGTAGGTTACGTGGATTCCAAACGGCAGATCCTCTTCACCGTCCTGAAGATAGCCGTCTGAAACGTACTCCTCCCGGATGTTGTGAATATCTCGGTCAACCCAGTAGTTCCAGACGATATTGTCCTGCAACTGTTCTTCCAGGGATCTCCCGAACTCGTCTTCCAGCGGATACTCCTCTTCGAGCTCTTCGTAGATCCGTATACCACCCTACTCCAGCGCGGGTTCGATACCGTGTTTCCGCAGAACCTCAACATCCAGAAAATCCCGGTACTCCTCTTCCGACTCAGCAAAGTCTCGAATATTCTGCTGAAAATGCCGATGAGGGAAATAATCTACAGTGTCGTGGTCAATTGGTTTTCCAGGGTTGACGTACCGCGGTGGGTGCCTCTCCTCGAAGTCCTCGAAGGCCTGCCAGTACTCCTCGATAGGCTCGTACCATTTCATGCCTCCATCAGGGACGACATCAGGCTCCTCATCACTTGGAACTAATTCGTGATCCTCTAAACCGAGATCCTCAGCAAGCTCTTGAACCCGGAACTTCTGGAAGGCAGCTTTGTGCTGATACGGATCCTCAAGCTCGAACTTCATCTCGCCATCGTAGGGATTTCGAAGATTCATCACGTAAGGCTCGCGCTGAGCCCGTTCAACGTCTTGATCGTACTCGTGTTTCGCCTCCAGCAACTCTGCAAAGGAAATCCGTTATCCACCCCTCTATGCTTCGATGCCGTAGGTTTCCATCAATTCGCCCAGCTGCTCTTCCTCGCCCTCCCAGTATTCCTCTGCGTCTTCGTAATTCGTCAGTTCGTAGGCCCTGTCCTCGATTGTAGCACGGGCCATCTCGTCGTAGTCAGGAAGCTCGCCGTGGAAATCAACAAGGTCAGCAGCCTTCTCCTGAGCTGTATTGATGACATGCTGAGGGAGATCTCCTCTTGCGTTGTGAGTTAACTGGTTTGTGGCAACTTGCAGGGTTTCGTAGACGGTCGGATTGCTTGGATCCTCGACGACCTCGTCATAGGTCCGGGCGATCTCAGCGTGGTCTCCCTCAATGTAGAATGGTAGATCTAGGCGATGCTCGAGGAACTCAAAGGCAGTCCATTCACTGTCTAACTCAATCTCCTTCATCTGGCTGTATCTGTCTTCCACCATGTCAGCGTTCTCAACGACCGAATGTGCGAGTTGGTGGAACATCGTCGGATCCAATTCGTCGTGGTGAGTTTGCCTGACGCTCATCACGTCTACAGGCATCGTCATGCCGTTGCTGCAGACCAGGCGTTCCTCGAAGTACTGTCCTTCAGTAGCCTTCCTACCGTCGTTACCCGATGTGATCTTCAATCCGATTGTAGTCGGGTCGTGTTCTTCTCCTGGATTGATTTCTAAGCCGTCAAGGGTTCCTTCGTTGGTGTAGCGGTGGAAGTTATCGGAGGTCTTGACCTCACCTTGGAAGTTGAAATCGTGGTCTTCTTTTAGGGCTTCTACTGCCTCAGCTGTGTATTCGGTGATGTCTGAGAACTCGTGGGGTACGAAACGGTTGTCGTTAGAAGAAGTGATTCCGACAAGCTGGTCGTCGTTCACCCACCAGGAGCGCTTGTACCCGGCTTGGCTCCATTCGTCTATTTCTTCGTTGAGGGCGAGAACCTTGCCCTCCTCCATTTCCGGGAATTGTTCTGCGATTTCGCGGAGTTCGTCGACATCGTCGTATTGAAGTCTTTCTCCTACTACGATACTGAGATCACCATATAAACTCTTTGAGAGTTATAGTTCTTTTATACCTTTCCCGGAACCTCCTTTCAAAATATCAACTGCACCTCGAGCATCTTCCACCGTGACACATCTTGCTGCAGTTATAATCGCAGGCCTCGCACCCGCTGCAAGTACACATGTTCCTGGTTTCGTGGCTTCGATCCTTCCTTTTACGCCGCCTTTTTCCAGGCATACCAGAATCCGAGACGGCCATCAGAAAAAGACTTCTGCAGGTTGAAATATAAGGAGAAGAGAGAAATCCTATTATTCCTTCAAGTTGTCCCTGCCTGTCTCTGTAGCTATGTCTGAAATGCTGTATACAGTAGCCTCATTACCGTACCTTTCTTCGGTTTTTGACTCGACGATATCTTTCTCTTCCAGTTGGTCTAGCAAATCGTTGGTCTTGCTGGACCCGAATGGCCCCTCTCTCCAGCATTTACTCGTGGAAGGTTCCTCATCGTTCTCTTTGATGTAGCTCCGGATATGCAGGACCAGCTGCTCTTCCTCCTCACTCAAGTCATGTGAATTGTTGTCAGCACTTGCACTGGAAACAGAGGGGGATTGATCCTCAGATCCAGGTTCTTCCTCAGAGCTCGTTACTTGTGACTCGACACTGGGGAGCTGACCCGTAAACATCGAATCCACCTTATCCAGCTCATCTTCACTGGGGGTTCCCTCCCAGAACCGAGTCAATACATCCCGAATCTCAACGTCCATCCGAGGAAGCTCACGGCTCTCAGGGAAAACAGCCTCACCCGTATCCAGAGAACGAATCACCTCTTCATCATCGAGGAAACGAGCAGCGTACTCGAAGTACTCCCCAGCCATGAACACGTTGTACGTATTCTCCCTGACGTGCTTCTGGTTGTAGGCATAGTCCTTCGGAGACTGACTGACCAAAACAAGATGGACGCCGAACTTCCGACTCTCCCTCACAATCTCCTGGATAGCGTTCGCAGCTTTACCTGAATTGAAGTTGTGAGCCTCATCAAGGAAAACGAACAGAGGCTTGTTAGTCGAATCAACGTCAGCAAGCTTTCCAAACAGGTCATTGGTGAAGTCCTGTTTCTCCGAATCCGTCAGGCCTCGCAGCGAAAGGGCATTCCTCCCGGTGAATAGCTCTGTAGGATCATCGGGAAGGTCAAGAAGGTCGTCGCTGCCCTTCCAGTACTGGTTGAATCCGATACTCCTCCCATTCTCATTAGCCTGGTTGGACAGATTCAGACCGACGTTCTGCAGGTCAGATGGATTGATCAACAAAACATGGTAGTCCAGAGAGGCAGCATTCTCGATTAGAGCCCTCTTCAGGTGAGACTTCCCGCTACCAGTTTCCCCAACGATATAGAAATGCTCGTACTCTCCAGGATCCAACCCCACGACCACGTCCGTCCCTGTGACCGTACCGAGCATCGGCCCATCCTGAGGCACATCCTGCACCTCACCGACACGCTCTGTTTCCAATCTCTTCAGTATAGAGTCCACAGCCTTCGCAGCCGTCGCATTCGACTCCTGCACGACCGATTCGTCAACCTCCAAGTCCTCGACCGCATATTCTTCAAACTGCTTCACCGCCTCCTCACGGGCTTCTATAAGATCGTCTTCGACACCCGTGTTCTCGTAGCGCTCTTCAAGGTTCTCCATGACGGCAGGGTTAAGCAACATCCCATACTCGCTGCGCATCAACGTACTCGGCTCCTCAACTTCCTCCACCACGAGACGGAAATTCTCTCCGCGAAGTGTCTGCAAGATCTTTCGTCGATGGTAGTTGAAGGCCTGCTCCAAGTGATCCTCAATGACGGAGTCGAGGGTGGCACCAGTCGTGACTTCAGCTTCTGTCGAGAACTGGAACAAGATGGCAGAGAGGACGCCGTTGTCCTCCCACTCCTGCAGGATGTCTTTTCTCCGTTCCAAGTCCTGGGTAATGTGATCGAGCTCGTCAAGGACACGCTGCCGTTCCTGCTTCTTACCCTCCAGTTTGCGTTTCACCTGTGTCTCCATCGACTCAAGGGAAACATCGAGGGACTGCTGCAGTTGTTCGATTTCGTCGGATAGGTTGTCGGCCTTGGCGAGCAACTCCTGTGCCTGATCTGCTACCTCTCGTGCCTCATCCTTTACCTGGAGAGCTTCGCCGGAGACTCGGTCGACGTAGTCAATACTGAGGCGGAAGTTAGAGAAAGTGGATTCGAGGTACTCGTTGAGTTTGTTGATGTTCCGGCTCCAAGACTCACGGCCTTCCGGATCCTGACGAAGTAAGCGGTAGGCCTTCGTCACACGGACCAGATAGCTGTCTTCACCGAGGACAGTGGTTTCGATTACTGCGGACGAGTCGGTGTCCCAGAGAAAGATGGTGGGCGGCGACGTCTCGGTCTTACCTATACGCTGCAGATCCATCGGTTGCTGGAAACGTACCTACTGAGGCCAGTTATAAGCCTGTAATGTCTTCCACGGCTTCTCAGCGTGCTCCATCACCAAGGCCTCAGCACTCTCCGGTATCACTGAGTGAAGCCGTTGTTCTACCTCTTCGCGTTCATCTCTATGGTTATCTCCGAAAACATAGATCAAGGCCTGCTTGGAACCATTCACTCTGGGTATCTACTCCACTCAAAGAATCCTTCAGCTTTCTGGTGTATCAATTGGCTGTAGAGAAAGCGCGAAACCTTTACACTGCAAAATATTTTACACTGTTTTTTGCCGGTTCCCCGGCTAACCTTCAAAAGCAGAACTCTGGAAAAGTCTTCGTGTATGAGCGAGAAACTGAGAGACGAACACGGCATTCCCAAGGCCTACACGATGGTTGAGGGCCTGGAAAAAGTCGAGGAGGATATGAACGCCGACACAGACGAGGCGGAATCCGAGTTAATCCCTTACTTCAACATCACCGCGAACATCCGCGAAGAACTCACTATGTACCTGTCCACCGACGAAGCAATACAGGTGCAAGATCTCCTGCTGGAGAAAGAGTTCGAGAAGGTCTACGACTTCCTCGAGCAGCACTGGGAAGACTCAGTGAGAGAAATGGTTCCTGAGGAACGGATCGAAGGCTGGGAACCAGATACACCCTCATAGATATGCACGATTTCTTCGACGACTGCCAAGTCTGCGGCGACAACACAGAGGAACAAAGCGGGTTCTGCAGCAACTGCGGTACCAGGAAAACCTGGCAAGCCCAGGAGGGAGGAGCTGAGATTCTTAAATGTCCGAACTGCAGTGAATAACTGATGACTGACCGAGAATATACTGATGCAGATCTAGCGCAGGAAATCCTCGACGAGGATATTGAGTACAACGGGAAGATTCCGTACAGCTGTCCCAGCTGCGGCGAGGAATACGAGTTAGACGAGGAGGCTATCTTCGAGTATGTGCTCCGAAGTGAATACGGATTAACCCCTGACAAGCTCGAAGAAATGCAGGAGACAAGGGAACAGATCCTCGCGTCACTTGGAGAAGATCAAAATATCGACGACCTGCTTGAAGAGAAAAATCTGTAATTAACTGATTCTACTTCGGCAACTCCACATCATTGAAATCATACTGCATCAACCACAGGGTCAATTCAGGCTTCTTCTCAGCAGCTTTAGGACTCACCTCTGAGGCCTGATTCAAACAAGTCAACGCTGCCTGCCGAGTAAACCTGTCCTGAGAAACAAGCGCATCCTTCAAAACCTCGAAAACCCTGTCAACCTGCTCCTCATCGCCGACACAGTAGTACGCCAAGCCCTCACCTGCTAAACAGGCAGATCCCTCTTCTCCCTCCATCAAAGTCTCAACCAGGGCATTCCACGCCGTATCACTGGTTTCTGTATCGGTCCTGGCCACTGCCTGCAACGCCAACGCAGCTGATTCATCACCTTCCTCCCAAACCCGATCAGCCAACTCCGGGACAACCAGATCTAGACTCATCTTCCATAACTCAGTCTTTCAGCGGTCTCCTTTGGAAGGCCTGCCCAGGCAACCTGTTCCCTCACCTCATCGATGTTGTAACGAACCCGGTGTAAATCAGTAGTCCAGTCACTCGTGTCCACGACTGCGTAACCTGCCCGGAAATCCCTGTCCCGAGGCTGACCCACCGAACCGGGATTCAAAACCAGGCGGTCGTCGACAACCTTCTCACCCTGGACATGAGTATGCCCGAGGAAACACGCTTCGTAATCGTCGAGGTAAGGCCTGACCTCCGGGAAGTCTCGAAGAGTAACGTACCGGTCCACTTCCTCCGGATGATCGTGGGCCAATAGGATATCGCCGTCAAGATAATCTGTCCGCCTCGGAAGATTTTGTAGCCACTCCCGGTACTCTCCCTTCACCTTTTCCTGAGTAAAGCGGAGGCCTGCCATCGCCTGCCGATTAGCTGTGTAGCCCTCCGGATCAACGAACTCCCGGTCATGATTCCCCTGGAGGACCACGTCACAGTGCTGCCACACCTTCCGGACACACTCCAGAGGTTTTGGGCCGTAGCCGACAACGTCGCCCAAGCAGATCGTTTCGTCGACGTCGCCCGGAATGTCATCTAGGACAGCCTCTAACGCCGGGAGGTTGCCGTGGACGTCTGAGATCACAGCCAATTTCATACAAATTCATTATTTAGGAGAAATCATAAAGAAGCATCGGGTAGTCGCCGCTCACCGGGATATCAAATCCCCTTCCGAAATATGCATTCTAAGAAGCAGATTTGCAACTCAGTAGAAGTGCCGGCTACAACTCTTTTTATGATGTGGTCCGGCCACGAACGGCTTCGCGCCACATTTGGAACATTCATACTTGTGCGCTAATTCTGTCTCATACGCTGAGTAGCTCCAGTTCCGCTTACAATCTGAGTCGTGATGAGGGCCTTGAGAAAACGGTTTTACGCCACAGTGCTTGCACGTCTTTGAATAATTATGGCCACCAGTAACGGATCTCTCAATATGTTTCTTAATTCGGCGTGGACAGTCCCTATGATGGTGAGCACCAGCCACGAAAGGCTGGGCTCCACAGTGCGTGCAACTATACCGGTGAGCAAGATCCGTACTGAGAGCCAGCTTATCCTGATTCCGAGAGCAACTACTGCCGTGATGAGGGCCTTCAGAGAAGGGCTTTGCGCCACAGTTCTTGCACTCTGAATTATAGTCGCTGGATGACACGGCATTAAGTGCTGAATCGGTGTGACGAGCAGCGATGAAAATATTCGGAAGAGAATCAAAAGCTTGCTGTATTCTCGCCTCCTCTGCAGCTAAGTCTTCCAACAGCTGCTTCTTTTCGTGCGATTCTAGGTCCATCTGTCGGAGCTCTTCCTCAAGCTTCTCTTGAGCCGCGAGGTCATCTAACCGGCGGAGTTCAGCAGCTGGAAGATCTTCCCATCTCGGCTCAGTCGGTCGTCTTTCATCACGCATGAATATTGATAGCTACTGTCACCCTGTTCAATTTTATCCTTGACAGAGGCTCAATCCCTAAAACTGGAAGTGCACTATAGGCTTGGGGTCAGAAATGATCTAATAACACGTTCTTCACTGCCCGTGGGACTGTTTTGAACTTGTTCCTGCAGACCTTCGGCGGCATCTCAATCTGAATGCCCTGACCATCCTTGGCGAAGTAGTTGATAGAGTTCAAGTCCCCTCTACCAGTCAATCTAAACTCGCTGTACCTCCAAGCGACATCCGCATAACCACCCAGTGCGTCTTGCAGAGACTCAGCAACCAATTTACGGAGATCGTCAGAGGCCTGTCCACCAACCATCACCAAATTGCTGTGCTTCTTAATACTCTGCAGATGAAACCCGACGACGCAGTCAAAACGCCTGTCGATAATCTTCTGCAGCTGCGGATACGCATCAACAGCCTCCACCGGCTTCTTCAAATGCCACCGACTGTACGAATCCTTCCTATCATAATAAGACTCGAAACCGTGGCACATCCACGTCGTCACAGGGACACCGCTGCCCATCAACATCTTCGCACAATGCGCCCCCATCACATCCGTATTCACCTCTGCAGCTCCACCGTGAGGACAACTAATCAAAACCTTGTCCTCGCTGCTCTCCCACAGAGTCTCAGCTAAACCGCCCTCCATCCAGGCCTCAACGTAGTCACCAGTCGGCACCGTACCGTAGAGCTCGACGTCGTCACCAGGACTGGAAAGGATCCGTTCCCAACCATCACTGCCGGTCTTAAACCCTACACTGCCGTCGTGCATTTCCTCGACGACAGCATAGGCCTTGATCGGGCCGTTCTCAACTCGTACATGGCTTCCAGGCTTCTTCCCGAACTGGTCAGCTACTTCCTGTGAAATACTGCAGTGGTACTTGTCCTCGAGGCCTGTCGTCTTCCCGGTGCTTACCATGGTTGTATTAGATATCTGGAAGCTGCTCTGCAGATTCGATGACCTCAGACTCAACCTCGACCACACCGCTATCCTCATTCCGGTATTCGTCCTGCAGGTCGATCATCCCTTCCACCATGTCCATCATCTTGTCCGCCTTCTCCCAGCGATGCTCGTCCTCCTCAAAGCCGAGCTGTGTACGGGCCTTCTCGATCTCCCAGTCCTGCTGCTCCCACTCCTTATCCAGACGCCGCTCCTCGATATCCTTCTGCCGCATCGACTCCTTGTGGTTCAGCTGTTGCTCCTTCCGTTTCCGCTGGTCCTTCCTCTGGATCTCCTCACGCTTCCGCTCCTCCTTCATCTTGGTCTCCATCAAACCGCGTTGATGCTTCATCTGCTCCTTCTCCAGCTCGTGCTGCTGTTTCCTCTGCTGCTTCTTCAACTCCAATTCTTTCTGAAGCTCCGCCTCCTCCAATTGGCGGATATGCTGCACCTGTTCCTGCCAGGCCTGGAACTCCTTCTCCCAAACCTCCAGACGGCGCTGATACTCGACCTCTTCCTCAACCTGCTGCAAACACGAATCGCAGTACGCCGCCTGGTGAGGCCCGTAACCAAACCTGTGGTCTTGGCACAGGATTACTTCGCAAGCACTGCACTTACCAGCACAGACCTCACACGTCTTCGTCTTACAGACAGCACAACGCCCGTGAAGCTTGTTGGGCCTTCCCTGACCGCCCATCACTGTCTTACAGCTGGGACAGACAGGCCGTTTCCTGATCTCAATCTCCCACTGACTCTGCCCCGCCGTACCACGTAGAGTGACGTTGCCGTGCCTGTTGATATTGTCCTCGACAGGCTCGAGGATCGTCATCTGAGCGCTCATTACTTCGGTGCCGTCGCTCAGTTCTTCGACAGAGGGACTGGATACGCCGACGTCTTCGACGCTGTCCAGATCCATGTCGATATCCATCTCGTCGAGCGCTGACTCAATCCTGGACTTGGCCTGTTCAGTAGACATGACTACATCACTCCATCCCCCATACCACCGCTTCCCATTCCACCATCACCCATACCACCACTGGAACCCGCGTCACCGGCATCGCCGTCGCCACTACCTCCAGAAGAAGAGCCTGTTGAACCGTTCAACGCTGCTTCAGCGTTCGACTTGACGGTAGGCCCGTCCACCGAGACAGAATCCGACTCACCATCCGCTGAACCGGCCTCACCTCCATCACTGCCTTCACCCGCGTCACCGCCTTCGATCTCACCCTCAACATCCGCATTAGAGATATCTGGGTTGATATCAGAGACGTCGACGTTAGAAAGCCAGCCCGGATTAGACTCAGCGATCTGCGCCAAGGCCTCCACCTGAGAATCCGCGTCCACTACACTGGGATCATTCATCACGTCGTGGAAGACGTACGTGTTCTTCGTAGCCCGCTTCGCCGTCTTCTCAGCTGACTGCTGACTGTGCTGACGGCCACGAGCCTTCTTCATCCTCTCCTTTCCACGGTTGAACGTGTACCCGTCACGAAGGCCTTTCACATCACTCGGATCCTTTTCTTCTTCCTCCGGCGGTTCCTCTCCGAGTTCATCCTCATCCATCTGCCTGTGGAAACCAGTCAGGTCATCCTCTGGAACCTCAGACCGGTGGACAAGATCAACTTTGTTCTCACCACGGATCTCGACGTAGTGATGGTCGTCGTACTTCTCGTAGACTTTGTCCCGGTCCCTCAACAAGTCGAGAAGTTTTTCCTTGACTTTCCCAGCAGCAGCTCCCAACATAACTACTTCTTACCAGAAAGATAGAGGCCTCTGCCGTGTTAAATACTTGCAGTGTTAAGGTTTCGCGCCGTGCCGCAAAAATTGCCGGAGAAATACTAACGATTAATCGTTATAGAAGCAAAGTGAGAAAGAGAAATTGCCGGAGCACTGAGGCTCAAGCGGTCACTCCGTCACCGAGAAACCTGTGGAGCGATACAAGGCCTCACTCCGAGGGCACGCCGTGAGTGAAGTCAGTATTGTAAGCGGAGTGACCATCCGCCAATAACTCCGGCAGTCTCGTTGTCCACCCCGGTTACTGTCCACCGAGGTAGTAATGATTTATCTAAGAGAATTTAAATACGTTACTCCACGGTTTTTTGCAGCTGGCAGATCTTCCGAGGGCTGAGTTTCTATGGGTTCAGGGCCGTGTTCTGACACCCGTGTACTACTCCTGGAACACCCCGTGTACCGAATGAAAAAGTGGAAGGCCGTAGAACAGGTTTTCACAGGGTGTAGAACAGGGAAATCGGTTAGAACAGGGTAAGGCCTACGCCCCGAAAACCCGGGAAATAGAAAGTACGTCACTATAGAGAATACCCCGGGGTAAACTGAGGCTGGAAAAGACTGGAGCGAAAAAGAGAAGGAAAGATGAGGGGGGAGGAAAGAGTGAGAGTTATCACTACGGTTATCTTCTCAAGTCACCTCTTCTTCATATTCTGAGTTCAGGAGATTTGCCTCAAGAAAGTCTCTGAGAATCTGCAGATATTTCACAACAGAGAGATGTTGAGGTGCATCAACTTGATGTACTGCATTGCCTTCGAGAGGTGCTCTGAGAAAAGTCCCGTGCTCACCTTTGACGGCGATATCTATCTGACCATCTCCGTTGTAATTTGGAGTTGCGTATAGCTTCACTGCTAATTCTTCATGCCTGAAACATATCGTTGAACCATGCCCCTCAAGACTAAAGAACTCAAATCCATACAGCTTTACACCTTTGAGATTCGCTCTGGCTTTCTTTCGCTGTAGTCCTCCGGTATCTGGGTTTGTGAGGTTTGCGTCTGGATTGAAGCCTTCTGGGGTGATTATATTTTTCAGTGTTCTCACCCTTCGATTTCTTCGATTTTTTCTTTCTGCTTTTCTGTAAGTTCGAGGTCGACTGCGGTTAGTCCGTTTATGACCTGTATGTGGTCTGAACCTTTTGTGTGGGCTTCGTAAGTTTGTCCGTGTTCCATAATCAAATCGCCTAAACATGTATTATAATTTAACTTTTATAAAACTTTAACTATAATTCAGGTATAGGTGGTACAGATTCAAGAACAGACCAACGAACCAAACAACCAAAAACAGACGAAAAAACTCTACAATCAAATTATAGAGCAAAACAACTACATCAAGGAAAACCTCGAAACAACACCAGCCCTCAAATTCAGCGATATGAAAAGACAGGCAGGAAAATACAGAAAACAAGCAGGACGCGAAGAAATAGTTATCAGCACAAATCTTTTCGAGAAATACCCCGAAAAAGTCGAGAACATCCTCAAGCACAAAATAGGTCACGCAATCACCCATCAAAAGTACATAAACCCTCAAAGCCACGGCTTTAGATGGAAAAAAGTAATGAGGAAAATCGGTCAGAAACCAGAGAGAACCCACAGTCTTCAACTCGCGGATTTCAACTATATAATAGAGTGCAAAGACTGCGGATTCAGCGACGGCAGATACAGGAAAAGCAAAATAGTCAAACACCCAGAAAAAGCCCGATGTCCCAAATGCGGCGGCAACGTAAAATCCAGAGAGGCCGCCTAAAGGCCTCTACTATCAAGTTCAGACAGGTGAATAACAATTTCAGAGACCCACAGACTCACAGAACACAAGACACAAGTCAAGAAAACCAAGCTGAAGCCCTCAGATAACGACTTTACCTACTTCGACCCCAGAGATGAAACCGAATTAGTAGATTACAGTGATGACAGCGGCGGCAGATGGATTGAGTGCTCATGCGGCGAACAATTCACAAGCCCCCAGATGAACGAAGAGGCCTCAAACCACCTGCAGGAACACTGGGAGAACTACACCGTTCTACGCACTAAAGGCTCAGACGTAGACGGCATCACCGTAGATATACAGGAGTTCTACCTGCCAGCGAGCAACCCTGAACATGCAGTAAAAAGGTACGTGGAAGAGTACGAAGAAGATCTCGACCCTGAGAAGATTGAAGAAGCCGACTGTATGGAGAAGCAGCATTATTTTGCGGTGAAGCGGGAGAATTTGGAGGAATTTGGTCATCCAGAGAATACCGGTGTTCATCCGATTCTCGGGCGTTGAAGCAGCGGCGATTCCCTTTCTTCCTGATTTCTTTCCCTCTTCTCGTTTACCTCACTTTTAATTATTAACTTTTTAAAACTACAACTATAATACAGATCCAGTGGAACACGCCATGACCAAAAACATAGAACAGATCCTACACAACTTCCCCAACCCCAAAAACAGAGACCAAAGCGAAGCACTCGCAGACTACTTCCACAGCAAGAAAACCCAGACCAAAACAGACGCAGCACGGAACAACGGAATAGCACCAGTCACCGCCACCAAGATCGAAGACGCCTACGACCAGCTCAACCCAGAAGAACAGACAAAACTGGATCTACACCTCCAGAAAACACGGCTCGAAACCCAAG
>Ga0102942_1000562_pt1 | contig 13947 bp, 17 predicted proteins | sample SalPon2_C_H2O_MG_FD_78171 | JGI IMG/M metagenome (GOLD analysis project Ga0102942, IMG submission 78171) | Salt pond water microbial communities from South San Francisco under conditions of wetland restoration - Salt Pond MetaG R2_C_H2O_MG | ecosystem: Environmental > Aquatic > Non-marine Saline... | reverse complement strand
GTCGATGAAGTCGATACTGTTGTTCTGCGGGTCAAGCGTGACGCTGGTCACCGTCACCGACGAACTGTACGCGTTCGTCACCGAGAACAGGGTTCCTTCGCGGGTGTTCGGTGAGCCATCGTCATCGAACGCGCGGCCGTCGTTGTTGTACGTGACACCGCCCGTCCCACCGCCGCCACCGCCGACGGTCACCGTCTGACTCGTCGTCGCCGTCGCGCCGCGGGCGTCGGTTGCTCGCAGCGTCACCGTCTCGGTCGTGCTGGCACCGTAGTCGTGGGACGTGGTTTCTCCGCTATCGTCGAACGTGCCGTCGCTGGTCCAGTCCCAGTCGTAGGCCGTGATGTCGCTGTCGTCCGGGTCGTCGGAGCGATTAGCATCGACAGTGACTGTCGTTCCGGACGTCGAATACCGGAACGCCGGCACCGGCGCTTGGTTCAGCCCGGTCAGTTCCGTCTCGTCGAGTCCGATGACGTCGATAGCGTCAAGTTCCCAGCGGTCCTGTGCCGTGGTCTCACGCTGGACGAAGCGAATCGCGAAGTTCGCGTGGGAGGCGTTGTCGACGCCCTGAATCAGCGTCCGGCGGGGACGCGTAATCGGCCCACTGCCAGACACTGAGGAGACGTTGTCGACGGCGACCCACGAATCGTCGCTGGCTCGGTACTGCACGTAGAGGTTCTCGCCGGGATTCCAGTTGCCCGCTCCCGAGCCGGGCGGGTCGGCGTCGTCTACGGCATCGGGCTGCCGGACGACGTAGGTCAGCGTCAGCGCGTCGTAGTCGCTCGTATCCAGCGAGTAGTTCAGTTCGATTGCCCGGTCGCCGGTGCCGGCGTCGCCCTCGATGAACGCGCGGTTGTCGCCGGCCGGTGACCCGGTCGAATCGGTCGTATCTGTCACGCCCGCGTCGCCGTTGGGGTTACTGGCGTTGTAGTACCAGCCGTTCGAGACCAGCGCCAACTCGTCGTCTTCGAAGCTCTCGTTCAACAGTCGGTCGTAGGTGTATGCGGCGGTGTCGCCGGCACCGCCGCTGGTTACGTACAGCGTGGCGTACCCGTCGGACTGCCAGTTCGCCGTCGTGGGGTTGTAGCCAGTGGTGTTCGTCTCGCCGGACCGCTCGTTCGTTCGGACGACCGATGCGCCGTTGGTACCGTAGTCGACGTCGACGAACGAGACGGGGGCGCTACCGTCGGTCGTCCGCACGAGGACCGGCGTCGTCCTGAGATTCGCTTGCGTAGCCAGCGACTCGCTGAGGATGCCCCGAGCGAACGGCGGCCGAATCCAGTCGACAGCGTAGGCTCCACCCCCACCACCACCACTCGACTGCACGTCGACCGTCATCGAGACGTCCTGTGGCGTCGACGCGTCGAAGCCGCTGGCGAGGGTCTGGTAGCTGAACCGGATGTCCTGTGCCCCGGTCGCCCCCGACGGCGCGGTGTACTCGAAGGTGACGTGTCCGTCGGCGTCGGGAGTCGCACTCGTCGAGTCCAGCGACCCGCTACCGGCCACCGACGCGTTGACCGTCGTCTCGGAGGCGTTCGCGGGCGGGTTGTTGAGTCGGTCCCGAACTTCGAGGGTAAGTTCGGTCGTCTCGCCCTGTTCGACGGTCCGCCCGTCCCCATCGATATCGGTCAGATACGCGGCGGCTTCGTCGGTGATGCGTGTCCCCACGCCGACTTCGGTCATCCGGAGGTCGTAGGTTCGGTCGCCCGCCAGTTCCACCGTCACGTCGTAGAACTCGCCGGTGCCGTCGACGCTAGTCACGTCGATGACGGTCGACTGTGTGGTCTCCAAGAAGTCCCAGTGACTGGCCGGACGCTGAGAAGCGAACGTGATGGTGACGTTCGACCCGGTCTGGTTGTCGAGTCGGACTGTCCGACTCGACGCACTGACCGGCCGAACGTCGACAGCGGTGCTCCCGGCCGACGACCGCGAGAGCGAGCCGTTGAGCACGGTCAAGGAGATGTCGGTACCGTCGATAAACGATTGGTTGGCGACCGTGACAGTTCCCGTCCGAAACGAGTTGTACAGTATCGTGTTGTCGTACACCGTCTCGGGAGCCCCGGTGTAGGCGTTGTACTGTGGTTGGTAGGCGATGCCGCCAGTGTTGTAGCTCTGTGTCTGATTCCAGAAGTCACCGGTTTCGCCGGCGGTCTGTGCGTTCGCGATAGTCAGGGCGACGCTCTCGTCCGTCGTCCCAACGGTTCGAAGCGACCCAGACGGTCGTCCGGGGTTGCGCGCGATTGCACGGCTGGGATACTGTGCCCCCAGTCGAACCGAGACAGAGCGGTCACCAGTCGAGGAGACGGAGACGAGGGCGTTGCGGAGGTCCTGTAGTTGGCTCTGGACCTCCTGATTGTGGTTGAACTCCACCTCGCGGTTCTGGTTGGGAACGACGAACGCCTGATAGCTCGAAAAGGCGATGACGAGGACAGCGAACAACAACACAGCCCCTATCTGGACTGATTGTGCTCGCCGGTCCCCGACCAAATCCATGCGGTGTACTTACGTAGTATGGCTTAAAAACCTATCCGCCAGCCACGGAGCCGCGCGTATCGGCAGGTCGCTACGGCCTCACTCGTCGTCTTCCTCGACGACTTCCGGGTCCGACAGCGCGGTCTGGAGGCTGTCGAGTCCGTTGACCCACTCCGAGACGAGTCCGTATTCGAGGTCTTCGACGACCTCCATAGGCAGTTCGTGGCCGTCGATGATACAGGTGCCTGCTTGCACGCAGTAGCCAAGCGCCGCATCGAGGTCTTCGTCGGCCTCGGCATCGGCGGCGGCCCCGATGTAGTCGGTGACAGTCGCCCCGTCGGCAACCCCTTCTGCAGTGTACTCCTCGGCGGCGTAGAAGACACAGACCAGCGAGGTCTGGACGCCGTCGATGAGCATCAGGGTCTCCTCGTCGTCGATGTCGATATCGTCGAGGACGATTTCGCGGACGCCCGCGAGTTCCGAGAGGGCCGTCTCCTCGTCGAGTTCGCCGTCCTCGTAGTCAGTGAGAATCTTCGCGATGGCGATAGCGGCGTCGTCCTGCAGGTTCAACAGCAGGCGTGCCGAGTCTTCGTCTTCAGGGTCGACACCCTCTTCGTCGATGCGTTCGAGCCAGTTCTGCCAGCGTTCGTCTGTGTAGTACTCCCCCGGCGGCGTGCTCATATCACCCCGTACGTGCGGCCGGGGATAATAGCTTCGACAGTCGGTTGCGGGGGCACTCCCGACCGACCTGACCAGTCAGCGAGCGCGAAAAACCGGGCGACAGGCGTGACCGCGCCCTGTGTATTTATCAGCGAGTGTAAACTATGTGTTCGTATGTCACAGCGTCGGTCGAGGATAGGGGCCGCCGGTCGAACCCGTCCGAACCGGTGGGGCCAGAGAGTGACACGGCTCGGTCTCGTAGTCGTCGCAGCCACGCTCCCGGTCGTCGCGGGACTGCTCGCGGAGACGGGCACGGCCGCGGTCGCCCCCGCGCGTGCGGGCACTGTGTTGACCGGGTCGCTGAGCGGCCAAACCGGGACGGCGTGGCTGTTCCACGCCGCGGCGCTGGGGCTGTTCGTCGGTTGTTGGCTGGTGGGTGCCGGCCTCCTCGTCGACGGGTTCGACTAGTCCTCGCGGACGTCTCGGGCCATCTCCGCGGCCGTCGTCTCGTCGCGCACTTGCAGGGTACGCTGTGGGAACGGGATGGAGATGTCCGCTTCGTCGAAGGCCGTCTTGACGGCCCGGACGACCGCGGAGACGGCGCGCCACTTCCGGGGCGGCGTCGGGTGGTCTATCCAGAACCGAAGCTCCAGTACGACCGCCGAGTCACCGAAGGACTTGGGGATGACCTGTGGCGGCGGCGAGTCGATGACGGCGTCGACGGCGGCCATCGTCTCACGAGCCAGTTCCTTCGCCCGCTCGATGTCGGTACCGTAGTCGACGCCCACGTCCAGTGTCAGTCGGAGCAGCCCTTTGCTACTCCGATTCGTAATCGAGCGGTCGCTCACCCGGTCGTTAGGGAGGATGACGAACTCACCGTCGAAGTTCTCCAGTCGCGTGTTGAAGATGGTGATGTCGGTGACGATACCCTCTTGGTCACCGATGACGACCCAGTCCCCGATGGTAAAGGGCCGGGAGAACATCAAGACGAACCCGGCGATGAGCGACCCAAGCGTCTGGCGGGCCGCGAAGCCGACGACGATACCCAGAAAGCCGGCTCCGACCAACAGGCCGCTCACGTCGACGCTCCAGACGGCGAAGATTGCCGCGCCGGCCGTCACGAAGATAGCTACCTGTCCGACCCGTAGCAGTATCTCCTCTTGGTGCTCGGTAAAGTCACTCAGTGCCTTGCTCAGGCTGTCTATCCAGCGCTTGAGCTGGTCCGAAGCAACGAACGCCAGCATGATGAGCACCGCCGTCTGGATGGTCGGTACCAGCGTCGGACTCGGGCCGGCGAGGAACGGCTGGACGTTCTCGACGAAGTCGAACACGCCCCAGACGATGAGAAAGGCGACGGCGACCAGCGCCAGTATCGTCGCCTGTGCCATCCGCAGGAGCAACCCGCGAAACGTCGTCGGCGTGTATCTCGCCGCCCACGTGAGCGCACGCCCCGACCGCCCGGAGTCGACGCTGCCCAGCCCCGCACGGCGGAGCCACGACAGCGCTGCCGGGACGACGACGACGCTGAACACCAACAGCGTCAGAAGAAGAACCGTCGCGACGACACGGCCCTGCGACGCGGCGAGCCCCTCTAAAGTGTCTTGAAACGCCCGAACGAACTCGAAGAGCCCCTCGTTCGTCTCGGTCGTCGTGGCGTTGATTTCGGTTCCCGTCGACTGCACACCCCCCTGTCGTGTGCCGACGGACTTGTGTCTTCTCGTCGTGGCTCAGACGCCCCGGCCCTGCAGTTTCTCTTCTTCGGGGAGGTCAGCGTTCGCGTCGCCTTTCATCCCCTTGCCGACGTTCTTACAGATTTCGGTCAGCTTCTCCGGGTCGTCCCAGTTGTTGACCGCCTCGACGACAGCGGTACCCATCGCCTCGGGGTCCTCTGCGCCGAAGATGCCCGAGCCGACGAAGATGCCGTCACAGCCGTGGTGCATCATCAACGCCGCGTCGGCGGGCGTCGCGATACCGCCGGCGGCGAAGTTCACGACCGGGAGCCGTTCCAGTTCGGCCGTCTCGTGGACGAGTTCGGCGGGGGCCTCGTGCTCACGGGCCCACTTCTCGCGCTCCTCGTAGTTCATGCCTTCGAGCTTGCGAATCGACCCCTTGATGTTGCGCTGGTGGTGGACGGCTTGGTTCACGTCGCCGGTGCCAGCCTCACCTTTCGTTCGAATCATCGCCGCACCCTCGTCGATGCGGCGCAGGGCCTCCTGCAGATTGCGCGCGCCACAGACAAAGGGCGCAGTGAAGTCGCGCTTGTCGATGTGGTAGCGGTCGTCGGCGGGGGTCAGCACTTCACTCTCGTCTAGCATGTCCGCGCCGGTGGCCTCCAGAATCTCTGCCTCTTTCGTGTGGCCGATGCGGGCCTTGCCCATCACCGGGATAGAGACTTCCTCGATGACCGCCTCTAACGACGCGGGGTCGGCCATCCGGGCGACGCCACCGCGCTTGCGGATGTCGGCGGGCACCGCTTCGAGGTTCATCACGGCCACCGCGCCCACGTCCTCGGCGATGCGGGCCTGTTCGGGGGTGACAACGTCCATGATGACCCCGCCTTTCTGCATCTTGGCAAAGCCGCGTTTGACCAGTTCAGTGCCACGGCGGAGTTCCTCCAAATCGGTAGCTTCGGGCATTACGCCGGGCTTAGGACTGGATTTACTTAACGCGTGCCCTTCGGGTGACTCGTCGTCGAATCAGAGGAGTTGACGAACCGGTAGCCGACGAGTGTGTCCCCCTGCCAGAGGGCTTTAATCGTCTGGTTCCCTAGATTACCCGTGGCAATCTCCACGGTAGAACTCGTGATTCGGTTGCTGGTGTACCTGTGCGTACTCGTGGGTGCGCCGCTGTTTTTTGTCATCATGTTTCGGCTCATGGACTACGGGGCCAAAGAGAGTCTCGTCGAGCAGTTCAGCGGCCGGCGGGCCGGTCCCGACACGGGACAGTTGAACGCCTACTTCGAGCAGACGGCTATCGAAGCGACCACCTGCGGTGTCTGCGGGGCGGCCAACGGCCCCGACTACACCTACTGTCACAACTGTCAGGAACGACTATCGTAGGTAGCGCGGAACGAACGGACAACGGGCGGGGCGTTACTCGGAGACGACGCCCGAGTCGGTGGTCAGCGTCGTCCCGTCGTGCAGGACGGTGAGGTCGAACGAGGAGTTCGCCTCGGTAGCGCTCATGTCGAACACCGCCGCGAAGGTGCCGTTTTTGTCGACGTAGGCCGTCTGCTGTCGGAGAGACGGCACTGGGTCGCTCGACTGGAGTCGGACCGTGAGTTCCGTCCCCTGTGCCAGCGACGTCTGACCGAGCAGGACCTGCTGTTGGTCCGCTTCCAGCGGGAGGGTCGTTGGATATCATGCGGTCCACCTACTGCTTCCGGTCGACGAAGTAAATCCCCGCTGGAAAGTTAAAAGTAGATTGTAGCGGGGTGAAACGGGCTTCGGGACACGGTTGCCGGTGGCCGTGGAGATGATGCACCCAACATGTTGGTGAAAGCCCCAATCATCCGTCGGGCCTCTGTTCGAGTATGTCACTCGACACGCCACGAGCACTGCCCGCCCGACGCACCGTCCCCAGAGCCATGTACGTCTTCGCCGCGGTGTCGACGCTGTTGGGCGTGGCTCACCACGTCGACCACGGTATCCGCGGCAACCACGTCGGCTGGCCGATAACGCCCGAGGTGAACGCCTTCACATATAGCCTCGCCGTCTACCCGCTCGTCGCGCTCGGGTCGGTGTACGCGGCAGTCGTCGCTCGGGGGGAACGATGACGCCGCGGAACCACAGGCAGGGAGGTTTTTGTTCGGAGCCGGCCAATGAGCGACAACGATGGCTGCCACGCGACAGCGACGGTCGGCCGGGGAGGAGTAGCGGTGCTTCGCGCACGCTTCCGGATGCCCCTGTCGGAGGAGATCTGGGCGACGGCCGTGACCACATCGTTCCCCGACGCGACCCTACGCTTGCTCACCGGCGTACCGATGGACGACCGGGCGCTGGAGTTGGGCGAGGTCCGGGCCGACGACCCACGAGCGGTCGTCGACGCGATAGAGACACACCCCGACATCACGGCCTACGAGTCGCTGTTCGTCGGAGACGACCGCGCCATCGGGCAGTACGAGGCGGCCGAGCAGAGCCTCTACGAGTTCCTCTGGGGCTCCTCGCTTCCGCCGGAGTTTCCCATCGTCGTCGCGGACGGTGTGATCGAGTTCGACGTGACCGCCACCCGCGAGCAGTTCGAGGCCTTCGGCGACGCGCTGGACGCGAACGGCCGCGAGTACGACCTGCTCTCCGTGGTCCACACCGACGCGAGCGGCGGACTGTTGACCGACCGCCAACGGGAGTGTCTCACCGTCGCCCTCCGCGAGGGGTACTTCGAGGTGCCCCGGCGGTGTCCGCTGGCAGAAGTGGCCAACGTGTTGGGCGTCGACAAATCGACGGCGAGCGAGACTATTCGACGCGCCGTCGCCCGCGTGCTGGCGCAGTTCCTCCTCGGAGAGCAAGCCTGAGTCCGCCGGCACGTCGCGTCGGCACACCCTCGGGAGGTGCATCGCCGTGAGTCAGTCGCGACTGTGGCGGCGCTCGGCCCACCGCGTCGCCCATCTCCTCCTTGCGACGGCGCTCGGTGCGTTCGTCTACTCGCCGTTACGGACGATGCCCGACGCAGTGCTGGCGACGCAGGTGCTCGTGTTGCCGCTGCTGGCGCTTTCGGGCCTGCTTCTGTGGCGGGGCCCGCGAGTGCGAACGCGGTTACGGAACCGCTGAGCGCTCGGACGGTCGTCGCGTGACCGCGGACGCTACTCTCCGCGGACGCCCGTGACGTCGAAGCCCTCGTCTTCGATGGCCGACAGAACCGCCTCGTGGTCGGCGCTTGCTTCGTAGTAGAACACCAGATCGAACGAGCCGTTTCGGAGCAGTTGCTGGCACTCCCAGACGAACTCCTCACCGTCGAGCGTGAGTCCTTGGTGTTGGTTCGAGGCGAACTGCGGGTCGTCGCTGCCCGAGTAGACGAAGGTGTCTGTCGGGTCCATCCCGTACCCCTCTGCGATTAGCTCACCGACATCGATGGTGGCCTGCATCATCTCTATCTCGTCGCTACCGTCGTAGGGCGTGTGGACGACAGCGCCGTTGAGTTGGATGTCGCCGGGCTCTAGCAGTTGCTTCGTCCGGCGATAGAGGTCGTCGTCGAGTGCGTCGGCGTCGCTCATACATCCACTCGGCTTCGGTGTTCCAAATGGGCTTCGAAACGACGCCCGCGACTGTGCGCGGACGACCGCCCGACGCTATCCGACGCCGTCGACCGCTCGCCCTACAGTCGCTCGACGTTCTCCGCACGTGGGCCCTTATCGGCCTGTACGATGTCGAACTCCACCTCCTGCCCCTCTTCTAAGTCGGGACCGCCCACGTCCTCCATGTGGAAGAACACGTCTTCCTCGGAGTCTTCCGTGTCGATGAACCCGTATCCGCCGGTGTCGTTGAAGAAATCGACAGTGCCTGTCGCCATGGTTACAGCCTCGTGAGGTTCTTCGCGCGCGGGCCTTTGTCGGCCTGCTCGATGTCGAACTCGACTTCCTGACCCTCTTCTAAGTCGGGACCGCCCACGTCCTCCATGTGGAAGAAGACGTCCTCGTCGGCGTCTTCCGTGTCGATAAAGCCGTAACCACCTGTGTCGTTGAAGAAGTCTACCGTACCGGTCGCCATTGCAGTCCGAACTTCACCGCCACGCTACATAAATGTATGCGGCCAACTCCCACAGTCGCTCACAGCCACAAACGCCTTATCGGATGGTTGATATACTACGGGTGATGCGAGAGCGGATTGCGCGGGTGGGGTACGCGGCCTACGAGCGACTGCTGCGCCGGGAGCTGTCGGGAGCACCGAGCCACGTTGCCGTCATCCAGGACGGCAACCGACGCTACGCCCGTAAAGAAGGCGTCGAGACGACACAGGGCCACAGCGAGGGGGCCGAGACGACCGAAGCGCTGCTGCACTGGTGTGACGACTTGGGTGTCGAAGAGGTGACGCTGTACGCCTTCTCGACGGAGAACTTCGACCGGCCAGAGGAGCAACGCGAGTACATCTTCGATCTGGTCTGTGAGAAACTCCGGAGCTTCGCCGACGCCGACCGAGTCCACGACGCCGAGGTCTGTATCCGCGCCATCGGGGAGACGGAGATGCTCCCCGAACGTGTCCGGGAGGCCATCGACTACGCCGAGCGCCGGACCGACCAGTACGACCGGCTGAACCTCAACGTCGCGCTGGCCTACGGCGGCCGTGCGGAACTGCTGGGCGCGGCCCGCGACGTGGCCAAAGCCGTCGAGTCGGGCGAGCTAGCGCCCGACGATGTCGACGCCGACACCATCGAGGAACGACTCTACGAGGGGCCGACCCGCGACGTGGACCTCATTGTCCGGACCGGCGGCGACGAGCGAACCTCGAACTTCCTCCCGTGGCACGCCAACGGCAACGAAGCCGCGACCTTCTTCTGTACGCCCTACTGGCCCGAGTTCCGGAAGATCGACTTCCTGCGGGCGATTCGGACCTACCAGAACCGCGAGGCTTCGTGGCGCACCACCCGCGCCCGCCGCGCGATGACGCTCGTCCACGCCGTCGAGGACGCCGACCTCTCGCAGGCCCGGTCGGTGTTGGGACGGTTCCGCGACGCCCTGCCCAGCAGCGAACGTCGCCGCGTCGACGAGGAGTTCGAGGCCGCGGAGACGGCCGACTGAGCCGGGTCGCTCACCTATCGGCCAAACCGGCGTTGCCGTTCCTGATAATCCCGCAGCGCTCGCAGGTAGTCCCGCTGGCGGAAGTTCTGCCAGTTCACGTCAGTGAAGTACAGTTCGGAGTACACCGACTGCCATATCATGAAATCCGAGAGCCGTTCCGCGCCGGTCTTGATGACCAGATCCGGTGCAGTCGGGAAGACCAGATGCTCCTCGACGGCGGCTTCGTCGATGTCTTCAGGGGCCATCTCGCCGCTTTCGACCCGCTCGACGAGTTTCCCAACGGCGGTGGCGAACTCCGATTGGCCGCCCAGTCCGATGGAGATTTGAATCGGGGCGTCCGCGACAGCGTCGTCGCCCGGTCCGCGGACCGCGACGGCCGCCGGCGCGCGGAGGTCCGACAGTTCTCGCCGGAGCGTCGGCACCACTTCCTCGTCGAGAACGCTGACGTAGACCACGATGGTCTCGGCGCGGTGCTGGACCGCCCACTCGAAGAAGCGTTCGAGGGTGGTGTACGCGCCCTCGGTCAGCAAGTCGCGCTCGGTGATGACCAACGCCACCGTCTCCGGGAGGGTGGCGTCGCTCCGGCGCAGCCGAAAGCCGAGATACCGCTCGTACAGTCCCACAACGACGGCTACACCGACAGCGTGGGTAAAACTCACGGTCCGGCGCATCGCCGCTGGAGACCGGCACCAACGACAGAACGGGACAGTGTGTGGAAACCGGGCACTGACACCGTCGGAAGCGTATTGAGGCCAGCGACCGAACACGTACGCATGGGCCTCGGCACAAAACACCTCGTCAACGGTATCGTCTCGCTCGTCATCAGCGTCGCAATCACGGTCTGGATGGCCGACGACGAAGACGGCCCGTGGGACTTGACCGACATGGCGCTGACCGCCGGCGTCTCCGGGTTCTTCTCGGGCTACTTCACCAGCTACTTCGCGAAATAGACGTCGAGAGGCCGCTCGGGGCCGCAAACGGCGTCGACGCTACTTGATACGCGTTCCGAGCGGTGCGTCTTCGTGGGTGGTAAGCAGGTCCGCTTCGTCGCCGGCCGCGAGCACCATCCCGTTGGACTCGATGCCGAACAGTTCGGCCTGCTCCATGTTGGCCAGCAGGATGACCCGGGTGCCCGGGAGGTCGTCGACGTCGTGGAGTTGGGCGAGGCCGGCGACGACCTGTCGGACTTCGTGGCCGATGTCGACTTCCAGTTCCAGCAGTTTGTCGGCGTCCTCGACGGACTCGGCGGTGACGATTTCGCCCACGCGCATGTCGACGCCTTCGAAGCTCTCGAAGTCGATGCGCTCCTCGACCAGCGGTTCGAGGTCGGCGGGTTCGTCGTCGTCCGCCAACGACTCCTCGTCGTCTGCGTCGTCACTGGCTTCCTCGACGCGACGCTGCAGTTCCTCGTTGAGGCCGTCGATGTGCTCGTCTTCGACCTGTTCGAACAGTTCCTCGGGGGCGTCGAAGCTCGCTGGCGGAGCCGCCAGTGCGGCGTCCAGCGACACGTCGGCCACGGAACCGGCTTCGTCCAGTTGGCCCCACAGTTGCTCGGCTTTGTCCGGCAGGACCGGCTGCATGACGACGGCGACGGCCTTCGTCAGTTGGACGCAGTCCCGAATCACCTGCTCGGCCTCGTCGGGGTCGTCGTCGACGAGGTTCCACGGCTCGTTGCGCTGGATGTACTCGTTGCCGTAGTTCGAGAGGTCGGCCGCCAGTTCCGCCAGCGTCCGGATGTCGTACTCGCTGACGGCAGTCTCGAACTCGGAGAGCGCCTTCTCGATTCGCTCGCGTACGTCGTGGCTGACGGCGGCGTCGGGCGTGCCGTCGTAGTTGCGCTGAGCGAAGAGCAGCGAGCGGTAGATGAAGTTCCCGACGTTGCCGACGAGTTCGCCGTTGACCCGTTCCGCGAAGCGGTCCCACGAGAAGTCCACGTCGGTCTCCAGTCCCGCGCCGGTGGCGATGTAGTAGCGGAACAGGTCGGGGTGAAAGCCCGCATCGAGGTACTCGTCGGCCCACACCGCGCGGTTGCGCGACGTCGAGAGGGCCTTCCCGTCGATGCCGACGAAACCGGTGGCGAGAATCGAGCGGGGCTCGTTGTAGCCCGCCCCGCGCAACATCGCGGGCCAGAAGACGGCGTGGTGCTGGATGATGTCTCGGCCGATGACGTGGACGATTTCGCCGTTCTCTTCGGTCCAGTCGTCGTCCCACTCGGTGCCGTGTTCGGTCTCGCCGTCTATCTTCCAGACCTGCTCCCAGTCGTACTCGTCTTTCCCGACGCGCTCTGAGTACTGTTTGGTGCTGGCGACGTACTCGATTGGCGCGTCGACCCAGACGTAGAGGACGAGGTCGTCGGCGTCACCCGCTTCGTCTTCGTCGGCAGGGTAGTCGATGCCCCAGTCCATGTCCCGCGTGATACAGAGGTCCTGTAGCTCGCCCTCTATCCACTCGCGGGGTTGGTTTTTCGCGTTGTCGGTGCCCTCGATACGGGAAAGAAAGCCCTGCAGATACTCCTGAAAGTCAGCCAGTCGGAGGAACTCGTGCTCGCGGGTGCGGTACTCGGCGGGGTTGCCCGTGATGGTACTGATGGGGTCTTCGATTTCGCCGGGTTCGAGGTGGCGTTGGCACCCCTCGTCGCACTCGTCGCCGCGGGCGTGTTCACCGCAGTAGGGACAGGTGCCCTCGACGAAGCGGTCGGGGAGCGGTTGGTCCTCCTCGGTGTCCCACGCGACTTCGATTTCCTTCTCGTGGACGTGTCCCTCGTCGACCCACGACCGGACGAACGACTGCGTAATCTCTGTGTTGGTCGCGTCGTCGGTGTGGCCATAGTTGTCGAACTCGACGTTGAACCGTGGGAACGTCTCGGCGTAGGTCTCGTGGTAGTCCAATGCGAACTCGCGGGGTTCGACGCCCGCCTCGGCGGCGTTGACGGCGACGGGGGTGCCGTGCATGTCCGACCCGCAGACGAAGGCGGTCTGTTGGCCGATTCGTCGCAGTCCGCGCGAGAGGGCGTCACCCGCGACGTAGGTCCGGAGATGACCGACGTGCAGGTCGCCGTTGGCGTAGGGCAGCCCACATGTCACCACAGCGGGCCGCTCCGTGGGAAAGTCGTCGTGGCTCATATCTCCGTGTGAGCGGGCGACGGGTCAAAAGGGGGGCGGTTTCCCGCCGGCCCACCGAACAGTGTCAGTTAACACGCCACACGGAGAGACACCGCCTATGGGATTCGACGAGCCCGAGATACGCCCGGAAGCCTTCCTCGAAGACGTGGAGATGCGAGTCGGCGAAATCGCCGCGGTCGAGGAGTTCCCGGAGGCGCGCAAGGACGTGTACAAACTGACCGTCGACTTCGGCGACCGAACGCTACGGTCGGCCGCCGGCCTCACCGACGTGTACGACCCCGACGACCTGCTGGGGAGTCAGGTCGTCGCCGTCGTCAACCTCGGGACCGTCACCATCGCGGGGTTCGAGAGCGAGTGTCTGGTCACCGGCGTCGACGGCGAGGACGGCGTGGTCCACCTCACCACCGAACGGGACGTGACTCCCGGGACGCGGGTGTACTGAGCCGGGCAGTCACTTCAGATAGAGAGACAGCATCGAGAAGACGATACCCGCGAACTCCGCCTCCACGACGGCCTGAAAGACACCGCCGTCGAACAGCACCACCTGTACGAGTCCGCACACGGCGGCCCAGACGACGACGTTGACGGTGGTGAACACCCACGGGTTCTCCGGTGTGAGCGAAGCCATCCGAGTGTCGTCGGTGCCTCGCGCCTAAGTGCAGCGGGGTTCGCCTACAACAGCGCCAGCGTTCCGCCGGCAAGCCCCAGCGTCACGAGCAGTCGGCCCGCGCTGCCGACGAAGGTGGCCGCGCCGAACCGGAGGTAGTCCTCCTCCAAGACGGTGAACGCGTAGATGGAGAGCGTATCCGGGAAAAAGGGGACACAAAGCGCCAGCGCGAGGCCGACGTAGCCGTACTTCTTCGCTATCTGGATGGTCTTTCGCTCGGACCACTCGATGATGTCGAACCGCGACCCCCTGATGCGGCGGACGAGCGGCCCGTACTCTTTGGCTTCCTGCCCGATGTG
>Ga0102942_1000559_pt1 | contig 13975 bp, 15 predicted proteins | sample SalPon2_C_H2O_MG_FD_78171 | JGI IMG/M metagenome (GOLD analysis project Ga0102942, IMG submission 78171) | Salt pond water microbial communities from South San Francisco under conditions of wetland restoration - Salt Pond MetaG R2_C_H2O_MG | ecosystem: Environmental > Aquatic > Non-marine Saline... | reverse complement strand
TCGCCGGTCGCGCCGGGCACCCCGGGATCCATCGTGACTAACAGCGTGTCCGTGACAAGGGTGTCCATGACAAGGCCTCTCACCACCCGGCAGAAAGAACCTGTCGGTGGGTCCAGACCAGGTAACGAGAGCGCAGTGATTTTGGTGTCTAGCGGGCTGAATAGTGTGACGGCGGTGTGCGAGGCCCTAAATCAGTGCCATGAGCCGTCCTTCTTCCACACGCCGGCGCAACGCACCGAGGACGCGGAGTTCGAGTGCGCACAGCCGCTTGCTCAGGAAGTCGGTGCAGCTTGGCTTCCTGCATATCGAAACCGGGCATCCCGCACAGATCGGCGCGTCAAGCTTGACGCGTGTGGAGGTCGGCGTCGCTGACGGAGACTTAGAGAGCAACGAGATTCTGACGCTGTACGTCCCCTTCCGTAACGCGGATCTGCTGTCGATGGCGACGTCGTCGCGGCCGCGATGCCCGGATCGAAGCGTCAAAACCACTGTTTCGGCTCGGGAAGCATATCCGTGGTGATTCCAATCAGCAGCGCGAAGTACCCGGCGAGCCCGCCGAGCGTCGCCGCGCGAGGCACGCCGCTTCGACGGTCAACCGACAGCGTCGCGGCGAGAAGCGCGAGCGGCGAGCCGAAGCGGATAACCGGGTGCCGCCAGAGGCGACTCGTGCGCTCCGGCCACCGCGCGAACGCGGCTTCGACGAGCACCGCGACGGCCGCACCGCCGAGGAACGGGGCTGGGCGAACTAATGCTCGCGGCGGTAACCCGTCTCGCCGCCCGGTCGCCCAGACGGCGAGTGCGACGAGCGCGGCCGAAGCGGCGTCAGTGCGTCGTGTGGACACAGTCTACAGTATGTCACCCCGTCGAATACCGATACCGGTCGCAGTCGGTCTGCGATAGTCTCGCGCGCCGTGGCCGCTGTCGAGTCTATCGCGGTTCGTCTGTACCGACAGCCGCAAGGACGTGGTGGAGTTCTCGACTGACTACCTCTGTGGCGGCCTCAATCGAGTCGAACGTGTCGCTCCCCGCGTCGCTGCAGCCGCGTTTCCGAGCGAGCCGAACGGCCGCGTCGCTCAGAATGTCGGGGCGGACTGCGACTTTCGCCGCGGTACAAGGGCTTTCGTCGTCCGGAAGCCGGTACTCGACGATGCCGCCGGGCTCATCGTTCCGTTCCCAGTCGCCCGGGGCTGCCGGGAGCCGGTCGACCAGCGCCTCCGGGTCGGCCGCCGTTTCGACGCTCGTAGTGGACATACTAATTGTTGCGTCCTCGCGCACATACGGGTGTCGGCGTCGCTCGGCTACACACCCGATACGCGGGAAGCCGCGCCGCCAGCCGCGGGATTGACGCCGGACGCCCCCGGGCGCACGGGCCGGGCTCGTGAGGACCGACGAGTACGGCCGCGACCGTGCGTGCCGTCAGCGAGTCACTGCGGTGTTCGTCACTCAAAGTCCTGGAACCGCGTTTGTCCGGTGCGTCGCACATCTTTCTCCTCGCCCCGCTCACCGTCTTCGCCGCCGTCCCGCTCGTGGCCCGACACTGCCGCGCGGTCGTCCGGCGACGGTTCGCCAGCGGTCCGTCCCGCTCCGGACGGGATAGTCGTCTGATCACTCGATTCACGTGGGGTGGGCGGCGTCGGATCGACCGTCTCCGCCGCGTCCGTCGGCGACGTTGCGTCCGTTCCCTCGGTATCAGCGACAGCGGTGTCCGCGTCGGTGAGTTCGCCGAGCGAGAGCTGCGTTCCGTTCGGCGCGTCGGCCTCGGCCGCCCCGTGCTTGTCCGCGATGGCTCGCGCGGCGGCGTAGCCACCGGAGAACGAGGCCCGTTTCGCGATCTCCGGGCGGCGAAGCTCCCGAGCGGCCGCGGGCCGGCGGTCTTCGTACCACGACCAGAACCGCTCGCGGCGCGCCTCGAAGTCGACGACTGGGCGCGGGTACGTCTCGCCGACTCGCACCCCGCACTCACGTTGCACCGCAAGCGGCGCCTTCTCCGGTTGGTCGAGGAACTCGCTGGGCAGATCGGCGAGCTCGGGGACCCACCGCGCGATCTATTCGCCGTCGGGGTCTTGGTCGCGGACCTGCTTTCGGGGGTTGTACACGCGCTGTGACGGCTTACCGATAAGCCCCGCTTGGCTCTGCCACTGCGTGTAGTTGATGCCGACGTCGCTGTCGATGAGGTGGTGGTGGTACCAGTCCGCGCCGATCCACCACGGTTGATGGAGAATGTGCGTGAAAAACGACGCGCACATGGCGCGCATTCGGAAGTTGAGCCACCCGGCCTGTCGGAGGCACCGCATCGAGGCGTCGATCATCGGGAACCCTGTCTGTCCGTGCTTCCACGCGGCCACGAGGTCCGGGTCGCGATGCTCCTCATTACGGCCTTCGAACGCCGGGTTAACCGCCTGCTCCGTCCACCCCGGCCAATCGACAAGCTTCTGGTTGTAGTGGAGGTTCCAGACGAGCCGACTCTCGAACATGTCCGCCCCCCGGCACGACGGCGCGTTCTCGGCGACGTACTGGTGCGCCTGTCGAACCGAGAGCAGACCGAAGTTGAGGTACGGCGAAAGCCCGCTCGTTCCTTCCCGAGCGTCCTGCGGCGCTGAGATGCTGCTCGGATACGACCGGACGCGGTCGGCGAACTCTCGCAACGCGCTCATCGCCGCGCGGTGGGTTCCCACCGGGACCTGCGTTTTCGTGGGGGTGATGTCGAAGCGGCGGTCGACCGCCGCCGGCGTGACGCCGGTTCGGATCGTGACGCGGGCCGTGCCGTGGTCCTCCCACCCTGGTGCGTGTTGCGGGGCCGCGAGCCACTCGGTGACTCGCGGCTGCCAGTCTGACCGCGGCCACTCTTCGCCGCGGACGAGCCCGTCGCCGGAGACGAACGTGACCGCGTCGCCGCAGGCGTCCCGCATACGCTCGTCTCGCTGGTACCCGTAGCGACTCGTCGGAGTCGCCATCGTCACGACGCGCCAGCCGCGGTCGACGAACCGAGACAGGAGTTCAACCGGATCGCCGTAACCGAGCGTCAACCCCGGCGGGTCCGCCCGCCGTAGCGTGCCCGGCGGCTCGCCGTCGAACTCGGTCGCGTCGGTCGACGGATCCGCCGTCAGCGCGTCGGCGATCCGCGCCGCCGAGTCCGTCGCGTCCACGTACGCCGCCTTGGCGGGCGCCGCTGCGTACAGGCGGTCGAGACTGGCGACCGCCTCCTCAAGCAGGCGAACCCGAGCGTCGCACGCGAGGCCACTAGCTGCGTAGAACGTCGGGTCGAACACGAACAACGGGCAGACGGCGTCACCGTCCGCGACCGCACGCGACAAGGCCAGGTGGTCCTCCACCCGGAGGTGTTTCCGGTGCCAGACGACGATACCGGTCGGGGTTTCGGCGTCACAGACCGCTTCCGGTGTCGGGATCTCCGTCGCCAGCGGACTCGTCGGCCGCGACGGCTCGCCGCTACCCGAGGACGCCGAATGCCCGGTCTCGCGGTCGGTATCGCCCGGCATTCACGTTCGTACTAACGGCGAGGCGGCGTTTCAATCCGTCGTCCGTTCGGTGCGGACCCGGGACGAGGTCGGCTGCCGTCGCGCCGGCCGCGCGGCCGGGACTCGGCGGGTCGTAACAGGTATCTGCGCGGCGCCGATCACATTGATGTGATGTGTTGCTCGACTCACGGCGCTCGCGCGCCGCACGAGCCGTCTGCGAACGTCGACGGCAACGCGACGCGGGCTGCTCTCTCTCACACATGCCGGTGACCGCGCACCTCAGCCTCGTCTCGCCCAATCGGAACGCGCTGCTGGACGTCGTCGAAGGCGCTGAAGCGGCGTTTTTCGAGTACGGTTTGGCACCGGACATCGGCGGCGTGCGGGCCCTGACGGGTGGGGAGTCCGCGTCGGTCGAAGGCGGTCATGCGGTCGACGACGACGCGCTCCCGGACCACTTCTCGTCGGAATTCGCCGCCGAGATCTCTCGGTTCGACGCCGGCAGGCTTCACTACGTAGCCATGCGCGGACTCCCGGTGATCGGGCGAGTCGTCCGCGAGGAGGCGCCGGGTCGACCGAGCGTGGTCATCCAGTCGAACGTACAGACCGGGAGCGGCCCCGGCTACACGGTGTACCGGCACGACGGGGTCACGGGCGACTACGAGACCGTCTCGAACACCGACGACCGACGTCCGGATCGGTGAGTCGCCCGCCCGCTGAACCGCCGTTTCAACCGGTGTCTGATCGATATGGACGACCGACTGGAGCCCCGGTTGAGGTCGACGGTGACGGGTTTCTGTATGCGCTAGACTAGGGGTCGAGCGATGACGTACTGGATGTCCGTCGTCAGTCGAAGCCAGTGTGAGGATAGCGACGGCGACATCACCGGCACCGACGCGATCAGCATCCGAATTCGATTTCGCTCTGCGGTCAGCTTCAGCAGGCTCTCCTATGACCAGACGGTCCCCGCGCCGATGTCGTGAACCGCCTCGGGGTCAACCCCCGAGGCACTCGCCCTTCTCAGCTGCGGACCGGCTTGTCGACGCCAGCGGAACCGTGCCTAGCGCGGCGCCCGCCCGAGCGCGCGTCGGTTCTTCATCCGCGACGAGGGCACCAGACGCGGTTGTAGGCGCCTGAGAGGCGGTTCTGGCCGATCATTTAATTGCTTGCAGACATCATGTTATGACGTACCATGTGTCATGGTCGCACCCCTAACGAGTGGTCTTGGGAAGACGAGGAAGAAACCGAAGAGGCCGGCGAGCACCCGTCGCTCTCCGAGACGGAACCCGCAGAGGACGTGGAGATACTCACCGACGGCGGAGACGATTGACGTCCTCCCCGCCCTGGAGGGCGAGGCGTTCTCCTCGACTCTCCGTAACCGGCCCGGTGAGCGGTGCGGAGCCGAGGCGTGTGAGTGCGTCTCATTGAACCGCGATCCAACGAGGCTGCGGCCCGCTCAGGAACGCTTACGTTCTTTCCGACACGTACAAACGCCATGGATTCACTCCCGGACTTGAGTGGACGAACGGCTCTCGTCACCGGCAGCGCGAAACGGGTCGGCCGCGAACTGTTGCTGTCGATCGCCGAGTGCGGCGCGGACGTCGTCGTGCACTACAACGAGAGCGACGCGGCGGCGGCCGCCACGGCCGAAGAGGTCCGCGACCGCGGTGGAGCTGCGATCACGGCCCAGGGCGACATCACCGATCCGGCGTCCGTGGACGAACTGTTCGAGACGATCGAGTCGGAGCTCGGGCCGGTAGACATTCTCGTCAACAACGTCGGGGATTTCGACTCGCGCCACTGGACCGAGATCGAATGGGACTCGTGGCGTAACGTCGTCGAAACGACGTTTTACGGCACCGTTCTGTGCTCTCGCCGTGCCGTTCCCGCGATGCGCGAACAAGAGTGGGGACGGATCGTCAACATCGGGTTCGCCGACAGCGACCGGATGCACGCCCACCCGGTGAACTTCCCGTACTTCGTCGCGAAGACGGGGGTCCTCATGTTCACGCGCATGCTGGCGACGGACACGCGCGACGACGGCGTCACCGTCAACGCCGTCTCCCCGTTCGCGGTCTCGAACACGGAAGCGGGCGTCGACGCGTTCCCGCGGGGGCGCCCCGCGTCGTTCGAGGACGTCGCCGCCCCGCTGCGGTTCTTCTTGAGCGACGCGGCGGACTACATCAGCGGGGAGAACGTCGCCGTCGACGGCGGACGGATGCCGGAGTTCGACGGCTGAGCCGATCGGCGCGCCGCACGCTGCAATCGATATGCCCTCACCGAGGTGAGCGACCGAGTACACATGCCTACCAACACGCCGGACGACCATCCGCGGACGATCCCCGTCGACCCGTTGATCCACGTCGAAACGTCTGCGACCCATCAAACGCTGACGTGGAAGGCCGGCAGCCGGTCGCAGTTCGTCGAAGCGGTCCGTGCTCTCGATCCGGTGTCGCCGTCGGCGTCGGTGGTCGTCGACGACGCGGCCGTAGCCGGGCGGCGGCATCGCCCGCTCTCGGAGATTGATCGCGAGAGTGACACCGCGACGTATCTTCGGATCGAACCGGACGCCCCGTGGACGATCTCGTGGGAACAGCGAACACAACCGACAGTCTCTGTGAGCGGTGCACCATCAGAAACGCTGTGCCGCCGTGTCCACCGCCGCACGACGGACTGTTCGAATTGGAGCGCCGAGGCGATCGCAACGCTACGCAGGCTGACAAACGACGGGACTCTCTGATCGTCTCGTCTGGGGCACGGCCGAGCTACGCGTCGTCGCGGAGTCGAAACACGGCTCGTTCCTTACCGCCGGCTTCAATCATGACGTCGCTGTTCGCCGCCAGCCACGCCGGCAGATCCGCGACGAACTCGGCGTGCGCCTGCGGACGTGCGGTCGGATCGCGCAGGCGCGCCGGCTCGGAGTAGTGCGTCATCGGCCGAACGTCTCCCCACGTTTCCGCGGCGAGCTCGAACGCCTCGCGGTACGTGTAACCGCGGTCGGCGAGCGAGTGATGATGGTAGTCGAACACCACCGGCACACCGGTCGGCTCGCTGATCAGTTCCACGAGCTCCGGAACGCTCCACAGGCTTTCTTTGTCGTCGTTCTCGACGGTCAACCGCGCTCGTGCGTCGTCCGACAGGCTATCGACGAACGCGCGGAAGCGCTCGGCGGTCGCCTCGATGTCGCCGTACGTCGCACCGATGTGAACCGTGATGCCGTAGTACGGGGTGACCGGGAGCCCTAGCAGGTCGAACCAGTCGGAGTGGTACTCCAAGGCCGCCCGGGCGCGGTCGCGGGTGTCCGCCGAGTCGCTCGCCGGCTTACACCAGTAGTCGGGGTGGAACGTGAGCCGCATACCGGCCTCTCGGATGAGATCCCCGCAGCGACGCGCGAGGCGGCGGACCTCCTCGTACTCGGGTAGTTCTGAGAGCTCGAACTGCGAGTTCCACGGGACCAACGACGACGTACAGCGATAGACCCGAATGCCATGTTCGCGATTCCACGCTAGCAGCTCATACAGGTCGCTGAGGTTCTGTTGCGCGAGCGTCGAGACATACGAGAGGCCGCGCTCTTCGAACGTCTGTTTCTGCATACCGCGCGTACACCGCACCGGGAGATCGCGGTCGCGAAGCGTCCGGTTCAGTCCCGGATAGCCCATCATTACGCCACTTAACGACCGTGGTCGTTTAGCTCGTTCGACGGGCCGCCTGCACGCCGCTCACACCGAGCTACCGCGCGGTCACGGACGCCCGCACCGGACCGGTCGGCCGCAGCGTCACGCTGGGTTAGAGCGACAGTTCCTCCTGTCGTAGTTCGACATCGAACTCTTGGAGAACGTGCGCGAGGGTGAACTGGGCTTCGGTCAACGCGATCTGTTCGCCGATGCACGCGCGCGGTCCGCTCCCGAACGGGAAGTACGAGTCGTGGCCGCGAGACGCCTCGCCGGCCCACCGGTCCGGCCGGAACGAGAGCGGATCCGTCCACGCTCGGCTGTCACGGTGGTGCGCGTACGGCGACATGAGCAGCGCCTCACCCGCTTCAAATTCGGTCCCGGCGAGTGTCGTGTCGCGGCGGACCTCGCGTGCGATGTTCCAGACGGCCGGCGTCAGCCGCAGCGTCTCCCGCACGACGCGTTCCGTGTGAGCCCGATGGTCGAAACTAAAACCGGCCCAAGATGTTGCGGCGGTTCACGTCGAGTTCCGTCACGGCTACCGGGGCTTCTTGCTCGCTCGCGTACACGATTGCCTCGGCGACGTCGGTTGGGTCTAAACTCGCTGCCGGGTCGAGTGCGGTGTTGTTCGTCTGATCGCGGAACTCGGAGCCGAACGCCGTCCGCACGCCCGACGGGTTGACCAACGTGACGGCAACGCCGTCCGGTCCGACGCGCCCGGACACGCTGAGCGCGAACCCGCGGAGCCACCACTTCGAGGCGGCGTACACCGGTGTCGACGTGCTCGGGTACTTCCCCTTGTAGCTCCCGACGTAGATGAGTGCGCCGTCGCTCTCGCGCAACGCCGGCAGCACCGCTCGCGTCGTGTAGTACGCCCCGTGGATGTTTGTGGCCGTCACGCGCTCGAACTGCTTAACGGGCAAGTCGGGAAGCGGCACGTCGCGCGCCTCTCCGATCCCGGCATTCACCACGGCGGTATCGAGGTGACCGAACCGGTCGACGGCCGCCTCGACGAGCGCGTTGACGGCCGTGCGATCCGTCACGTCGGTGGGCACGGCGAGCGCGTTGACGCCAGCTTGCTCGCACTGGTCTCTGACCGTTGCTAGCGATGCGTCACGCCGCGCCGCGAGCACGACGTCGGTGCCGTCGGCGGCGAGTCGTCGAGCGGTCGCGGCGCCGATCCCCGAGCTTGCTCCAGTGATGAGCGCGACGCGGTCGTCTGCGGGACCAGAAGTGTCCATGGCCGGGGCTTACAAGAGCGTCAATAAACACTCTTGGTCGCTGCTCGCCCGGTCATATCCTCGTCTCACTGCACTCGTCGGACGCTCAGAGCTAAGTTGTGGCGGGTCAGTGACTGTCACTCCGCGGCTGGCCGGACATCCGCAACGACGCCGGTACCATACGATCTCGACGTGCCGTCGGCGAGGTCGAACGTGTACATGCTCTCGACGAACTCGTAGTCGATGACCGGCAACTCCGACCTGAGCTCGCCGTCGTATCGCTCCTCGCTCGTGAGTACCGCAATGCGTGTTGGTTCAGTTGCCGCATGTACTGTTCGGCGTTGCAGCGTATGACGATTCCACCTACGCGGGTAGTTGCTGCGGGTACCCAGTGTCGAGGCGGCGCGTGACTTCCGTCATATCACGACTACGCAGCACCGCGTGCCTCTCGCGGCAGAATCGGACGTCACTGACTTGCTCGGTCGCCCCGCTCAGGCCCTCGTCGTAGACGGGAACGGACGCACCGCTCGTGACCGATGTGACGTCAGAGCAGACGGACGGAATCACCTCGGCGACGGACCGAGGGGTGACTCCGGGGAGGTGCGCGTGCGCTTGGGTGATGCTGCGTCGGATTTCGACCGCGGCCGGGCGGTTCGACGCCTATTTCGCAGTCCGGCGGCGACGTCCTCGTGAATGAGTCGCTACCGGACAGCCGGTCGGTTCTTGCTGTTGTGTGCGGTCTGGGGGACGGCGTTCATGGCGACGGACGTCGGTCTCGCGGACCTCCCCGCGGTGCCGTTCGCGGCCGTGCGCTTCGACGTCGCCGCCGCGCTGCTGTTCGCCGCCGTTCTCGCTTCCGGCGCGGACTTCCGCCCGCGAACTCGGGACGACTACGTGTACGTGCTCATCGGTGGCGCGTTCATTATCGGCGCCCACCACGCGTTCCTCTTCGCCGGGCAGCGGTACGTCACGGGCGGCGTCGCCGCCGTGCTGTTGGGTCTTGTCCCCGTCGTGACGCCCGCGCTCACGCGGCTCGTCTCCACCGACGAGGAGTTCACCGTCGCCACCGCACTCGGTGTCGCGCTCGGGTTCGTTGGCGTCGTCGTCATCGCCGACCCTGACCCCGCGAACATCGCGGACAGCGTTTTCGGCGTGTCGCTCGTGCTCGCGTCCGCGCTCGCGTTCGCCGGCGCCGCGGTCGTCACTCACAGCCGATCGCCGTCGATGCCGTTCCTCGCCACGCAGGCGTGGATGATGGCCGTCGGCGCGGTCGTTCTCCACGCCGCGGTGCTCGCGCTTCCCGGCCAGTCGTTCGCGGCTGCGTCGTGGACGCCGTCCGCACTCGCCGCGCTCGCGTACCTCTCCGCGGTCGCCGGCGTCGGTGGCTTCTTACTGTACTTCACGCTGCTGGACGACCTCGGCCCCATCGAGATGAGCTTCATCGAGTACGTGATTCCCGTCTTCGCGGCGCTGGCGGGCTGGCTCGTGCTCGGACAGGACGTGACGCCGGCGACCGTTACCGGGTTCGCGTTCATCCTCGCGGGGTTCGTCGCTGCGAAGTGGCGGGTGCTGCGCCGGGCATAGTCACGAATTGCGGTGTCTGCTTCGACCGCGTCAGCAATCCATCGTCGCCGGACGGCCGGCGTGAAAATGAGTGGCAGCCACAGGTAGGCGAGTAGCGTGACAGCGACGATGCCGAGCAGGTTCAACCAGAAACCGGTACGCGACGTCTGCGGAATCGTCACGTCGTCGCCGCCGAAGCCGACGGCATTCGGGGGGTCGCCACCGGAAGCGTGAACGCCATCGACGCCGCGAGTGCAGTGCTCCTCATCGCTCGTTTTCAGGGAGCGATTAGTGCGCGGCGTCGACGTACTCGCGGGCGCCTTCTCGAATCACTTTCTCGGGGCCGACGACGCAGTCACGCCGGATGGCCGGGAAGCGGTCGTCGAGGGTGTCCGTGACGTAACCGTCCAGTTCTGCGACCGCTTCGATCGCCTCGCCTTCGAGCTGTTCCGAGAGGATGCTCGCCACCGCTTGACTGACCGCACAGCTCTGACTCTCGAACCCGAGGGACTCGATCGTGCCGTCGGCGTCGATGGAGAGGTGGAACTCGCCTTCGTCACCGCACGTGGTCTCCTCTGACGATTTCGTGAACGTCGGGTCGGCGACGCCGCCGCCGTGTCGCGGGTTCCGATAGTGGTCGTAGATCGCGTCGTGGTAGCGGTCCGACTGCAAGTAGCCCGGCAGTCGCTCGCGCGCCTCGTCGACGACGGCGAGGAGCTTGTCTATCTCCGCTTTCGTGTTATAGATGTAGAACGAGGCGCGCGCGGAGCCGGGGACGTCGAGCACGTCGTGTAGCGGTTGGGTGCAGTGGTCGCCCGCCCGGATGGCGATTCCTTCGTCGTTCAACAGCGACGAGAGGTCGTGCCCGTGGACGCCGTCGACGTTGAACGACACGAGCCCGGTTCGCTCTTCGCCGACGCCGGGCCCGTACGTCTGGACGAACTCTCGGTCGGCGAACTGTTCCAGTGCGTACTGGGCGAGCTCGTTCTCGTGGTCCCGGACGGCGTCCATTCCGATGTCTTCGAGATAGTCGATGGCCGCAGCGAGCGCGATCCCCTCGGCGATGGGCGGCGTCCCGGCCTCGAACTTCCACGGCAGTTCGTTCCACGACGCGTTCGTGAGCGTGACGTGCCGGATCATTTCGCCGCCGAACAGGAACGGTTCGAGGGCTTCGAGGACGTGCCGCTTGCCGTAGAGCCCGCCGATGCCGGTCGGGCCCGCGAGTTTATGCCCGGAGAACGCGAAGAAATCCGCGTCTAACTCCCGGACGTCGATGGGGCGGTTCGGGGCGGACTGCGCGCCGTCGACGAGGATGTACGCGTCGTTGTCGTGTGCGAGGTCCGCGAGTCGCTCGACGGGATTGACCGTGCCGAGCACGTTGGAGACGTGCGCGACCGAGACGATCGCGGTGTCCTCCGTGACGAGTTCGGCCGCGCGGTCCATGTCGAGATGCCCGGTCTCGGTGACCGGCACGTATCGAACGCTGGCCCCCGTCTGCTTGGCGATCTGCTGCCACGTCACCAGCGAGGCGTGGTGTTCCATCTCGGTGAGCACGATCTCGTCGCCCGCACTCAACTCGTTTCGCAGGCCGTTGGCGACGAGGTTGATGCTCTCGGTCGTGTTCTTCGTGAACACGATTTCCGCTCGGCCTTCGGCGCCGAGGAAGTCGGCCACCCGGTCGTGTGCCTGTTCGTAGGCGACTGACGCCTCGTGGCTCAACGCGTGGATCCCGCGGTGGACGTTGGCGTTGTACTCCGTGTAGAACTCCTCGAAGACGTCGTACACTTGCGTCGGGGTCTGGGTCGTCGCCGCGTTGTCTAGGTAGACCAACTGGTCGTCCCCGATGCGCCGTCGCAATATCGGGAAGTCTTCTCGGATTTCTAATGCGTCCGGACTCATACGAGCCGCAATTCACGGTGTTTGTATAAAATGATGGATCCGCATGACCGGTCGTCTCCGAGTGGTGACCCGACCCGTTGACGCCGCCGCAGGCGGCGAGAGAGCGTCGCCGGCACAGAAACGCGCGCCGCCCGACCCACCGCAGTCTCGGGGGCTTCGACGGTGAGCGACCGGTCGGTCCGCGTGGCTCCGAGCGCGCCGGCGACCCACCCGACTCACTCGAGCCCGATCAAGTCGACCGTCCGCGGGAGACACCCCTCCGCAGGCTCGACGTACGAGTAGTGGTCCGCGACCGCGTCAGTGACGTCGACGTCCGTGTAATTGGTCGGCGCGGTCGCCGACGTCGGGAGCCACCCGTCTCGCGCCTGATCGCCCGGGTCCGGTCCGAGGCGCGGTACACCCAGCCGAGGACGCGGTCGTTCCGGCTGTGGAAGTTGAAGACGGGGGCGTCGACCGCCGCGACAGCCGACCCGTATCGCCCGTCAACCCCCGCGCTGTGGGCCGGAATCGCCCCGCCGAACAGCGAGACCGAAGCGAGCGCGTCACTCCGCCCGCGTTCAGCGAGTTCGCGGAGCGTCGCCGCTGTCACGCGGGCGCCGAGCGAGTGGGCGAGCAGGTGGACCGGCCGCCCGTCGTCGTCCGCCCACGCCGTCAGCCAGTCGGCGAGCGGGGCGGCGTTGGCGTCCGCGGTTCGCTTCGCCGGCCCCCAGTCGACGTTCGACGCCCACGAGTACCCGATCACCGGCGGGGCGTCGCTCTCCGCGGTGGCGTCCGTCGCCGCCGCGAGCCCCAGTCGAGCGGTGTACGCCTGGTCACGGGCTGATTCGGCGTCCGCGCCGAGACCGTGGACGTACAGGACCACGGCGTCGGCCCCGTCGAAGTCCCACGACCCCTCTCGTTCCGTCGGGCCGTCCGCGTCGAGTCGTCCCCTGGTCGTCACCGTCGGCTGCGTCGCCGGCGCGTCGTACCCGCCGAAGTCGCCGGCGAGCGACCGGGCGACGTACAGCCCGCCGCCGCCGAAGAGCCCGGCACCGCCCGCGACGCCGAGCAGGAGCCGCCGGCGCGTGACGAGTCCGTCAGCGGCGTCGTCTGCCTGATCCGCGTCTGCCGGTCGCGGCGGCGCGTCCGAGTCGTCCGGAGCGGTGTCCGAGGTGATGTCGGAGCATCGACCCGAACGATCAAATACCTGACGCGGCGGCGACTGGCCTCTCGATGCAACAGACTTTCCGTGTGGCACTTTTCGTATGCGTATGACGATAGCTACCGGCGATTCTGTGACGCTCGAGTACACCGGCCGACTCAACGACGACACCGTGTTCGACACCTCCCGGCAGTCCGTCGCCGAGGAGGCGGGGCTCGCGGAGGCCCAGCCCGACCGCGACTACGCGCCGCTGACGGTCGAAATCGGTGACGAGCAGGTCATCGAGGGGATGGAGGAGGGACTGATCGGTCTCGAAGCCGGAGAGACGGAAACGCTGACGATCCCGCCGGAGAAGGCGTACGGCGAGCCGAGCGACGACCAGATCCAGGAGTTCGAAACTGAGGAACTCCGGGAGATGCTCGGCGGCCAGACGCCCCCGGAGGGCTCCTACCTCGAGGCGCAGAACGGCCGGCAAGGCGAGGTCGTCCACGTCGACGAAGCGGTCGTCCGAGTGGACTTCAACCCGCGCCTCGCCGGCGAGACGCTGACGTTCGACGTCGAAATCATCGACGTCAACTGAGAGCGAACGCCGGCGGCCGGCGTCCCGCCACGGGACTCCGTTCGGTGTCCCCTGCGAATCCGTCCTCCAGTCGTCGGCCGGCCGATCAGTTCGCTTCGGCGACTTCGACCGCGACCTCGTTTCGCCGCATAAACGGTGGTGTCCACGGGTCGTTATACCGGAGGAGGTACGGGTCGCCGACCGGTTCGATGCCCTCACGTTCAAGCGTCGAGAGCAGCTTTCGCGCCCGTCGTGTGACTCGCCACTCCGGCGCGTACCAAGAGAACCGATTCACGGCGACCGTCTTCGGCGGTTCCGTGACGAGCGTGACGTCCGCCTCCGTCGGCTCCGGCGCCGTTTCGGGAGTGTACTCCGCGGGGAGGTAGAACGCCATCCGGACCGCCTCGGAGTCGCTCTCGCCCGCCTCCGAGCGAACGGGGGCGGTCATC
>Ga0102942_1000549_pt1 | contig 14174 bp, 20 predicted proteins | sample SalPon2_C_H2O_MG_FD_78171 | JGI IMG/M metagenome (GOLD analysis project Ga0102942, IMG submission 78171) | Salt pond water microbial communities from South San Francisco under conditions of wetland restoration - Salt Pond MetaG R2_C_H2O_MG | ecosystem: Environmental > Aquatic > Non-marine Saline... | reverse complement strand
TGATTGAGTAATGCCGGCTCCACAGGTTGCATCAACTGATGATGACGAGGGTGAAGAGGCCCAATCTGAGTTGCCATCAGAATCGCCGACTGATGGTGAAGACGAAGAGCCGCCACAAGACCTCGCTGAGATACCGTCAGATGGCGAGGAGATGCCCGAGCCGGGTGAGGAAACCACGGCAGACGAGCCGGACGATATAGACACCGCAGACCCATTCGAGGGCGAAGACGACATCGAGGTCGACCTGGCAGACACAAATGTCGGGGAAGACGCAGCGAGCGACGGGCCTTTTGCGGGTGACGATGAGGTACACACGCCGACTGGCGGCGAGTCGTCGTCACAGGGCGACCAAACAGCGTCGCAAATCCAACAGGGCATGGACGCGCTGGGCGACGCGGGCCACCTCGATGAAGCTATCAACGAGGGGTTTGCCCGACTCGCTGTTGTCGGCCTCGAAGACGGAAGCGAGAAAGACTCGCTGGAAATGGAGTTCTGCGAGGTCTTCGAGATGTTCCGTCTGGGCCACTTCGGCAAGCAGGCGGTGAATGAGTACATCCTCACCGACCCAGACGAAGAGGTTGACCCACTGTGGGCGTTTGCCGTCTCGCTCACGCTCTCGACTGCGTTGGTCGTGTATATGCGACCCGACCGAGACGAAATCGTCGATTCCGCACGAGACTCGCTGTCGCGGTTCACCGGAGGCCTGTCCAATGTTCGATAACGACATGATGGAGATGCTTCAGCTTCTCCAACGAGAGAACGGCATCGCTACAATCTTGCAACAACCCGTCTACTCGAAAGACGGTGAAACTGAGCCGTCAGTGTCTCAGGCAGAAATCATCGCTGACCTCATCAACCTGATGCGCCTCGACATCAAGCGCATTGCCGCCGCCGAAGATGTTGAGGTGGAAATCACACGCATCCGCCCAGAACAGGCCGCCATACTCGTACAGGGGCTCATCAAAGGCGACTCGTTAGAATTGGTCGATGTGTTCAACGGCATCGAAGAGCAGCGCGAGACTGTGCTTGAGTCTATCCTCGACGAAAACGAATACGACCAGCACATCGCCACGAAAGAGGCGGTGTTGTTCTCGAATAGCGACCGTGAATCTGAGCCAGTTGACCCCGAAGCACAGGCCGCCATCGAGAAACAGACAGAAAAGCTGTCTGCGGGCGAAACGGGTATGGAGATGAAAAACCTACCCGACCCCGATGAGGTTGCTGATGAGTAAATCGACTGGGCGAGTAACCGTCGAAGAGCCACGCCCCAAGTACGCTTGGGTGTTCGATATTGCAATCGCAGGTGCAATTGGGCTGGCGATTGCGGCGGCGTTATTCAACCAACACCGTATCCACGAACGGCTTACAGAGCTTGTCGAGTCGACGAACACGACTCGTGCCGAAGCAATGCTGGGGTTAGAACACGACATCGACCACTACAACGTTCCAGCCGGCGACGGCTCAGACGACGAGTAAGCTATGGCGCGAACTGGGGTCTTTGGGCGGTCAGGCGTGGGCAAGTCGTGGATGTTCGGATGGTTTCTCGAACAGGTCCTCCCAGAGTTTGACTACGCCTTTCACGTCGATGTTGAAGACGAGGAAAAGGGCCTCTCTGAGCCGCCTACCTCGATGCTCAAAACCTTCTACTGTGACAAAGAGTTCGCCGAGTCGACGGTCACTGTCGACGGGCGAGAGGTATCGCTACCCACTGCGGTCTGGCTTCGCAACAAGAAGGTGCGGATGGTCCCCGATGGGATGACGGACGGCGAGAAGTACGAAGTGTTCGCCGAGATTTCCGAGGCGGCGATGGAGGTGGGAAAGCAGGGCGCGTCTGTCCACCTCTCCTCTGATGAGGCGCATATGCTCATCCCCGACAAAGACGACCTCGACAATCGCATCGAGCGGATGCTCTCTGGTGGGCGAAAGAAAGGCGTCGAGTGGGCGTTCTGTACGCAGCGCCCCGCGAAGCTACACTCAATGGCGTTCACACAGATGAACTACGGCATCTTCTTTCACCTCCCCAAAGACGCCGACCGGATGAAGGTGAACGGCTCTGTCGGCTTCGACGCCTACCATATGCTCGAAGAAATGGGCGAACGAGAGTGCTACATCGAGAACGCCGACACCAGTGAGCTACAACACTTGATGACCGATGATTTGACCCGAGAGACGCCACACTACGCAAAGGATGACGGGATTGCCGACCGCGCACTTGACGCAGCCGGCGAGGTTGTTGACTAAAGCGTTACGCGCTGGTCGTGTCTTCTCGATAGCCTTCTGTTTCAACGACCGTCTCGACGAGTGTCTGAAACTCGTTTAGCGTGAGCCGAATCGTTGATTCGCCCGTATCGATAGCGACCAACCCGCGTTGGTCCATCGAGATACGCGGGCTTGTCTCAAGTAGCCACTTCACTTTCTCAGCGATGTATGTCTTATCGTCCGGTGCGTCTATCGTGCGGCGTGTTTCGGTACTCATGGTCGTGGTGACGGGTGGTGAGCATCGCCGTGACTCACCACTTCATAGTCGTACTCCAACGCATCGCAAATCTCGGTGAATCTGTCGATGCCCTCAGCCCACGACATCCCATGCTCGGCGATGTGAGCATCAGGAGATTCCACACGCGATGCTTCATAGTGGACCTGCACGAACGTCTGGGGGTTGCCGCGGATGTCTACCGGGAACAGCCGCGGGTGCAACTCCATCATTGCCGTTCGTTCACCGTCTTGACCCTCGATTGTGTCGTAGCCCTCGGCTCGTCGAAGGTTCGCTTTCTCGCCGATGTAGTAGTACGCCGTTTGTGTCTCCTCGAAGTGGAAGCGATTGCGTAGCTCAACTTCGAGGTTTTTGTACGACACGTCAACGACGATTCCATCGGCAGTCGGTATTTCAATGTTGAACCACCGCTTGCGAACCAAGTCGATGACTTGCCGCGCCCGCGATAGGTCGAGGTCTCGTGCGACATCCAACAGGGGCATCATCGGCTCTTGAACCTCCAACAGTAAATATCCGCCCGATGGTTCACAGCAGCTTCAGTTACTCGTCATTCCCGTCGCCGTCGCCGTCAAACATATCTTTCGTCATCTCACCGTCGCGCACTTCGTCGTCGGTGTAGTCGCTTCTGAGACGGACGCCAAGTCCCTGCTCTCTGGCGTCTTGTCGAATCGCCTGTCGGATGCCAGACTTGGAGCTATTCTCCCAGTAGGCGGCCATGATGACCCACTCGTCGTTGGTGAACTGGCTGGGCGACTTCTGGTTGAGAATGTCGCCAACAAGCGAGACGCCTTCGGGTGAGTCAACCACCTCTCCATCTGGCATCAGCCCAGTCCGCGCGGCCTCATCCATCCGCTCTTGGAGTGAGTTCTCAACATCAGCAGCAATGTCAGAGAGTGATGTACTCGCCTCTTCGGCGGCCTGGTCTGCCACGTCTTCGACGGCATCGTCTACGCCGTCGTCATCCATGTCGCCCTCGTCGTCCATGTCACCATCATCGCCGGAGCCGCCTTCGTTTCGGTTTGACGACTCGGGAATGTCGTCCATGTACTCATAGAAGGTATCCTCGACTGCATCCTCGAACGTACTCGCGCCCTCGTTGTAGTAGGAATCGAGAATAGACTCGACAAAGCGAACATTGCTTGCGTTTTTGTGGTTGTCATAGTAGTTCGACACCACTTCTTTCGTCCCTTTTCGCCATTCACTGCCGACGATGTTGCCAAGCTTCCCCTGTGTGGTCGAGTCGAAATCCTCGCCTTCATCATTCAAGTAGTCATCAACGTACATCGCCGCGAAGCGATTGGCCGCGCCGTATCGGGCGGCATCATCATCAACTTGCGAGAGAGCCATCCGAAGCCTGGCGCGATGCTCGCCAGACACGTCGCCACCACTGGTTCGGTGGTCGATTTCATCATCGTCAAGATTCCTGTTGCGCGTCCGTGTGCGAGAGGAGCCTGGCGAGTACGACGACCCCGACGATGACGACGACCGCCCACTCGACCGCCGTCTCGTTCGACTACTCCGACGCTCTGCATCCTCGTCGCGGACTACTTTCACGTTGCCCGCTTCATCCTCCGCGACGCGAAGCGAACGGATGGCCGCGGCACCGGGGATGTTGAGTTCGAGTTTGTCAATGTTCAACACCTCTGCGATGTCGACCAAGCGTTCGTAGTTCAACCCGGCTTGCGTTACCGGCCCCGCAGAGAAATTGAACTTGTTTGGGTTGATGTATAGCTCAGAGTCAATCTCGAAGCCGCCGGCCTCTTCGTCAGAGTCGGTTTGGAAGAACGCCAACGCTGTGTCGATGTACGGCACGGGCTGTGGCACGTCACGAACATCGTCGGCGATGTACTTCGAGTCGATATAGACCCCCAGTTTGTCTTCCTCGATGATGGGACCGATACCCGCAGACGCGATTCGCTTTGAGGCGGCAACTGCTGAGTAGACAAGTGCGAACTTCACCATCTTCGCAAACTCGGTCTTGTTCTCAGAGAAATACTCGATGACGTTGTCGCTGGTATCTCGCGCCCACCCAGTGAAGCCCCCGGCGTAGTTGACCGCGCCCCCGACGCCCGCCGCTGCTCGTCCGGGGACGTTCTTCAGGCCGACAAGTTGGTTGAGGACGCGGTCGGCAAGTGCCTCATCGTCAACGTTGTCGATGACGGTAATCTGCCCGTCCGGCCCTTCCTCAATCGAGATGTCTACCTCATCGGTGTCACCATACAGCACGTCCGAAACAACTTCGAGTGCCATGTATGGGTCAAGCGTGTCAATGACGGGGTCGCGGCGGTTGGCGGCAGACGGGTTGCGGATGTGCCAAACCATCCACCGTGGTTGCTCTTCACCCGGCTGTCGAACTGCGGCCAACACGAGTAGCTCTTCATCATCAGCATCGAACCACGCCATGCGTCGAGAGTTGGCGTCGTCGATGACGCCGTACTCAACCAGCGTCCAACTATTGACCGACTTGGGGATGTCTTGGCCGAACTGAAGCAACTCGTCGACGAACGTGTAGGTGCCGAACTTGTCGACCGGGTGCGTCGAGTCTTTTCTCACCGGGCCCCCCTCGACCGTCCCCTCGAATAGCGAGTCGGCATCAGTCATCGGGTCCGACGTAGTTTCATAGACCGTCTGGTCCAACTCTTCGCGCGTCGATGACTCCCTGTCGGGTGTCGGCCACGGCTGTCCGTAACTCCGCTCTTCGTCAACGATGTCAGACTCGTCAAGCTCACCCGCCGCGATTCGGGCCTGTATTGTGGACGGCCCATCATCGTCGTCACGCATGGTGGTTTCGCCACCGTCTACCCCTGGGGTCATGCCCCCAGAACCGCCCTCCATATCTGGCTCGTCCGAGGGTTGCTCGACAATGCGAAGGTTGGTGGCGTCCTTCCCGCGGTCAGACCGATAGGCCGCATTGTCGGTCGGTGTGTACTCCTCGAACACCGTCACCGTCCCGCCACGGGGACCGGCAAGCGTGAGCGTGTGTCGGCCTGAGTCTGAGACTTCGTTGTTCAACACTTCGAGTGGCTCTTTGCGACCGCCGTAGAGAACGAAATCGCCCATTGATGCTTCGCGGAACGCTTCGTAGGCATTCCGCGTTTCCGTGCCTTCCGGTGGGGGCGTGACCCCGTCCGGTGAGTCTGTCGCTGACATCTACTCTCGCATAGAAACGCCAACACCAAAATAGATGGACTCAATCACAACCGCCACACGCGAGCGGGGTGATGGAGCAGCCATCCTCGGTTCCTTTCCCATCCCCATCCATCGGCGTCAGAAATGAAAACAGCCCCGCCAGGTCGGTCCTGACGGGGCTGTGAGTGGGCGTCTACAAATAAAAATGGCCCATCCGTCCATGTGGAAATGGGCGAATGGGCCATAGGTGGGGCATGATAGCGTGTGTTCTCGGTGGCCTGCGTAGGCCTTCGCCCGACGCCACGGGAAGGCGACACACATCGTCGGGCGTGAATAAAGTGTCCGCGGGGTGACTACTCGTCTGTGGTGGGGAGGGCGACCGACTCGGGGTCAGCCTCCCACAGGCGGATTATCTCAGCCACGCCGGCACGGGTGAACCAGTAGAGGTATCCTCGTGAGCCGTAGCCATCTTTGTCAACGTTCGAGGCACGGTCGCGGTCGAGCAGGCCCTTCTTGAATAACCGAAGGAGCGCATTACCGACCTGCGTATCTTTCGCCTCGAACTGGTGATGCTCGCTTTCAACGAGGTCCCCGACTGAGAATTTCGTGTCGAGGACGTAGCCATCGTCGAACTGGCCGAAGTCTTCAGACGACGTGTCTGAAAACCAGTCAGCCGACTGTTGCACGTGCCTCATCGCCGCAGATAACGTGGCGTGTTCGACAGTGTTGGCACGAATCCGGTCTGGTGCATTGTTTTTCGTCACTAAATCGCGGATTTCTTTCTGAGACGCCTCATCAGCGTCTTCAGGTGCGTCATCAACAACGACCACGTCTGGCTCTGTTGAGTCGTCAACGGAAACGTCCATTGACACAGAGAAGGACGTTGGCTGGTCGTTGTACTGTAACGCATTGAACCGGTCGCGGACCTCGGCAATCGAATCACCCGTCGCTTGGATGTCGAAGTCGCCGAAGTTGATTGCAACCGTGATGTTCTCTCCATCGTCGAATGAGAGCGATTTCAGCGCCGCGTTGAACACGGCCTGTGCAGAATCGCCACTCGTAGACAGTGTGAGTTCGGTCATAGTTTGAGACACACTCAGTCACCCGTCAGGGCGTCCGCTCGCGCCACGAGGAGGCGGTGTCGTGCGAGCGTATAAACTGGGATGACGCGCTCAGAGCGCGTCGAGAAGGACCTCCGTCGCAGCCGTCGACTCGATTCGGTCATCAGAGTCTTGAGTGACGTTTGCGGCTGCGTCGATGAGGTCGGCTTCCACCTCTGGGTCGGCGAGCGATAGCCCGCCATCGTTGAGGTCTTCAACGACCCAACGACTGCCACGGTCGTCTGGGAAGAGATACTCCCAACCGTCCGGGGCATCGAACGTGTCATCGTCATCGCGGTGATGGACCAACATATAGTTGGTCTCATTGTACCGGCCATCTTCCGTGTGGATACGGTAGATGAACGGCATCGCGGGGCTGTCGTACACGAAGTCGTGGAAGTTGTGGGTGTCCGGGGACTTGCCGCGGACAACCTGTAAGCCGTCAATGTTCGTTGGTGGCTCGTAACTGTCGAGACCAATGCTTCGGGCACGAGCAACCGACGTGAGTCGGGTGTCGCCCTGATACACGAGTTCAGATGCCCACTCGACCGCGGCGTCGCGGTCGTGAACCGCACGAGACAGGAACTCCATCAGTAACTCGAAGTTGCCGGTCGTCATGGGTTCGGGCATCCGCCACTCGTAGTGACCATTGGCGGCGGACTTCTCTGCGACGGCGTTCGGGCGAGACTGCCCGAAGCCGTTGAACTTCACGTGACGGTCGCCACGGAACACCTGTCCCGTGGTTGGGCCGCCCCTATCCGCGATAGATGAACACGCAAACACGCGAAGCCACTCGTCTTGCTCAGAGCGGTTGTATAACCACTCGGCAAAGTCGCGGACTTCGGTGGTGTTGGGATGCGAGAAGTGGATGTGCAACCCAGCGGTTTGATTGCTGCTGTTCATCAAGCCGACCGGCACGTGCGTTACGTGTCGCTCGATACGGCTAATCGTATCAGCGTACCAGTCGGAAGCGTCGAGGATTGGAATACCCCCGAGTTCGTCTGGCGAGGGGCCAGACACGATTTCGGCACCGACGCTAATGTCGCTGGTGATGCGACCGCCTTCGGCCCACCCATACATGGTGTCTTCGTAGGCCTCTTCGGCCTCAAGCGTTCGGTAGAGGCTCGAAGAGTTGTTGCCATATGACCGCAGTGGGTCATACGAAGTGTTTGGGAGGATTGGCGTTTCAACCTCGATGCCAACTTGGAAGTTTTCAATGTCCATAGTTGTAAGTGGCTGCGACGGTGTCACACCGTCCTGTAAGTACAGTCATCAGGCCGTGACCGCCACGTCACGGCGACCGTGGGCGAGGCCCACGGTTTCGCAATGTTACCCGGACTGCACGGCACGTTCCTCACGTAGCCACTCGTAGTGGCCCGGCGGGACGGCCCCGCGTTGCTCAAGATACATAGCAGACACCGACGCTGAGAACAACGCGATAGTTGCCGTCGCCATCGCCGCTTGTGAAAAGCTGTACAGTGCAGTCGGGAGTGCGGTAAGGTGAATCATAATGGTAACTGAGGTGGTCTGCGCGACGGTGTTACACCGCCCTGTGAGTACAGTCATCAGGACCAGGGCGACCAGTCCCCGGCCAACGCGATAAAGAGCGCAGGAGGTGTGGTTATCGGGTTTGGAGGTGCTGAGCCGTGTGGTCGATGCCACACGTCGGGCACGTATCGCCGACATACCACTCGTTTTCGCTCGGACAGCGAGACACGGACGAGACGCCAACCGAGGTGTTCACCTCGCCTTTGTTGTCTCGCCCGTAGAAGACGGATGGGTGGTAGACCACGCCAACGTCTTCATCATCAAAGTCGGCATCGCGCCGACAGTCTGTGCACACGAACGAGAAGGTTCGCTCGTGTTCAAGACACAGTATCTCGTCTGCACCGGCAAAATAGCCTGCGTGCGTCTCTTTGTCGAGTGCCTCGTCGGACCCGATTGTAGGGTTCTCGTTGAGGCTGGCTCGACGTAGCGTTTCGCGCGTTTTGTCAACACCCGAGGTGTCGGGAGAACGGGTTGTCGTCTCGACGCCACGGGTGTATGCGTTTTTTGTGCGACTCGTGTCGTCCGAATCCTGGGTGGCAGAGAGCGTGGATTGCCTCGACGACGATGAGTGCGAGCCGCGTGTCCACCACCGGTTGCGCGGGCGACCGCCCACGACCGACGTGGATTTTGAGGTGTACGACGGCTTCTCGTTCTCACGGTGTATCACGTCGCCATCAGGCGTGAAGAGGAACCAACCGTCTTCACCGGGTGATGGCTTCTCGGTGTTAAACTCACGGTGGTTACACGCCATCGTGAAGTCATCCGAAACGTGGTACTTGCCCTGTGTGTAGACGAGAATCATCTCGTCGCTGAATAGGACGTAGTTGAGGTTGCCTCGAAGCGAGGGTATCTCCCAGTCAGAGTCATCCGTCCCAAACGTGTCTGGGTCGGGCATCTCTGTCTCGTGGGCGATAACCTCTGAGTCAACCTCTGTCGAGAACGTGTGACCGTCGCGCTCAAGCTTGCGACGTTTGTACGTGTGGCCACTGACAGAGCCGTTGTGAACAACGGCGGACCACGGCGTCTCGTCACACTCGTTGATGATGATGGGATGCGTCCCAGCCTGGTCGACGCCGCCCGCGGTCGCAAAGCGAGCGTGGACGACGACGCGCCAGGCGTCATCAATTGTGTCGTCGAGGAACTCATACAGCCCGGTGGCTGACATTCCTCGCTCAGTCCACCCGGTTTTGAAGGCTCGGTTGTGGAAGGAGTCTTCATCGCGCGAGATGGTGACGACGCCCAACCCGTGAGGGTTTGAGTCGTAGAACACCTGCGCTAACTCAACGACCGAAGCAATGCGGTCATCTCGGTCGTCAGAATCCGGGTCGACAGTGTCAACAGGAATTGTTGCGATTTCACACATAGTAGTGATTGGCTGCACTCGGTGGTGCTACCCGCGCCACGGAGAGGCGGCAGCCATGCGGGCGTGAAAGAATGTGAGACGACTTAGAGCGTCTCGAATGGGGCAACGTCCATTGTATTCTCGTTTTCTTTGCCGATGAAGGTGTATCGGCGTTGGGCCTCAGAGAAATCTGAAGTCAACACCATGCCTTCAGGGATGGATAACTCGACCATCCCGAGGACGTACACCTGTGTCGGCCCGTCACGCGCTGGTGGCGCTTCAAGCCGGTCAAGCGTCGGCAAGTCGATGTACGAGGCAATCCGCTGTCGTATCTCCTCTTCAGAGCCATCTACCGCGCGGTAGACGGCTCCGATAGAGTAGTCACGGTCAGCGGTTCCGATATGGAACGCTGTCTTCCCAAGCTCTCGTTGCCATGCGACAACATCGACCGGCGCGAACGCCGAATCAGACAAGTGCGTCATGGCTTGGAGAGAAGTCTAACTCACCCGTCGACATGAAGTCAGACAGGTGGCGTTGTTCGCTTGGATTGTCGTCATTCGATACAGTCGCACCAATAACGTGAATCCACGAGCTGTTCCGTTGCTGTGGAACAGCCGAAGGGGGGTTGGTGAAGTAGCCGACAATGTTCGGTCGGCACTCCATATCCAACTGCGTTTCTGGGAGCGTTGTTTGCTCACCAAACACGTTTTCGGGCAACTCATCCGAGAGGACGTGACCACGAACGGAAACGTCGACTGGGCCAGTGGTGACGGGATACGACCACAGTTCGACCCCAGACACATCGACACCAACTGCGTAGGTGACATCAGACGCGCCGTTGAGGTGCGTCTCAATGTGTGAGGGGACATCGCTTCTACCTCCGACGAGTTGTGACATACGCTGTTCGTCAGCAGGGTCGTAGAACTTGAGTTCATACGGCTGCTCCATCTGCTCGATGCCCGAGAGGGCAACTTGCGTCAGGTAGTGTATGTACTTCTCGACGGAGTTTTCTGTGGGGCTAATCCGCCGCTCTCTAAGCGACTCAGTCGACTCACGGTCAGTCGGGCCGACCGTGGCAGGATATGCTCGAAGAACGGTCTGGCGACCATCTCGGTGCGTGCCTCGCACCGTGGCGACAACGGTCGCTGGAACACCACCATAGGAGATGGTGAGTGCGACCGTGTCGTACCCTGCGTCGAAGTCAACGTCGTTTGGATGATACAAGCCCGTGATGATGGACTGTATCGAATCGTCTGTGAGTTGTAGTCTCATAGTTGAAAGAGGCGCTCAGTGTGAAACGCCCGACACCACGAGAAGGTGGCCTCTGTTGTCGGGCATATGGTCCACTCGGCGATTAGGACTCACCGAGTGCGTCTGAGATGATTACGTCTGCCGCGAGGGCATCCGCGACCTCAGACGGTGATGCTGTCTCAACGTCGTCAAGACGTTTCTGCCAGTTCATCGACGGCGAAGCGTCGCCCTCAACGATGATGCCAAGTGCGGCTGAAAACCGCATTGACTGGTCGTCTGGGAAATGTGTACGGAAGTGGTCGTAGGCCGCCGACTCGACGGCATCGACGTAGTTTCCGTCACGACGCTCTGCGTCGGTGAGGATTGAGGACAGAATCGTCTCGTATGCGTTCTGTGACATAGTAAAAAGAGGCACTCAGTGTGAAACGCCCGGCACCACGAGAAGGTGGCCTCTATCGCCGGGCAAAAAATGAACCGCAAACAGAGTCGTCGGCGAGGAGTGCGACTCAGTCGAAAAGCGTCGGCTCGACTGCGTCGTCGGACTCGTCGGTGCCGCCATCGGTCATGGCAGCGCCGGTTTCGTACTCGATGAGTGCGTTGACCGCGTTTGCGACAACGCTGTCGGGGTCGATGGCGTCGAGCGTCTCTGCGTTGAACACAGAGTCACGCTCGAACCAGACGGCTGGCGACTCAGGGTTGCCGCCGTCTGCACGGTAGCCAGCGAGCCACGGCCCACGGTCTTCGGGCAGACCGGTGGAGAAGCCGTAGAAGACCGCGTCGCCTATCTCGACGACGTGAATCTTCGGGTATGACCCGTAGCCACCACTGACCTCGGTGGTCTCATCGCGTCCGTTCTTGACCTCGTCGAAGAAGTCTGCGGTTGCTTCAGGAGCGTTGCGACTGTCGTTGGAAACAGTTGCGTTCGTCATAGTAGTTGTTGCCACTCGCTCAGTTTGGTATCACAGCGGGCACCACGAGAAGGTGGAGTGGGCGTCGCCCGCCTCTATCATACATTAGGCACTGTACACATAAAAACGTGTCGAACCACGGCGGGGGAATGTGCCGTGGTCCAGCACGGGGTATGTCGTGTGCCTCTGACAGAGAACCCTCTTAGCCGGCCATGTGGCCGTTTCCGCCTGGCACCACGCGGAGGTGGGGCTCACGCCAGGCAAATATGAAGTGTCGCGGCTCACTCTGTGAGGAGCGAGTTAGACGCGACGTATGCCTTCACCTGTTCGTTCTGATGAAATTGGACCTTTGCCTCGGCAGACGAAGTCGTCATACCGATACAGTTGCGGTCGTCATCCATGAGGATGTACACCGGAGAGTCCATGTCGTCGCGGTGATGGTAGACGGCGACGGTCTCGGCCTGACCGCGGCTGAGAATATCCATCGCCGCTGTCGAGAACACCTCTTCGACGGCGGGCGCGTCTGGCTCGGCGGTGATACAGTTCATCGTTTCACCTCCGGGCGGTCTGCGTCAAGCCACTCGAAGACGCCGTTCTCGTCCATCTCCTCGACGACGCTCTCAGAGATGTCTGGTGCAGGCGCATCATACAAACCACTCTCGGCATAGTCGCCGACAATGGTTACTCTGTCGCCGGCCCAGCGGCCAGCGTAGCGATTCGATTCAGAGATTTGCTTGTTTGCTTCGGCGATGGTTGCAATCGAAGCGACTGCGCGCCTTCGCTCATCTTTCGTCTCGGCACTCTCTAAGTCGTCGACTCGACGCTGAGAGCCGTATTGGCTGGATGCCAACAGGGTGAGTTTCTCATCACTGAGCGAAAGGTAGTCGTCGAGGTGCTTTCCGGTGAGGACAGTGCCGTCTTGCGGTCCCTCAAACATGAGGTACGCAAGCGCAGCCGTCCACGCCTGATTGGAAAGACGCTCGACGAATTTGAGCATACCGAAGCCCATCTGCTCGTCTCTGTCGATGTTGTGGGCTACAAAGTATTGTCCCATAGTAGTGTGAGGCGCTCAGTGTGAAACGTCCGGCACCACGAGAAGGTGGCCTCTATCGCCGGACATAAAGAATCCGTGGTCAGACGAACGCCGATGCAATCCAGGCCATGAATAGCGAGACCAGGATGACAGCGACGATGGTCAAGACCACGTTGATGATTCGCGTCCACCTCATCGGCGGAGTGCGAACACTGCGACCCCGACCGCACCAATCGCCAGAACGACGAGAAGTGCGGTTGCAATCGGTGTCGCGTAGGCCACGATGGCGGCCCCCACGGCACCAACTGCGTATGAGGTCTTGTTTCTCGCGCGGTTGCCACCGCGCTTACTCGACGAATACGCCGATGCAAGCAGTGCGGCAACCGCGAGTGCAGCCGCCTTCGCCCCCTCGATGAAAAGCGAGCGGAAGCGGTCTGAAACTGTGCGACCGTCGTCTGCCGTCTGTTGGACGGCGGATTCGGTTTCGCTCATAGTAGTGAGAGGCACTCAGTGTGAACCGCCCGGCACCACGAGGAGGTGGCCCCTATCGCCGGGCATAATGGGGTAGTGCGGATTAGTTGCGGAGCGGCGGGAGGTCGGGCGTCTGGCGCTGGTGGACTCGCGCGTACACGAGTCGAGCGACAACAAACGCGCCGACAGTGGCCGCAACCGCGAACAGGGCCGCTGCCCCGAACACCACCGCAGAGACAATGCCCGTAAGCACCGCCGAACCGGTGGTGACTGTGATTGCTTTGAGAAACTGTCTTGGATGTTGGTCTCCGCCGTTGGACCACCCCGCAATCGCCCCGCTGATAACGAACAGCGCGACAGCAGTTGCGACGCGAGTCCACACGGAGGAGTCCTTTTTGATTTCAGGTCTCATAGTAGTGAGAGGCGCTCAGTGTGAAACGCCTGGCACCACGAGGAGGTGGCCTCTGTCGCCAGGCATAATGTGGACCGAAGAGGCTTAATGAAGCGTGAGGTCTTCGAGAGTCATCTCGTCGGCGTTGAATTGGCCGGCGAGAATCATGTAAATCGAATCCTCAGCGCGGAACTCTTCGATGTAATCAGCAATCAGCGACTCTTTTTTCGGGTGGACGCCCTTACAGATGAGTGGCGTGCCTTCGCTGTCGATACCGACAACGCAGGTCTTGCCGTCTGCAATTGCAATCGGGAGTCCAGCCGACAGCGCATCGTCTTGGATGCGACCGTCGCTGTTTGCAAGCTCTTCCATGTCGAACGTGAGGTTCTTGAGTGACATAGGGGTGAGAGAGGCGCTCGGTGTGAAACGCCCGGCACCACGAGAAGGTGGCCTCTGTCGCCAGGCATACCGTACTGCAATCCGTCGTAATATCTCTCATATCGTCTG
>Ga0102942_1000547_pt1 | contig 14188 bp, 14 predicted proteins | sample SalPon2_C_H2O_MG_FD_78171 | JGI IMG/M metagenome (GOLD analysis project Ga0102942, IMG submission 78171) | Salt pond water microbial communities from South San Francisco under conditions of wetland restoration - Salt Pond MetaG R2_C_H2O_MG | ecosystem: Environmental > Aquatic > Non-marine Saline... | reverse complement strand
CCCGCCTTCGTGCGGTTTCACCCGCACTCCGGCTCCGCAACGCAGGAGTGTGAATCCCGCAATCCCATATCCGCGATCACCATTCCGGGTTCGGAATCACCATGTCCGACACCCGAACTCAGATGAAGCCGGAACGCGCGATCGACCGATACCTCACCGACAAGAAACCCGAATGGGCTGAGTCCACCTACTACAACAACGCCTCATCTCTCGGACTCTTCCTGGATTTCTGCGAAGAGACGGACCTCGACAACATCTGCGATATAGACGGCTTCCACATCTCTGACTTCAAACAGCACCGCCGCGAAGAGGGAGAGGTCAATGAAGTGACGCTCTACAACGACCTCTGCTCACTCCGAAGCTTCCTCAAGTGGTCCAACTCGATGGGACTCATTGAGTCGTGGGTCGTTGACAACATGGTTCTCAATGACCCCGATGACAAGGTTCGGTCTGAAAAGATTGAACCAGAAACCGCAAACCTGCTACTCGAATACTTAGACGACTTCGAATATGCAACAGTACGTCACGCCCTGTTCGCCCTCCTGTGGGACTCTGGTATGCGTCTCGGAAACGCTCGGTCATTAGACGTCGACGACTACTATCCCGAAGAGCAGTACATTGAGGTCAGTCACGACCCCGAAGAGGGCACTCCGCAGAAGAACAAGCAATCAGCCGAACGGGAAGTCAATCTCCACGGATGGGCGTGTGAGATTCTGGACGACTACCTACGGATGAACCACATTGAGGTCGAAGACGACTATGCTCGGAACCCTCTCTTCGCCTCAAAGCATGGCCGTATGGCGATGTCGAACCTCCGAACCCACATTCGCCGACTCACTCGTCCTTGTCACTACACCGGAGAGTGTCCTCACGATCGAGAACAGTCAGACTGTGTTGCCGTCCAAGAGTACAACAAAGCCGCTCAATGTCCCGGCTCTCACAAGCCCCATGCTATTCGACGAGGCGCTATCACGCACTGGCTCAATGAGGGCCATCGAAAGGAACTGATCAGCGATCGGATGAACGTTAGCATCCCAACCCTGGACAAACACTACGACGCTCGAACTGAGTCTGAGAAGCGAGATCTTCGCCGAGAGATGTTCGACATGGAATAATCCCTTACCGACTTTTATAAATCAACGGCCCTTATTCTTTATATGGATCTCACTTGCCGCCAGCTTGTCTTTCTCGAACACGAATTGGAGCAGATTAAGGACGACTCCGATCGAGACTCCGAAGACCGCAGTCATGCGTCTTCTATATTAGGACGCATTGAGGGGGAGATAGAATGGGAAGAAGAACAGCACGAGGATATGAATAGGGACGACAAGGCAGAAAGGATTTTTTCGTAACCGGTAAAACACATAATTATGAGGTGGGATCCGATGGTGTGTAAGTCGAATCAGATCCGGAAAAGGATGTTATCGTGTTCGAAAAAAGAGGTCTGTCTGAATTTGAGGTTCCGATTCCTTTCGATAATGTATATCTATCTTAGCGAACCAGCTATCAAACAGCATTAAATCCCGTACTCGTCAATCAGTCGGTTAGCCGCACCCTCTTCAGTTTTGTAATATCGGGTTTCTCCATTAGACAGCTCTATCGCCATAATGTAGGTGTCGCTATCCGGCTCGTACCATTTGTCCGAGTGAACCTCCAGCGGATCATCTACTCGTGCCTCTTCACCCGGTTCGATATGTTCTGTTTCCTCTCCACGGTTGAGCTTAAGACCATCGTCGGTGAACTCAAGATATCCTTTGTCATACAGCACACCGATAATTGATCCTGCTGTGGCACCCGCGGCTCCAACTACAGGACCAGCAATAGCTAAGCCAAGTGTTACTCCACCCATCGTCAAGCCAAATGTTGCGGGTCCTCTCTCCTTGGCGCGTGATTTGACCTTGTCTACAAGAATACTAAGCTCGTACTTTTCACCATTCACTTGGATAAATTCATAATTCTCATCGATCCAAACTCCCTCTGGGAGTTTCTCGTTTAATTGCTCAACAGAAGAGTATGTCTCGTCTACAACAGCATCTGGCTCCTCTTTATCCATGCTTCCTGATTTATTCTACAGCTATTAATTATTATCCGGTATCTCCGCTATAGAAGCCCGCCACCACAGGACATATTTAAATGGGTAAAACTCTCCACATCCGTGAGTATCTCCTTATAACACCTCGAACTGTGGCATAATCGGAAGCGATTCAATTGTTCGGTGGCAACTCACACATAGCGTAACGAGATTATGTAGTCCGTTCATCTCAGAATAGTCGGGTTGGTCTTGTCCCGCCTCCCGGTAGAACCCCCGAACTGATTTGACATGGTGGACGCTAAGTTGACGACCATACTCCTCAAAATGTTCTTCCTCGCTACAGCCGCATCTAACACAAGCATATCCATCGCGTTCGAGAGTCCGTTCCCTCTGCTGAAGCCAGTTGGGGCCACGGTACAGCTCACCACCGCCTTTCCATCTGGGCGCATTCTCGCCAGCCAGATTTTCAGACCGCCATTCACCCATACAGTTGTAGCTACAGAAGTGATGTTCTCGTCTCTCAACAACTGAGGGTTTGCGTTGGAGCGTTTCTCCGCAAATCTCACACGCAATTTCAATCCGGTCTCGCAGTGGGTGCGTGTCACCAGTGAACTCGTTTGACCGCCAAGTATGGAGGCAGTCCTGCGAGCAGAATACGTTTCTTTTGCCGGTGAGATCGCTTTCGAGTCGCGTCTCTGTAGTGCCGCAGACAGTACAGTTGATCGTTGTTCGTTTAGCGACTTGGGTACCAGGACGATTGAGTTCGTCGTAGGTGTAACCTGCTGCGAGAAGAGCCTCTGACCAACTCCCAAACTCTCGTCGGAACGGCCCTTCTGCGCGTGTACCGTAGGTGTATAGATCCGCGCGTGTGGGTGTGCCAGTAGTGTGTTCAGCGATGGTGCGTATCTCTTCGAGTAGGTCTTTGCGGGCAATTTTGTTATTCCCTCCTCGCATGTCGGGATTCGGAATATCAGCGGCTTCTCGCCCGTTAGTGAATTTTCCGAATCGGCTACGGACTGCGGAAGGTGAGTACGTACCGTGTTTTTTGTATTCGCTCTCCGAGGGTGGTTTTCCCAGTTTTTCGTACACATCTCGGATGTCGTTGAGGAGGGCTTCTTCCGGAATCTGCGGCGACATTGTGTTTGTAGGATTAGCAGGGTGGAGTACATGTTAAACTGACCCACTATCTAAGTGAGACCAGTACAACCGTTCAACGAGATGAATAATCGGCGGCAGATGAAACTCAGCGAACTGGGTGACGAGTCTGCCGAGCAAACCGAAGGGGCTGACACAGTTGTCTGCCCAACATGCGGAAAAGACGACTTTGACTCAAACCACGGACTGAAGATTCACCATACAGCCGTACACGACGATCGATCGCTAACGCTTGAGGAGCGAGTAGAGTTCGAATGCGACTGGTGTGGCTCGACGGAACAACTCTCTCCCGATGAAGCGGAAAGACGACGATTCTGTAGTGACAAGTGTAAGAACGAGTGGCAGTCTGAGGCATATGCTGATGAAGGCGGACCAGGGTGGAACGGTGGCAAAATAACAATCGAGTGTAGCTACTGTGAGTCCGTCGAAGAACGCTTTCCGTCTCACGTCAATGAGGTCAACTTCTGTAGCAACTCATGCGAGTCAAGTTGGAAGTCGGAGAATAAGACAGGTGAAAATAACCCAAATTACAGTCGGGTTTCTGTGGAGTGCGCGTGGTGTCAAAATGAACTGTCTCGTCCCCCTTGGCGAGTCAATAAATTTGAGCACCAGTTCTGTAACCTGGAGTGTAAGGGTAGCTACTACGTTGCGAACCCGTCAGAACTCCACGAAATAGATCGTGTGACTGTTTCCTGCTCGTGGTGCGGGGAGACAAAAGAGGTGATTCCCGCGCAAGCCACTCGTAGTGATCACCACTTCTGTGATCGCGATTGTAAGGGCGCATGGTGGTCTATCAATATCTCTGGAGAGTCCCATCCGAACTGGCAAGGTGGCTATAGCTCGTACTACGGTCAAAACTGGGAACGAAAGCGACGGCAAACCAGAGAGCGTGACGACTACGAGTGTGCCCTTTGCGGTGTGACTGATGGAGCAAGTAAGCTAATCCATGGTCGACAACTCTCTGTTCACCACGTAACAAGGATTAACGACTTTGACGATCCTACTGATGCAAACGAACTTGGTAATTTGATAACACTCTGCTTATATTGCCATCAACGAGTTTTCGATTGACTGCTTTGGGAAGCAAGCTACTCTTCCCCAAACAGAAGTCAGCAAGTCGAGAAGATTTTGAGTAACAGCTGAGGGTAAGATCGAGCTTCGATACTTTGAGGAGGCCACCTCAGAGATACCTGGCAGATGGGCAGTCAATCGACCTCCGAGATCGACTCGTTGGTCCGTACCGTCGAGTGGATTATCGCCCATAATGATGCTGTTCTGAGGAAGTATGATGACGAACACACTCCTGCTTCAGAAGTAACAGTATCTATTAATTTCGGCTCGCATGTGACCGATCCAGAGTCGGTAGACCTGTTCGAATGAGCTGAGGGCCAATCGTCCTCAGATTTCTTTTACCCAACCTGTCTCGTTGCTTCGCTCTTCGAATCCTTCCGCTTCAAGAGTTGGGATAACCGAGGGCTCCATCAGACCGCTCGTAACGATCTTGGTAGCACCGCAATCCCGACTCCGGTCAATGAACTTATTGAGCGCAGCTTGTTTTAGATGCTCATACTCGGCGTTTGGAATGACCGTGAAATACTCGATAGTCCCAGGCTCACCTTCGATAGCTCCGACCATATCTCCGTCCACCCGAATTTCGAATCCAAGGACCCACTCTGTGAGACGAACATCGTCTTGTTCCACCTGCTGACGTCCGGCATTTTCGTCTGTCATTCGTGTTTGATCATAGTATCTACAGAAGTATAAATTTATTGATACAAAGAATTAAAGACCAGTCTTTGTCTTTGGAACGCCGGTTTACGAGGGGATCTCTGGAAAATCAATCCTTTGAGGCAACTTAGTACCAGTTGTACCTCAACGTCAACAATGAATTAAAGCGCTCCGCGCACAGTACCTACTTCTGCTGTTGAGACACCTGTCGACATTGCCTCTTCCCAGATCTTGGAGGATAGTTTTGCTAACGCAGAGGATGATTCTCCTTCTGCTTCAACGGAGACGACTATGAGCTACTCCGCGGAAACAATCCCAAGGAGTTGAACTCAGACCTGCGAGCGTAGGTAGGCGGCAATAATATACGTTCAACAATAATAACGTGGCAACATGAACCGGGAGCGGCTTGAGTCAGAAATCAATTCTCTTAGCGAGCAAGTCGACTCATTCGCCACTAAAGCATACACTATTGCCGACGATAGTACGTCTGGTGACAAAATCAAGACGGACCGAGTGGATTGGATACAAGTTGAAGATCTCATGGAGGAGTACGAGATTTGGTATAACCAAGCACTCACGCTTGTTTCAACATACCTCCCAAAACGAGAAGCGGACTTCGTTCAGGCATATAGCACCCTCTCATCGGTGATCCAATTTGATGATTGTGAGTTCACAAGATTGGGAGTCTACAATACAGCGCTACGGAGGAATCTCACAACTCAACAAAATCTGCTTAATTCTATCCCTCCGAAAATTGACGCAGAGGAACTTCGTGTGCGAAAAGGCATCTCTACAGAAATTACAAATGAGGAGATTCACCAAGCAAAACAGTTGCTTGAAAGAGACTTGATTCGGCCAGCAGGGGTAGTTACAGGTGTCGCGCTTGAGCGACACTTACTCACAGAATGTGAGGTGACTGGGCGTGACGTTGAGTACGAATATGATTACGGCATCAAAGCGTTAGCCGATGCTTTGTATGAGGCGGACACCATCTCAAAAACACAACACGGACAAATTGAGTACTTAGGGAAATTACGGAACAAGTGTGCTCACGCTGATGAAGATGAACCCACATTGAGTGAGGTAGATCGACTAATCACGCAGACTGAAGATATCATCCGAGATCTCTGAACATCGATTCCTGGCAACAGTCCATAGTCGTCTCGTCTTTCAAAATCGAACCTTGGAGGCAGTTCATATGGCACGTCTCTCATCCAACAGATGTACCAAGATGACTATGCCCTACCCAACGGAAACTCTACAACGCCGGCACTCCCCGGCTCGTCCGAAACCAGTTCCGTGGACTTGCCCAGGAGAGAGCGGCCCCTTCGAGTAGCGCCTCGGATGGGTTGTCTTTAGTGCCGTCATAGAAATCCCCCACCGGAAGATGAGCCAGCTGTGAAGCGAGGTACTGCGCTCCAGTAGTGTTCGGATGTGGTGTGCTCTCTTCGAGAACATTATCGAGTTTGTCCGGATATTCATCAACGACGTCGGGAGAGTGTTGAACTGTAATCGCCCCACCTGATCCGTCAGTCCGATACTGGTGGTGCTTCTGGTAGGCGTTGACACAGTGATCTAAGTGCCTCCCAAGCCCAGTCTCGAAGTACTCGGTTGTCACCTCGTCGTCTGGATCGTCAATCCAGAAATAGAGATGCTCGTGCGGAGTTCCAGCACTTTGAGTCGGAGCTGTCACTGCGACCCATTCATACGGAAACCCGTCAAGCTGGTAGTCAACTGCTTCCCGAATTGACCGATGGATACTGCCTCCATGCAACATTTCGTTACACTCCCATGGTGTGAGCCAATTCCCTGACTCGTCGAGTGGGGAAAGTCGCCGAGAGAACATCGCCGTAGTCAATTCGTCATACTCGGACTGAAAGTGGCGATCGGCATCAAGGATTCGCGGGTAGGTCTGATAGCGATGGCGTTCGTACTTCGACGTACGGTCGTCAGCAGTCCATGAGGCTCGTTGAGTACGTAAGTACGCCACTTGTGCCTCCTCAATGGACAATGGCTCTCCGACCTCTGTAAGCGGGTCTGGTAGTCGTTCTACCTTGACCGACGGTGGTGCGAGTGGTAGCTTCCGACGTTTTGCGTGGTCCGGGTTGGACGGATCGCCTGGTTCCGTTTCGTGGGTTACGCCATAGTCGTCTCGGCTATGGTCAGCTGTCAACACGGAGTCGCGGTATGCCGTCTATCTCAGATATTGATGGACCAGACCTATGGAAGCGCAGGTGTTCACTCTTATGAACAGCATCTAAGAACGCTGGAGCATCTACTTTGAGTGTAGATAGTTCGTGATGTGCCTCCGCGTCATGTATTTCATCGCCGTGCTCCGCGTACGCAGTTAGTCGAGCGAGATTGACGACATCTCCATTTGGATCTGTAATGAACTCCCGACCATCTTCGCGGGTCCAATAAGTACAATTCGCGTTGCTGTTCGATGTCCCGGTACAGTAGTGATTCTTGGTAGACTTGTTAGTGGAAGACATAAATGTATGAAAACAAAAACGACAGTGGTCGCTATTCGTCGGCGTCAGTTATGCGGCCAGCAAGTTCGTCAATTACGGCCCCGTAGGGTATTTCGTCGGTGTTGTACATCGCAATTCGTGCATCGTCGAGTGCGTCCTTTTCGGCATGGCTGACGCTGATCGTGGTTTCGCGCATGATAGATACAGGAGAGTCCGTCTGTGTCCTCCTACACTACTATTAATGGTAAAGGGTTTATATACCCCCTTCCGCAATCCGCTAAGACACCGACAGTATCCTGGTATCCGGTTGTTAATAGCCTCCATACTCTGGGTTCTTCGATGCTCATTGACCCAGAATTTGACCGGCCAACCAACCCGTATTTTCTGACCTCAGACCGAAAATCTCTGAGAGAAGGTCACTTATTAACGCGCTCAGCGAACCGACGAATGTTCCAACTTAACTTATTTTATTTGGTATTATAGTCATATAGTAAGAAATGTTATGTGTATGTTCTTCGCTGTCTGTAGGGAGAACCTCTCAGAGGACTCTCACGCCGTTTTTGATCCGAGATGGACAGAACCATTCCGTCGCCCAGAAAACTTGACTACGGAGCTGTCAAGGCCCTTGGTATCACTCTCGGTCATGTGTCGCTTCTCATCTGTTCCAGTTCATTTGCGAGCTACACTCAACAGAATCTCGACAGGTGTATTTAGCGTATGTGTTAGAAATCTTTATTCTCAAGTTACAATGCATTGAGGGGGAGAATAGTTGGTCCTATTGTATTGTTTCTATTCTGGAGTAATTTAGATCCTAATTAGAATACATTGAGGGAAGGTAGTTGTGGTGTACTGTAGTTGTGCTGTACATGCGTTGCGTGCGGGTGCGGTAGCTGAATAGCTGTAGCTGTGCTGTAGCGCGCGTTGCGTGCGCTCTGCTGTGCTGTTATTACTCAGTATAGCTATACCACCAACCTAACAGTACTCCGACTCAAAGGATCAGGACTACGAGAGATCACACGCTACGAACTCACACACATCATGACACACACGTACATGACTGCCAGCTCGAATAGAGACGAACTGATAGCCTATCCGCCAACATATCATAAATATTTATATTAAGTAAATTGGGTAGTTAGGTCCTATAGCGAAAAAGACGACGAACACAGAAGAGAATAGTGCCGCCTCAATGCGATACTACTCTGCGAGCAACTATCTTCGGGGAGTAAGCGAAAACCAATGACTTAAGATGGCCTCTTTAATTCTTTAGTATATTATTTGACAGGTATTAAGTAGGCGTATCACGTATCAATAGTATGTTCTTTGGATTGGATCAATCGGCGGATCACTACGTCTATTACCGTGATACAGAAGACGACCTTGCTAACCATATAGTGGCTGAGGATCAGCCCATTTGTCCTCATTATAATGATACTCTCGAAGGTGAGTTATTGACGCCGTTCGACGAGGTTTCGATTGAAGAGTGGTCATCGCTGCTCAAGAGTGAGTCTGATCTCTGTTCACATTGCCGGAAACGCGCAGTACAGCAAGAGATTGTTCCTGATCAGTTCGTTGAAAAAGAGCAAACCGAACAAGAAGACCAGATTCCAGATGATGAAGTCCACCCGCCAGTTGAAGGATACCATATTTATTATCGAAAGGGGACTGCTCTCAATCCTGATCCTCGTGATCACATCGTAGATGGTGATGAGGCGTTATGTAATTACGGAGTCAATGTGTCGACAGCGAACTCTCTCAAGCCGGTTGAGAATGTCTCTGCGGGAGAGTGGTCGATACTTCTTGGCAGCAGCTCGAACCTCTGTAATGACTGTCGTGAAGCAGCAGGATGGCGGGACATTTTTCCGGAGAATCTTGTGGAGGAACCGGAGTACGAGTGCCCGTATTGTGAAGAAACCGTAATTAAAGTCAATCTGTGTCATGTCGCATACGTCTATCACCGCTCTGAGGTTCCTGGACGAGGAATCACTCACAAGGTTCCTCGGGAACAGTATGAAGAGTGGCGTCGCAATCAATAACCAGCGGTGAATTAATTGTCGCAGAACTACATCTCCTCAAAGGATCGGAATTCACCCCAAGAAGTCGGGGTACTACTCCCTTTCTGAAGTTTGACGTATAGTTTTAATACGTCAGAGTTCGGAAACACTACACCACGCGCCCGTATCGCGAGAACTCGTCAAGGCACTCATTCGACCAATGATACGCGTTTCCGCGCCCACCGCGACGATGAGTGACGTAGCCTTCTTCCTCCAGTTCCTTCATCAGCTCACCAACCTGTCGATCTCCGACTGACGTCTCCTCCGCGATCTCGTCGTTCTTCCACTCACCATCGGGCCACCCGTCTGACTCTCGGATCGCCCTAACAACTTCGATCATTCCGTTCGACCATGTCTTCACCTCCAACCGTTCGTCAGCCTTCACCCACCAGGGTAGGCGCGAAGTATGAGCATACACTGTCGCTCCATGCTCATCATCACTTGGAGTCCGACCAAAGCGCATGATTGCTTGGAGGACTTCCTTCTCAACGACATCTCTGAAGAGCGCGTTCCCATATCCTCCGAAGTCGAGATTCATTCCCTTGGTAACTCGACCGTCTTCATCCTTTTTCCGTGAAATCGCTTCACCGTCCATCGCTCCCCATCGGACCACGGCTTCTCCCTCCGGAGGGTGTGGACTGCCGATGATCACTCCAAGACGAGTTTCTGCGAACTTGTTACTCCCTTTGAGGTTTCCGTAGTGTTCTGCCTCCTCAATGTGTTCTTGTAGGTCACTCGATTCGTACTGTTCTTTCGCCTGTTTGGAAGTGATAACAGCTGGACGCTCTCCTTCTTCCTCGTGGATGCTCTCCAAGAGTGCGCCATCAGAGTCGACATTGACGTGAGATCCACTTTGATATGGCTTCGCTCCGGCGTCTGTCTGCTTGATTTTGAGGCCAAGAACGTCTCGTAGGTATTCCCGCTTCTCGTTGTCCGAATCGAGGACCTCCTCATGCTCTATCCAATCTCCACCAAGAGCCATCCGCCATTTCGCAATCGTTGGAGTGCCATCCAGAGCGACGACACTTTCAGCCGCATAGAACGGTGGAGGGATCAGTACTGTCCATTCGTCCTCAGGACTTCGGACTGCTACCCGACCAGAACCGAGTTCCGCATACTCCCATTCGTTGCTCAGAAGATCGAACTCGATGGCAGCATGAGTTAGAAGCGGAGCATGAGCGTGGAAGTGGGGACTCCGTTGGAGAGTGGCACGTGTATCTCGATGAGAATAGAATCCCAGCTCGTCCTTCCATTCAGAGACGACTTTTTCATGATCTTCGTTGTCATGCCGTCGATGGAGGTCCTTCCAGTTCTCGAAGGGAAGAGAATCCTCAGCTTTCAGGTAGTTACTTACTGCCCTCGTTGCTTCGTTATGAGTCGGCTCAAAGAAGTAGGAGTCCCCAGGGAACTCGTCAATGGCGACGTAGCGGTCTTCGAGATAATCTCTATTGTGAGCTTGGAGGTAATGGCCGATCAGTACATCGTAGTTCTCGGGTTCGAACTCCCGTTTCTCCATATACTGACAAGGGCCGTTGAGTTGGCATGGGAGATCTTTGCCAAAGTACCGTTTTGCTTCTCGGTGGATTTCTGCTCCCGAAAGTCCAGATTCATACAGTTCGTCAATTCTCCCCTCAATGCGATAATCCTCTCCGATGGTTTCGCACTCATGCTGAAACGCTGGTAGTACGAGATAGTTCAGTCCTCGTTCCTCACACCACTCCTCATATTGGTCATATAGCTCTCGTCGGGACGTAAAAATTGTCAGTGGTTTTCCCGTACTCTCAGCCCACTCGACTGCGTGGTAGCTCTTTCCCATCGCGGGGAGGGCTTCAACGAGAGTAGCTTCGTCCTGTCTGAACGCTATATCAATAGTACCACTGAGACGGGACCGAATATCGCCAATATTCAGGCGAGGATCCGGCAGTTGAACATTATTTGATTTCTGGATATCAAATTGAGTGGACTTCTTCGATTAAATTGTGCTGAATTAGACTGGGTGGCGTTGACTTGAAGAGATATATGATCTAATTAAGTTCGGTGGGATGGGGTTATCTTTGTTTGTTCCACATTTCCGTATTTGTTCATGTGAGTCTTGTAGACTGGCCGTTCTAATTGTTCGCCACAACCAGCGCAGGATGCGTCCCATCCATCTTTCGAGTGTAAGTCAACTAGTGTGCTATCACACTTTGGACAGCTATAGACAATTTCCCACTCTTCATTCTCTGATGCCGTGGAAGACTGTATATGAACAGATGGAATACTAGATCCGAATCTCATTTTATAATCGGACCGGATTTCGTGTGCTATCCCGGTCAGTTCTGATTCATCCACATCCGCTGGTGCGGAGTTGACGTGTACGTGTGCTTTGCTTAGGCCTCCCCACTCAGTTAATGCAAATTCGGTAATCTTCCTCGCCCTCTCTGAAATTTCCGCAGGAGTCCAACCAACAGCCGGATCAGGAAGATCCTCAATCATCTTCATCGATGACTTAGAATAAACGCGATCATGCTTCTTTGAGTAGCTCAAATTGCTAGCTCCGGAATTATCTTCAGGACCAAGTAAAGCCAAATTACCCAGAGAATCACAGAGACTCGCTAACTTTTCATCAACTTCACCTTCTGGTGTTTGTGGGTAGATATGTTCTAGACTAATACCCTCAGACTTCCACTTTGAGTAGGGGGGTATTTGGGAAATTGAAGACTTTGAGCCTTTACTCCGCAGATGCTTTTCATACCGATACAGTAGATACTTGATCGAATTATCATTTCGTACACCAGTCCATCCGTCATTCGCATCAGATCCGTCAAAAATATCATCTCTAAGCAAACACTGGGCTAAGTATGTATCCGGACAATGATTTCCAATCTCTGATTCAATCATCTCACAGGTTTTACTAACTGCTTCAGAAAGACTACTGAATTTTAGAGTGTTCTGCTCACCTGAGAACACCTTTTTAGCCTCGGACTTATTATCCGACCATTCTATCCAGTAAGCATGTCTGCTAAGGGAGACTTTGGCCGCATCAGTCCGTCTATTTGCGATATTATACACTCTGAAGGATAGCTTTTCACACAGATCGACTACTGTTGCCAGTTCTTTACTTAATCCGTACTGACGATAAACTGTCATTAATAGAGGATAGAAATTGCTGGCGACTGGTAGATCATTTAGACCTTCAAGATCAGATATGATTTCTTTGGCGTATCCTGAATCAGAGACATCAATTAGCTGTGGATTTTCGATCTTGTGGTATATTTCCGAACATTCAGTAATACTGGATAGATATGAATCGATCCACCGTCGGACTGATTCTTGCCTCTGATCCAGAGAGGCATGCTTTTCTAAGTGCTTTATTCGACGATTAATTTCAATATATTCGCTATTCGACTGGCGGTATCTGTTTAGTTCACCCGAGAATAATTTCCAATGATGATTGACAAATGTCTCTATCTCTTTATCACCACCACCTTGTTGGGTTATATTCCGAATTACTTCGCCAACTTTTCGATAGACCTTTTTTGATAATTCGGGGTCATCTTGTCTCGCCGCACAGTACACTAAGTAGCTCTTGATTTTGTCAAGTGAGGTGAGGTCTTTGCCGCGATCATTCACCACCTCAAAGAGACGACCTGCCTCCGTCTCGTCATCTATGATATACGTTGTAAGTTCCAACCCATCGTTGATTATTTTGCCCAAGTTTCGGAGGAATTCATAGTATTCGACGTCCCCTCTATCCCTGTGATCTTGAAGCCAATTGCCGATTATATTTTTTGAATCAAGCAGCCTTCTCTGCGCAAGGTTATCAACTTCAACTTTTTTCGATGATTCATTTCTAGTAACGATCGCCTGAAACACTCTATCGTTTATGGAGTCTAATGAAATGCGTTCAGTGCCGTGCTTATATATGAAATCCTCTCGGTTATCTTCTGCGATACTATCGGGATGTACAGAATTTTCATTATCTAGTTCAAGATCAGATAATTTGGTGAGTTCGCTATTCAGACAAGAAACTAAAATTGAGATTGTAGTGAGTCTCTGTTGCCCGTCAATGATATCATACGAGTCAAAGTTTCTAGCTTGCCCTTCCTCTGTACCCGTGTCTTGTAGAACAACTGTTCCAAAGTAATGTGTAAAATCGTTTTGAGATGAACTCCGTTGTTCAAGAGTATATTCGATATCTTCTAGCAGATCTCTGACTTCTTTCTCAGTCCAGGAATACCCTCGTTGATACCGAGGGACATTGAATACAGACTGGGGAAATAATGACCCAAACCTCGTAAGCTCGACCTCAGTCATATTTTGTCAATATACTTGATAATACTTAATCCCATTGAGATTGTTGATATCTAGATTCTCAAAATTTTCACTACTATGTGACATTTATTTGAACATAATCCATAGAAGCATTTGAAACCCATCTTCTCATACAGCTGATCGGCCACGCCACTTTTACTCATTCCCAATGGCAGGTAGCTATTAGTGGTTGGCGGCACTACTTGTTCATGAACCCGGTGCCGTATGGCGGTTTGGGACAAAAGCAGCCGGTGACTTAGTGAATTGCTGAGGGGGTACAAGGCGAAAGCATCCCCGTCATGCGGTTTGCTACTTCACAAAAGCGCGCAGCGCGTATGGGTTGGGGCGGATTCGAACCGCCGACCTGCTCCGTGTGAAGGAGCCGTCATAACCTGGCTAGACCACCAACCCGCTCGCCTTCTGCTACCTGATGTCGGGACTTAAGGGTTACTTTG
>Ga0102942_1000543_pt1 | contig 14229 bp, 10 predicted proteins | sample SalPon2_C_H2O_MG_FD_78171 | JGI IMG/M metagenome (GOLD analysis project Ga0102942, IMG submission 78171) | Salt pond water microbial communities from South San Francisco under conditions of wetland restoration - Salt Pond MetaG R2_C_H2O_MG | ecosystem: Environmental > Aquatic > Non-marine Saline... | reverse complement strand
CCCTCGAGCGAGATAGTGAGCATGTCTCGTAGTCGGGGACTACTTACCACGATGCTCGACGTCGCGTAAGCCGATGGAGAGCACCTCGGAGGGGTTGGGCGAGCGGGTCCGACAGCTCTCTCGCGACCTGAGCCTCTACTCCGTCGCACACGTCGTGCCCGCGTTCTTCTCACTCGCGGCACTGATGCTTTTCACCCGGACGTTCCAGCCGAGGATGTTCGGCCGGTACTCGCTCGCGCTGGCGGTCGCCGGCGTCGTCAGCACGCTCCTCTACGGCTGGCTCGACTACTCGGTGTTGCGGTACGCCCCACAGCTGGACGAGGAGCTCGTCATCAGGAACACGTTCTCCGTCTACCTCGGGATCTCGTCGGTGCTGCTGTCGGTCGCCATCGGCGGATACCTCCTGTTGAGCCACCGACTGGGGCCGTACACCGTGTTCTACTTCGCTGCGCTGGGGCTGGCGCTCGTCCGCGGCGGGTTACAGGTACTTCTCGCGTTCTTCCGGTCGATCCTCGACTCCCGGAAGGTTACGGTGTTCCGTTTGACGCGGGCGGTCGTCACGCTCGGATTCTCGATCCTGCTGGCGATATTCGTCCTCGATCACATCGTCGGATGGGTCTGGGGAGCCACGATCGGGATCGCCGTCACCTGCGTCTTCATCTTCGTCACGTCGAAACAGGTTCGGGCAACCCCGGTGGTCGACAGGGAGGTCATCGGCCGCCTCGCCGGGTACGGGATTCCGATGATCGGGTTCGTGATAGGAGACGAGTTCCTGGTGCAGGCGGACCGGCTGCTGCTCGAAGTGTTCGCCGGCAGCGTCGCGGTCGGCATCTACTCCTCGAACTACATGCTCGTGGATCGGGGGCTCAGACTGGCGTATACCCCGATAATCCAGGCGATGTCCCCCATCATAATCGACTCGTGGGAGGAGAACAACGAGGGCGAGATCGCCGAGATGCTCTCCACGTTCGTGCGATACTTCGTTCTGCTGGGCGTCCCTGCGCTGGTCGGAGTCGGGGTCCTCAGTCAGACCGTCAGCAGCCTCCTGATCGGAGACGAGTTCACGAGCGGATACGTCATCATTCCCATCGTCGCCGTCGGGCTCTTCCTGTGGGCGCTTGCGAACCTCGCCCAGGTCGCCATCGAGATCAAGGAACGGACCTCGGTGCTCTCGTACGGCATCCTCGTCATCATCGTACTGAACGTCGCCCTCAATATCCCGCTCATCACCGCCTTCGGCTACCTGGGTGCCGCCGTGGCGACAGCGCTTAGCTACGCGCTGTACTGTGTGTTCGTGATAGTGTTCTCCTCACGATACATCGCTTGGCGGTTCCCGGTCGTCCCGTTCCGGAACGCACTGATCGGCGGGGCTGCCATGGCCTGCCCGACCGCAGTGGTGTACGTGACCGGAACCTACAGTCCCGCGGTGTCGGTGTTCACGGCCGCCGGCGGCGGCGTGCTATACGTCACCGTCCTCTACGTCCTCGATGAGGTCGGGGCGCGGGAGGTCAACAAGCTCCGCGAACTGTTGCAGTGACCGAGGTGCCGTCCGCGGCCTACGCCCGGTGGGTTGTCGAACCGCGCTGCTCGGGGTACGCGACGACTACTTACAAATAGCGCGCTCTCCCCTTCGATGAGTCGACGACAGGCCACGGCCGGTTCGTTCGCTCGACGTATCGCCCCGGCGATCGGACCCAAGACGGTCACACGAGCGACGACAGCGACTCCACCCACCGCGCCATGAACATCCTTCAACTGAGTCGAACGTCGATGTATCCGCCGAAGAACGGAGCCGAGGTTCGGCTCTGGAAAACCGCACAGAAGCTGGGCACGCTCGGGAGCCTGTGGGTTGCCGCACCGCCCGGCGAGGAGCGCCCCGACGGCGATATCGAACTGATCGACCTGACGAGCCCGCTTTTCAATTATCAGCCGGTCTGGGACGAACTCTGGACCGGCCTGTTCGTGGTGTCGGCCGAGCACCCGCTCCGCCGACCCCTCGCGAACGCGGTGGTCGACCCCGTAGAGCGCACGGCGGTCTCCTTCGACGTCGTCGTGTGTGAGTTCCCCCAGGTCACGGACGCGGCTACCAGCCTCGCGGCGGCGCACGACGCGAAGCTCCTGTTGAACAAGCACAACGCCGACTACGAGATGCTCGACGGGTACCTGCGGGAGCGGAGCGTCCCGTCGGTCGTCCGACGCCGCCTCGTCGAGAACTTCCGAGCGTTCGAGGCGAGCGCGATCGACGCCGCCGACGTGACCGTGTTCCAGTCGGAGGCGGACCGGAATCGGTTCGACGTCGGGCCGGCCGCCGACACCTTCGTCATTCCCAACGGCTGTGACTACCGGGACATCAACCACGGCGGAGACCCGGAGGCCGCAGCCCGCGAGTGTGGCGTCCCCGGCGACAGGTTCGTCTGCGTCTTCCTCGGGTCGTACGACTACGCCCCGAACCGCCGTGCGGCGAGGCTGATCGTCGACGACCTCGCGCCCGCGCTGCCGGACGTCGACTTCCTGCTTCTCGGTCGGAGTCCCCCATCAGTGTCCGGGGACAACGTGTATACTCCCGGGTACGTCGAGGAACTCGCCGGGGCGCTGCACCTCGCCGACGCTGCCCTCTGTCCGCTGATGACCGGGTCCGGGACCAAACTGAAGATGCTCGACTACTTCGCGGCCGAACTCCCGGTGATTTCGACGACCGTCGGGATCCAAGGCTTGGCCGTGGAGTCGGGCCGTGATGTTCTCGTCCGCGACGATCCCGAGGGGTTCGTGGAGGGAATCGAGCGGCTCCGGTCCGCGCCGGCGCTTCGACGGCGGCTCGGGGAGTCAGGGAGACAGATCGCGGCCGAGCACGCTTGGGAGTCGCTCATGGCGGACTACGACGCGGTGATCGAGACGCTACGTGCCGAGTGATGCTGTCGCGCCGAGGCCGGGTGTCGAGTAGGGCTGTCACGTCGACGTCGGGCGTCGAGTAGTGCTGTCACGTCAACGTCGGGCGTCGAGTCCGGACGGGCGGGCAACGTGCGCTCACTGTTTACTACTTACTGGTGATCTCGTCGTGGTCCCGGAACGCAGCGCCCCTGAGGTGGTCGAGGGCGCCGAGCACCGTCGTCCGGATGGCGCGCCGGTTCCCGGAGGCCGCCCACCGAATCGACAGCACGACTCGGTACGCGAGAAGCGACAGGTACAGCGGGAGCCGTCTGGCGGGCGACAGGTTCTCCGCGGCGAAGTGGAGCTTGTTCCTAGTCTTGTGGTAGATGCTGAACGGCGAACTGGATGCCGTCTCGCCGACGCGGTGATATATCCGGGAGTCGGGCGTGACCAGTACCTTCCACCCCTTCGCCCGCGCCTTCCAGGCGAGGTCGACGTCGTCCATCCCGATGAAGTACTGCTCGTTCAACAGCCCGATCTCCTCTAGGAACTCCGGATTCAGGAGTATCAGACAGCTCTGCACGAAATCGACGGGGTACGGCTCCTCGGAAACCGGTTCCCGGAGCAGTTCGCTCTTCGCCGCGAGCCACGGGTGGAAGACGTACCCCGCGTTGTGGATGCGCCCGGAGTCGGGAAGCAGGTTCACACCCCCGACAGCGGCGACTCTGTCGTACCGCTCCATCGTGTCGACTAGGGGCGTCAGAAAGTCCGGCTGCACGAGCGTGTCGTCGTTGAGAAGCAGCACGTAGTCCGTTCCCGTGTCGAGCGCGTGCGAGATGCCAACGTTGTTTCCGGCGGCGAATCCGATGTTCTCGTCGTTGACGAGGAACTCACACCAGCCGTACTCCTGTCGTAGTCGGCTGGCGGAGCCGTCCTTGGAGCCGTTGTCGACGACGATGACGCGGTAGTTGTCGTACTCGACCGACCGGAGCGAGTCGAGACAGTCGGCGGTTTCCTCGTAGTTCTCCCACGTCAGGACGACGATGGCGACTTCGGGAGCGGAAGCCGGCGAGTCGACCGCGCCGGTCCGGGCGTCGCCCCGTACGGACGCCGTCGTTTCGGACGCTGTCGAGTCGTTCATCACGTTGGTCTCCTCTCTCGAGTCACTGAACAACGGCACTTAGACATGCAGTCCATTCTGTGGGTTGGTCCGCGGAAGACACGGCCGGCAGGAAGGAGCGCAGTCACGGTCGACAGGAGGGAGTTCGATACCGTCCGACGGGAGGGAGTTCGATACCGCCCGACGGGAGCGGGTGCGGTCGCGGCCAGTCAGGCAACGGACTCTCCGTCGCGAGGCTGCCGGTTGCGATCCCACACCGGGCGAGACAGTCGGGAATCGGGGAGTAAACGCCGCGTACCAGCCCGTCGGCTCACTACTATACTCATAACTATACTCTGTAACCGGCTTACGGTTCGGTAACAGACCGCAATATGGATCGGCACACGTGCAACAACGACCCGGCTGGCTCGGGGAGTCGCCTTCGATGCGGGGAGGAAGGCGGATGAGGGATAACGTCCCGGTCAGTCAAGACGACCTGACTCGCGCAGACTTCGCATCGAGGACTCGGGAGGAGGAAGGTCCGGACATCTCGGATCTGCTCCTGCAGGCAGACAGTAGTCAGTCCCCGGTCCTGAGCGTGATCATGCCGACGCTCGACGAGGAGAAGGGCGTCTTCATCTGCATCGAGAAGATAAAACGGGCGATCGTCGAGCTCGGCGTCCCCACGGAGATCATCATCAGCGACAGCTCGGCCGACCGGACGCCCGAAATAGCACGCCGCGAGGGTGCGATCGTCGTCGAGCCGAACGAGATGGGGTACGGATACGCGTACCGGTACGCGTTCGAACGGGCGCGCGGCGAGTACATCGCCATCGGAGACGCCGACGTGACCTACGACTTCGAGTCGCTCCCGGAGTTACTGGAGCCGGTTATGGATGGGAGGGCGGATATGGTCCTGGGGACCCGTCTCGACGGCACGATAGAGGACGGAGCGATGCCCCCGTTGCACGAGTACATCGGCAACCCGCTCCTGACGTGGTTCCTGAACGTGTTCTACAGCTCGGACGTCAGCGATGCCCACAGCGGGTTCCGAGTCTTCACTCGCGACGCGCTCGACCGGATGGACCTGTCCTCGGACGGAATGGAGTTTGCCAGTGAGATGCTGATGGAAGCCTCGGTGAACGACCTCCGCATCGCGGAGGTGCCCATCGTCTACCACGAGCGGAGAGGCGACGCGACGCTCCACAGTTTCCGTGACGGCTGGCGCCACGTTCGGTTTATGCTCGTCAACACTCCAGGTCACGTGTTCTCGATTCCCGGGACAGTATTCGGCGTGGTCGGGCTACTCTCGTTGGCGGTGTCGGTCGGTCGAGTGGGGTTCGGTCAGTATTCGCCCGGAGTGCTGACGACGGTCGGGGGCGGACTGGCCCTCACCACCGGCTTCCAGCTATGGTGTCTCGCGGTGTTCAGCGCGACCGCCGACACCAGCATTCGCGCCCCATCGGGACGACTCGTCCAGTGGGTCAAAGATCACATACGATTGGAACACGGGATGGGCCTGGGGGCCGGCATCGGCGCACTCGGACTGGCGTATCTCTGCTCCGCGCTGTTCGTGTGGGTGACAGCCGGGTACACGGCGCTCCCGGCGGCGAGGGTGACCGTCGTCGCATTCGTGTCGGTAGTTCTCGGGATGCAGATCGTGTCCTCGTCGTTCTTCCTGAGTGCACTCAAGAGCACGCAGTGAGCTCACGTCCGAGCATCCGTTCCCGATCGGTAGGGAGTGAATAATTTAATCCGTCTATGCTGACTGTGAATTTATGAAGCACATCACGATAATCGGTGCCGGCGTTGCAGGGTGCTCTGCCGGCTACCTCCTGCAGGAGGAGGGCTTCGACGTGACTATCGTCGAGAAGGACGCCATCGGAGGGTTGTTGCGCGAAATCGAGTTCGAGACCGGATACCACTGCGATTCCGCGCCGCATCTGCTGTTCTTCGACGACGAGGAGGAGGCCGTCGTCGGCGAGTTGTTTTCGGAGTTCACGCGCATCGAGCCCCACGAGTTCTACGCCGCGACGTACCCACGTGGAGACCTCGACGACCCGCACCACTACCCGGTGAGTAAGCAGAACATCGAGGAGTGGGACGATGCGGACCGTATCCGCGAGGAACTCGAGGAGGCGCCCGGAAAGACCGACGCCGAGTTCTTCGAGGAGTACATGAAGAATCAGGTCGGAGAAACGCTGTACGAGCGGTACAACCGATCGTACACCGAGAAACACTGGGGGATCGATCCGAAGCGGATCACGGGCGATTGGTTCGATTTCAAGATCAGCTTCCCCGAGGAGGAACAGGAGTTCTTCGGGGGCGGTGCCTACTACCCGGACGACAAGTACACGAACATCCTCCGGTCGATGGTGTCCGACTGCGACCTCGTCTTCGACGGAGTGACCGGACTGGAGACGAACGGTGGGCGGATAACTGCCGTCGAAACCGAGACGGGCGACCGGATCGAGAGCGATCTCTTCGTCAGTACCATCGACCCGAGCATCATCGTCGACACCGACGAGTCGTTGGAGTATCGGAGTATGGTCATCCTCGGCGTCCACGTCAGCGCCGACGACCGTCTCTTCCCCGACCACGTCGACTGGGGATACTTCCCCAACCACTACGATTTCACCCGCATCACCGACTACGAGTTCGTCCCGCAAGAGACGCCGGAGGGGGAATACATCCTCACGGTGGAGTTCCCCTGTTTCATCGGTGACGACGTCTGGTCCAACGACGAGAGCTGGTACGCCGAGTGCCTGCTTGAGTTCCTCGCCGAACAGGACATCGACGCCGAGTTGTTGGACGCGCAGGTCCGTCGAGCACCTCGCGCGTACCCGCTGCCGGTGACCGAGCAGATAGAGACGTTCGAGCGTATCAACGCAAAGCTGAGTGCGTACGAGAACATGTTCAACCTCGGTCGGGTGAGTACCTACGAGTACATCTGGATAAAGGACATCGTCCAGCAAGCGTACGAAACCCGGGACGATGTTCTCGCGGAGATCCGAGCCGAGGCGGACGACTGAGCCCGAGGGCGGTCCCAAAGCGAGCGATTGAGCGGACGATCGGCACGACGGGGTCGGAACGGGTGGTTGGGCAGACGGAGGACCCGAGTCGGAACGAGTGGTTGGACTCACGGGCGATCCGAAGCGGTCACGCTGACCCGACGACGGGCGGGGCGTCCCGCACCGATGCCGACCGGTGGTGCTCGCGGACGGGTGTAGGTAGTACTGAGTTGTGTGTGGTGTTCGCGTCCCGGCGAGGCGCCGGTGCATCGGCTCTCGGAGAGGAACGGAGTAGGAGCGTGTTACAGGTCATAACTGGTGCATAATTAAATCGAACGGGGTCTTCCGCCCCGATACGTAGTTCGATGACATTAGCTGACACGGACGCTTCGAAGGACGTGTTCATCACCGGGATCAGCGGGTTCCTGGGTAGCCACCTCGCCGACGCGTTCATCGAAGAGGGCCACACCGTCGCGGGCAACGACAACTTCAGCGGCGGGTACGAGTCCAACATTCCGGAGGAGGTGGAGTTCCACCACGTCGACTGTAAGGACGTCTGGGAGATGAAGGAGGCGATGGCGGGAGCTGACATAGTCTACCACACCGCCGCCCTGGCATACGAGGGACTGAGCGTCTTCTCGCCGGCACGTATCAACGAGAGCATATACCAGTCGACGACCGCGACGCTGGCGGCCGCCGCCGACGCCGGTGTCGAGCGGTTCGTCTACTGCTCCAGCATGTCCCGGTACGGGGAGAACGAGACGCCGTTCACCGAGGATATGGAGCCACAGCCGCAGGACCCCTACGCCGTGAGCAAGGTCGCTGCGGAGGAGATGGTCGAGCTGATGGCCGACGTCCACGGGTTCGAGTACGTCATCGCCGTTCCGCACAACATCATCGGCCCGCGGCAGCGCTACGACGACCCGTTCCGCAACGTCGCCGCTATCTTCATCAACAGGATGCTCCAGGGCAAGCAACCCATCATCTACGGGGATGGAGAGCAGAAGCGCTGCTTCACGTTCATACAGGACAACGTCCGCCCGCTGCAGAAACTCGGCTACTACGACAACGTTACCGGCGAGATCATCAACATCGGTCCGGACGACGAGTTCGTCACGATCAACCACCTGGCGGAGACGATCGCCGACATCCTCGATTTCGACCTGGACCCAATATACAAACCGGACCGACCGCAGGAGGTCAAGTTGGCGAACTGTTCGGCGGACAAGGCCCGGGAGATGCTCGACTACGAGACGGAGTACACGCTGCGAGAGGGTCTCGAGGAGATGATCGGGTGGATAGACGACCGCGGAGCGAAGGAGTTCGACTATCACATCGAATGCGAGGTCGTCAACGAACAAACCCCCGACACGTGGACCAACGAGTTGATATGACTGGTTTCCATTCAGGCTTGAATCACGCCACTGTACCGGAGTCGGACCCACTGATCGGGTTGTCGATCCGACGCCCTCCTGACCCGAGCGAGTTGTGCGAACGTGTCGAGCTGCGAATGAGAACGGAGAGCGCATGAAGGGAATAATCCTGGCCGGCGGATCGGGAACGAGGCTACGACCGTTCACGAACGCCACTCAAAAACAGCTACTGCCCGTCGTGAACAAGCCAGTCGTCGAATACGTCGTGGAGGATCTCGAACGGGCAGGGATCGACGACATCGGGGTTGTCGTCGGCGGAGACTATCCGGAGAAGGTCCGCGAACGGATGGGTGACGGGTCGGCGTACGGCGTCGAGTTGACCTACATCGATCAGGGTGATCCTCGAGGCCTGGCGGACGCAGTCTATCGTGCGAAGGAGTTCGTCGGCAAGAGCCCGTTCGTCGTGTATTTCGGCGACACGATCGTGGGAGGGAACATCACCGCCGAATTGGTTCGTGAGTTTGATCCGAACGAACACGACGTGGGAGTCGTCCTGAAGCGTGTGGACGACCCGACGCGGTTTGGTATCGCAGAGCTGGACAGAGACGGGGGGATCCGACAGGTGTTGGAAAAGCCCGAGGATCCCCCGACGAATTTGGCTTACGTCGGCGTGCAAGCCTACACGCCGGCCGTGTTCGACGTGATAGCGGGGCTGGACCCATCCGATCGGGGAGAGCTCGAACTCACGCACGCGATCGATGCGCTGGTATCGGAAGACGACGCGTACTGGACGGAGACGAGCGAAGTCTGGATGGACGTCGGGACGGTCGAGGACCTCCTCAAAGCAAATCGCCACTTCTCCAAATCGGCGGCTGCGAAGGTAGCGGGCGAGGTTTCCGAAGGAGTCGAGATGACGGGGAGGGTCTCCCTCGGCGAGGGGAGTACCATCGAGGCGGGTGCAGAACTCCGGGGGCCCGTTCACATCGGGGCGAACACGTTCGTCAGCGGTGATGCCGCGATCGGTCCGTACGTTTGTATCGGAGACCGATGCGAGATCGGACGAGCTGACGTACGTTCGAGCGTGATTATGGACGGGGTCGAGGCGGACTTCGGATGTACGATCGAGAAGAGCGTGATCGGGCCGCAGTCGTATTTGTCCGGCGGATCCGGTCGAGCAACCCGTCTGGCTCTCACTGTCGGGGCTGACTCGGAGATAACGCTCTGCGATTGATGGATTCGGCGGCGTTCGACGCCGGCAGACACCCGCGGAGAGAACGTTGTACGCCCGAAGCCGAAGGTCCACAGGTCGGATACCGCTGGAGATGCTCGTCGGGTGCCGCTGGAGGTGCGCGTCGGAGTCGTGGGTGTCGTGTCCGAAACGGAATCCATCAGCACCGTCCGTGGTTGCCCCTGGAGGCCGGCGGAGAAGTCGTCGGGAACTCCCGGAGACGCGAGTATCGGAGGTAACGATGTCTGCGACGAGCGTTCTTAACCAACAGATCCGCTTACTTCCGCGGTCTGTTGGGTAACCGCAGCACAGGGCACGCATCGACTCCAGGAAGAAACCACCGGACGGTGGAGTGGGAGCGAAGAGCGAAACGCCGAGCGGAGACACCCCTCTATCGATGTGTTTTTTGAGTAATCGTGTGAACCCGGGACGACCGAAGACCGGACGCTCGCGAGAGGCGGATGAACTGCCTCGTGGTCAGGGTCGGTAGCGGTTGTCGTGTACTCCCCGTCTCCCGGTACCACCGGGGGACGGCATCCTCGAGGGAACAGACACACCCCTCTATCGATGTGTTCCGGCCGTACGGATGGTGGGGGGAATGCGTGGAAGCGACTCGACGCGAGAGGTGGGCAGAGAGAAAACCCGGAGAAGAGCCCACGACGACGGGAGAGACAGCCAGAAACGGGACGGTCTCCGTACTGCCGTGAGGAAGACAGTGAACTTGAGGCGGCGGGCGGATCGAACACATCGATAGAGGGGTGTGTGAGTGTTCGTTCTAGGAAGCTAGAAGAAGGAAGCGAACGCACCCCGTTTCGCTTCCGACCCGACACGGCCGGTTCAGCCGTGCTACGAGGTTGTGGGCGTTAGATCGCGTGATGCGGATGGTTCTCCCCGTCCACCCGCCGAGATGGTTGCCGATACCCCCCCTCCCCTTCGAGACCCGAAACACATCGATAGAGGGGTGTGTCTGTTACGCTGCGACGCCACCGATCACTTCGTCAGACGTCCGCCGCTTTTCCGACGTCACCAGCAGAATCGTCGTTTTGAACGCGAATCAAGAACTGACGCGAGCGATCACACTTCGATACAGGTGGGGAATGTTTTTATGATTCGGCCGTGTCTTCGCGCGTATGGACACCGACGGCTCCGACGGGCCTCACGGCAGTCCGAGGTCGCCGGAGGATGACACCACGACCCAGTCGGACCTTCCTTCGACCCCGTCGGACTCGGAGTCGGCGTCCGGCTCGCCGTCGGAGGACAACGACGTCTCGAACGTCTCTCGAGGTTCCTCGAAGGAGGAATCCACCCACCACTCCCCGGAGAACGAATCCACTCCGAACGAGTCGGAGAGTGACCCCGTCCACCACCCCTCGAAGAACGAATCCACTCCGAACGAGTCGGAGACGTCGATCGAGGAGATGCTTCTCGAGTTCGACGAACAGAACGGGCTGATCCGTGATCGATCGCTCCTCAACCCGAACTTCGTCGTTGAGGAAGACCGGATCGTCGGTCGGGACGACCAACTCCAGGAGGTGACGAAGATGCTCCGGGTTGCTCTCGGCGACAACCGTCCCCCGAACCTGTTTCTGTACGGACCCTCCGGCACCGGGAAATCGCTCATCACGAAGGCCGTCTGTCACAACATCAGCCGAATTTGTGAAAGCCGCGATATCGACTTCGGGACGGTCGAGGTGAACTGTCAGGACCTGGATACGCTCGGCGTCGCGGTGTACGAATTGACGAAGCAGGCGGCCGAGGAAGCCGGCGTCGACGTCGAGGTTCCGAAGCACGGCGTCGCGACCAAGGAAAAGTGGGACGAACTCTACCGGATAGTCAACGAACACTTCGACTCGGTCGTGTTCGTTCTCGACGAACTCGACATGCTTGTGGGTCGACGGGACAAACAGGATCCGGCGTTTTCACGCCTGCTGTACCAACTCTCACGAGCGGGGGCGAACGACGATCTCACGGCGTACATCTCCGTCGTTGCGATCTCGAACGACACGAAAATGATGGATTCGGTGGGCAGTCGCGCGGTAAGCTCGTTCACTCCCGAAGACGTGCACTTCGACGACTACGATGCGAACCAGCTTCAGGCGATCCTCCGCCGGCGGCAGGACGCCTTCCACGATGACGTTCTCGACGAGGACGTGATTCCGCTCGCAGCCGCCTTCGCGGCCCAGACACACGGCGACGCGCGGAAGGCGATCGATCTGATGCGCGTCGCCGGTGAGCTGGCCGAGCGGGAAGGCAACGATCGCGTTCGTGAGACACACGTTCGCGCAGCACAGGCAAAAGTCGAGAAGAACCGCGTGCTTGAGGTCGTTCGCGGGATCAGCACTCAAAAGAAGCTCTGCCTCTACGCGACGGCGGCCGTCGCCGCACAGACGGCTGACGGGGCAGCACGGAGCACGACCGGCTACCGGGTCTACCAGTATCTAACCGACGCGATCGATGCCGAGCAGTACCACCAGGAAACGTACGTGAACAAGATGAAAGAGCTCACTACGTACTCGCTCGTCGACTTCGAGCGACGGAGCCACGGTCCCAGTTCGGGGATGTTCCTCGAATTTCACTTCGCCGAACGACCGGATACGATCCTCGAGACCCTTCGTGAGGACTCACGGATCGAAATGGTCTCCGAAAACGGAGTCCAATCCGTCGTCGATGCACAGATCCAGAACCAGACGTAGCCGGATCTACGGCTGTACGGAACGAGGCTGTCCGGCGGTCGACAGCAGTGTTTCGTGCCGGGAAACCCGAAGCGACCGGGGACACACCACCCGGAACGCCCGTTCAGGTCTCCGCCACGGTCGTTCACGTTCAGGTCTCCGCCACGGTCGTTCAGAACGATGCCGATCTCATCGTCGCGCCGTTCAGCTGGATTGATTGTGTGGCACCGCGGTACCAAGCTGAAGATCCGACATTCAGAGAGCTAATCAGAGAACCGCCACCTGTCCCGACGAACACCGAACTGATCGCAAGCGTTGCCCAACGGCGAAGGGAAACCGGAGGTAGAAACGAACGGGTTTCCTCGAATGCATCATCGATACTCTCGAACGCGTACCACGACACGTGCCAACTAGCTCGTGCCTGGCTCAAACGGGCGTTGTAGAGTGAAATACGCTTTCGCGTGGAACGTCAGCGGTCGCCGTCCGGTTATCCTCATACCAGAGCCGTCGTCTTCCTATCGGTTGATGCAGAACTGCTTGGTGTCGCGGTACAGGTGGGTGGTCTGTTGCCACTCCCTGCGCCGCTGACGGGATGGGATGTGGAACGCTGACGGGATGGGTTGTGGAACGCTGACGGGATGGGTTGTGGAACGCTGACGCGATGGGCCGTGGAACGTTGTGGTGACGGCCGTCGTGATCACGGTTACAGCCGTAACATACACGTGGAGCAACATCTAGAGGAACCTAAGACGCGGGAATATCGGGGCGGTCACCGGCTGTGATTTGGTTCCCTGTTGTCGGCTTCGTCCCACGGCTGAAGCCGTGGGCTTTCGCCTCGCTACCAGTGTAACGTTCGACGTATCGACCCCTCGAACACACCCCTCTATCGAAGTGTACGTACCGGACCGCACTCGTTTTGCCCCGACACCCGTTCGCCCGTCGCCTTCGCCCTCTTCACTCCCGACGAGGGGTATGTGAGGGGACCGTCCGCCCTGCTCCCCGCGTGAGAAGGCTCACCGCTTCCAGAAGGTTTCTCGCGGTCTCGACTCGCTCTCGATTCGTGTCGTCCAATCGGTCGACGTTGAGTCGGTTGAGATTGCTGAGTCTCCGATGCATCCGATAGCCCTGTTCGACCTCTTGCTCCATCAATTTGCGTCAGCCGTCGCCTCTCCTCGCGACAGGCCTTGTAGAGACGGGCCACTGCGAACCCGCCCGGTGGACGCCCGTCGTGACGCCGCGCTCCTCGGCCTGCTCGGCGAGCGTTCGGGCCCGCTGTCGGATCTCGTCCGGATACTCGAGGTCCGAGGCCAGACGCGACACGAACATACTGGGGGCGACGGGCTCGGCATGAAGGCTCACCTCTTCGTTAACTGTGGGAGCGCCGTTAGCGTTGCCTCGTCCTCCGCTTCAGACAAGGGGACTCAATGGTCGTCTCACCCCTCTGTACGGGACTACCTTTCGAGTTGGTCGACATCTTCCAAAGCTTCTGTCGCAACATCGCCCAATTCCCCGGCCTCAATATGCGAGTAGTGCCCTCGGACCATCTCTTCGGAGTTATCGAGATATCGGGCTGCGACCGTGTACCCGAAGGCTCTGACGAGGACCTCACCCATTCCCCGGCGACCACCGTGCGGAGCAAGATAATCGTGTTTGGGATGGTCGATGTCGATTTCGGCGGCCTCCGAGAGGCGTTGGAGCACCGACCGCGCGCCGTCCGTCGTGATCGACGGCGGTCGAACGTCCTCATCGAGCACCAGCAGCAGGTCCTTGACCTCACGACGCTCCAGTCCGTGTACGACCAGCACCCGGATGTCGTCGCGACCGAAATGGTTGCGCGACGAGGAGGCTTTCGACGAGACGAGGAGGTCGTTCTCGCCGTCAACGTCGCCCACATCGACCGCGTCACCCCACTCGCCCGGCAAGCGCGCCAGCTGTCGGCCTATCCAGTCGGGGATCTCGCCTGCTTCAACGTCGACTT
>Ga0102942_1000538_pt1 | contig 14281 bp, 12 predicted proteins | sample SalPon2_C_H2O_MG_FD_78171 | JGI IMG/M metagenome (GOLD analysis project Ga0102942, IMG submission 78171) | Salt pond water microbial communities from South San Francisco under conditions of wetland restoration - Salt Pond MetaG R2_C_H2O_MG | ecosystem: Environmental > Aquatic > Non-marine Saline... | reverse complement strand
CGCACGGCGTCGGCGAGCGTCTCGGCGACCGTCGCCTGCGTCTCGGGGTCGTCGCGCTCGCTCGAAAAGAGCGCCGGCCCCTCGACCGCGAAGGTCCGACGGCGGTCCTCGGGGTACGCCAGTCCGTAGGCCATCGTCACCGGATCCGACAGGCCGAGCACGCCCTCGACCACGTCGAACGGGCGGAGCGTCGCGCTCATCAGAACGCTCGCGGCCACCTCGTCGAACAGCCCTTCGGTCACCTCGCGGGGGATACAGGTGTACAGCTCCGCGCGGCCGTACACCTCGCCCGTCCCCGCGTCGCGCCGCACTGCGGCCATCGGATGCCGACCGAGGTCCGTCCCGTGGCCCATCCAGTCGGCGACGAATTCGGCGGCCTGGAGCGTCGCACACTCCGTTCGCGTCGCCGTCTCGCCCCGGCGGTAGGCCTCCTCGTACGCTTCGTCCAGACGCTCGCCGACCTGCAGGGCGAGGTCTATCTCCGCGTCGATACCGCTCCCCTCGTAGGCGTCGAGGAAGGCGAGCGTCACGTCGTCCCGGCGGCCGTCGTTGGCGATGGCGAGGTCGTGCCAGTCGTCGCCGACCTGTTCGCGCTCGCCGAAGCCGAGGGCGTCGTCGACGGCCGTTTCGAGCCCCGTTCGGAACGCCTCGATCACGTTTTTCGCCCGGCTCGCCCGCGAGTCGTCGGCCTCGTCGAGTTCGTCGAGCGACCCCGCCAGCGTCCGCGCCGAGCACGTGCGCGTGGCGTGATCCCGCGCCGCCGACTCGACGTTGTGTGCCTCGTCGAAGACGGTAATCACCTCCGCGGGGTCGCGCCCCAGCCACCGGAAGAAATGCTCGCGGATCGTCGGATCGAGCAGATGGTGGTAGTTACAGACCGCGAGGTCGATGCCCTCCATCCCCTCCTTGAGGAGTTCGTAGCCACAGAGCCCGCGCTCGTCGGCGTACGCGTAGATTTCCTCCGGGGTTCGGACGTCCTCGAACAGCCAGTCGTGGAAGGCGTCCGTGTCGCGGGTGAGGTTCGCCCGGTAGTGTTCGCAGATATTCGCCGCCTCCAACTCCTCCAGTTCCTCTTCCAGCGTCTCCAGTTCGTCCATGACGGCCGCGCGGGCCTCGGCGGCCTCGTCGCTCCCCGCGCGCACGTCGTCTAGCAGGGCCTCGCTCCGCTCGGCGAGTTCCCGCCGGTCCTGTTCGGTCTCGACCAGCGAGCGCGTCGTCTCCTTGAGGCTCCGGCACTCCTCGTAGCCCACGTCGAGGTGGCACATCGAGCCTTTGCCCTTGAACACCACCGCGCGGATCGGCTCTTGGGCCCTGATGGCGCGGGCGTCCTCGACGAACTGGCGCATCTGCTGGTGGACGTTCGTCGTGATGACGACCGTCCGGTCGTGTTCGCGGGCGTGGGCGAGCGCCGGCACGAGCGCCGAGAGCGTCTTGCCCGTCCCCGGCGCGCCCTCCATCAACACGTCCTGCCCGCGTTCGAGGGCGTTGGCGATGCGATCCATCGCCTCGCGCTGGTTCGGATACGGGTCGTCGTAGGGGAAGAACCGCTCGTATCCCGCCGTTTCTGCCACAGCGGGTGTTACGCGGGCCGGGATTAAAAGTTACAGCCGCTCCGCCGTCGCCGCGTAGACGCCGCCGAGCACCGCGCCGTATACGGCGTGCCAGAGGAGCGACGGGAGTGCGAAGTTGGGGAACGGCGGCGACGCGGGGGAGCCGACGACGCTCAACCAGATGGGCATCAGCAGCGCCGCCAGCCCGACCCAGGTCACGACGCCCCACGCGACGCCGAGGCCGACCTGGCGGGCCGTCCCCTCGACGCCGGCCGCGCCGACGACGGCCGCGAAGACCACGCCGAGCACCGCGCCGTGGGAGACGTGGACAACCATCCCCACGCCGGGGTTCGGCGGCGGCGCCAACGTGTATAGCGAGGGGATGGCGACCGCCAGTACCGGCGGACTCATGGCGAGGACGAGCGCCCCCATGGCCAGCGCCCCGGCGACGCCTCCGAGGACGCCGGCCTGCCAGTTGCCGCGCAGTTCGCCGGTGTTACCGACCGTTTCTGTCGTCGTCGACATACCCGTAACGAGTTTACCGAACGACATTTCCGTTCGGGAGTCGGGTGTGGCGGACGCACGCCGTCGGAAGGGTAATATACGGCGTCTGCTGGTAGATAATGCCCTTCCGATGCTGTGTGCGCGCCTCGCACGACCGTTCTTCGACGACGCGGCCGGCGGAACTGTTTCCAACTAATAGTTAACTATTAGTTATTTTCGATAGAATAACACTTCATGACGCTCGAAAATCGTCATCTGGAGAACGAGTACTACACCGAGGCCGAACACGGCGAGTTCGAACTGTTCGACCTCGGCGACTTCGAACTGGCGAGCGGGCAACGGATTCCGGACTGCAAACTCGCGTATCGGACCCACGGGAAGCTGAACCAACAGAAGGACAACGCCATCGTCTTCCCGCATATGTACTCCGGTACCCACCGGGACATGGAGATGTACGTGGGCGCGGACACGGCCATCGACCCCAAGGAGTATTTCGTCATCATGCCCAACCAACTCGGCAACGGCCTCTCCACGTCGCCACACAACACGCCCCCGCAGGACGGCGGGATGGGCAACTTCCCCGAGGTGAACATCGAGGACGACATCCGCGCCCAACACAAACTCGTCACCGAGGAGTTCGGCATCGACGAACTGGAACTCGTCCTCGGCTGGTCGATGGGTGCCCAGCAGACCTACGAGTGGGCGGTCCGCTACCCGGAGATGGTCAAACGCGCCGCACCCATCGCGGGGACGGCGAAGGTGACGCCCCACGACCGGCTGTTCATCGACGCGCACATGGAGGCGATTCGCTCCGATCCGGCGTGGAACGATGGCTTCTACGACGATCCGCACGCGGTCATCACGGGCCTGAAACGCCACGCCCAGCTCTGGTCGGTGATGGGACTGTGCACCCAGTTCTACCACTACGACGAACGGGCGTGGGAGCGAGCCGGGTTCACGTCCGTCGAGGACCTGATGGCGAACTTCTGGGAGGACTGGTTCCTGCGGATGGACCCGAACGACCTGCTGACGATGGCGAAGAAGTGGCAACGCGGGGACGTGAGCCGGAACACCGACGGCGACCTCGAAGCCGCACTCGGCCGAATCGAGGCCAAGACGTTCGTCATGCCGTTCGAGGAGGACATGTTCTTCCCCGTCAGCGACTGTGCCCACGAGGAGTCGATGATCCCGGACAGCGAACTGCGACCGATCCCGAGTCTCTGGGGCCATTTCACCATGTTCGGAGTCTTCGAGGAGGACAAGCAGGCCATCGAGGACAACATCACGGAACTGCTGAATACGCCCGTCTGAGCTACGCCAACAACTCGACCAGCAGCCCGGCCTGGGCGTGCAGGCGGTTCTCGGCCTGTTGCCAGACGATGGATCGGTCGCTCTCGACTACCTCGTCGGTGATTTCCTCACCGCGATGGGCGGGCAGACAGTGCATCACCAGCGCGTCGCTCCCCGCGAGGAGGTCGGCGTCGAGCTGATACCCCTCGAACGCCCGTAGTTTCTCCTCGCGCTCGTCTTCCTCACCCATCGACACCCACACGTCGGTGTAGACCACGTCCGCGTCGGCGACGGCGGCGGCCGGGTCGTCGACGAGTCGGGGCGTCGACCCCAACTCCCCTGCCCGGTCCAGCACGTCGTCGTCGATGCCGTACTCGGGGGGCGTCGTCACCGTCAGATCGAGGTCGGCGAGGGCCGCTCCGAGGACGAACGACTGGGCGACGTTGTTGCCGTCGCCCACCCACGCGACGGTCACGTCGTCGAACCCGCCGAAGCGTTCCCGAACCGTCAGCAGGTCCGCGAGCGTCTGGCAGGGGTGGGCGTCGTCGGTCAGCCCGTTGATGACGGGCACGTCGGCGTAGGCGGCGAGTTCCTCGGCGTCGGCGTGGTCGAACAGCCGCGCCATGATGGCGTCGGTGTAGCCCGCCAGCGCCCGCGCGGTGTCCTTGACGGGTTCACCGCTCCCGAGATGGATGTCGTCCGGGCCGAGGAAGATGGCGTGGCCGCCGAGGCGGGTCATCGCCGTCTCGAACGACGTACGGGTGCGCGTGCTCGGCTTCTCGAACACCATCGCGAGCGTCTGCCGAGGGAGCTCCGCGTCGTCCTCGCCGGCCTTGATGGCCGCCGCACGATCCAACACCGTCTCCAGATCCTCGGCCGTGAGGTCGTCCACGTCGAGGACGTCGGTCGTATCGATCATTGTAAGCGTTGGCAGGCGTCGATCAGCACCTCGATGGAGCGGTCGTACTCGTCGAGGGGCAGATGTTCGTTCGGTGCATGATCCAGATCCGAGTCGCCGGGGCCGTACGTGACCATCGGGCAGTCCCAAACGGCGGCGAAGACGTTCATGTCGGCCGTTCCCGTCTTCCGGAGCAGGCGCGGGTCGCCCCCCGCGCCCCGGATGGCGGCGCGGAACGCCCGCGCGGCGTCCGTCCGCGGGCTCTGCATTACCGGCGGGACGCGGTCGTACCAGTGGACCGTGCCGATATCGAGTTGGCCGTCCGCCATCTCGCGCACGTCGTCGACGGTGTACGCCGGCGGGACGCGGAACTGCACCTCCATCGTCGCCTCGACGGAGAGGCCGTCCGCGCTGGGGCCGCCCTCGAACTTCGTCGGCTTACAGGTAACCCGCTCGAAGACGGGCAGATACTCGTCGGGGTCGAACTCCTCCTCGACTCTCCGCCACCAGTCCATCGCGTCCTGAATCGCGTTGTTCTCGGGGCGGGAGGTGTGACCCGATTCGCTGGTGGCGACGTACGTCCCGGCGAGGAGGCCACGGTAGCCGAGCGTGATGCCCGTCCACCCGCTCGGCTCGCCGTTGACGACGGTGCCGGGCTCCGGCCGGCCGTTCTCGACGACGTGCCGGGAGCCCCGCGAGTCGACTTCCTCGCCGACCACGCCGAGAAAGCTCACGCCCGTCTCCACCGCCGCGACGGCCATCGCCGCGAGCGGGCCGGTGGCGTCGACGCTTCCACGCCCCCAGAGTTCCTTTCCGTCCTCAGCCTCCCGAATCTCGACCGGGATGTCGCCCGGCACGGTGTCGATATGCGAGGTCAGGAGGACGGCGTCGTCGGCCGGTGCGTGGACGTTTCCCACCTCGTCGGTCCACGCCTCGCGGTCGTGGGCCTCGAAGAAGTCGACGAGCCGTTGGGCCGCCGCCTCCTCCTCACCCGAGGGCGAGGGGATGGAGACGAGGTCGACCAAGAGGCCCCGGGCCTCGGTCAGGTCGGCCGTTTCGACCTCGCTCGCCGTCATCCGAGCACGGCCTCCAGTGCGTCGACGAAGCGGTCGGCGTGCTCCTCGCCGACGATCAGCGGCGGGAGCAGACGCAGGACGGTCCGGCCGGCCGGGAGCGCGAGCACCTGTTCGTTCAGGGCGAGGTCACGCAGCAGCCGGTTCGACCCCCGCTTCACTTCGAGGCCGATCATCAGCCCCTGTCCCCGTACCTCGCGGATGGGGAGGTCGGCGTCCTCGACCGACTCCATCAGGTACCGCCCCACGTCGGCCGCCCGCGTCGGCAGGTCCTCCTCGACGACGACGTCGAGGGTGGCGTTGGCCGCCGCGCAGACGACCGGGCCGCCGCTGAACGTCGAGCCGTGTTCGGGGTCGGCCTCGGCGATCCAGTCCGCACAGACCGTCGCGCCCAGCGGGAGGCCGCTGGCGATGCCTTTCGCCGCCGTGAGGATGTCCGGCGACACGCCGGCCTGCTCGCAGGCCCAGAGCGTCCCCGTGCGGCCGACGCCGGTCTGAATCTCGTCGAAGACGAGGGCCGCGCCGGCCTTCCGGGTGAGCGACCGCGCCGCGTGCAGATACGCCTCGTCGGCGGGGTGGATACCGCCCTCGCCCTGGATTGGTTCGAGGAACACGGCGGCCGTCTCCTCGTCGACGGCTTCGGCGAGTTCCTCGCTGTCCCCGTAGGAGACGAACTCGACGCCGTCGACCAGCGGTTCGAACGCCTTCTTGTACTTGTCCTTCCACGTCATCGACAGCGCGCCGAGGGTGCGGCCGTGAAAGCCACGGCGGGTGGCGACGATCTTTCCGTTCCCCGTCGCGTTACGGGCGAACTTGATCGCCGCCTCGTTGGCCTCGGTTCCCGAGTTACAGAGCCAGACGTTGTCCAGTCCCGGCGGCGACACCGTCGCCAGCTTCTCGTACAGTTCGGTCCGTGCCTCGACCGGGTAGGACGCCTGCACGTACATGAGGTCCTCGACCTGCGACTGTACGGCGTCGACGACCCGCGGGTGACAGTGACCGACAGGGGTGACGGCGTAGCTCGCACCGAAGTCGAGATATTCGGTGCCGTCGTCGGCGTAGAGGGTGGCCCCCTCACCGCGTTCGATTCCGATGGGTTTCTCCGAGAAGACGAACCCGCTCATGGCCCCTCTAGTGCACTCGGACGAATGTGTGTACCGCTTTCCCCCAGTGCTGCCGTGACGGGCGCGTCGGCGTTGGCGTCGGCGACGATCACCTCGCTCGCGCCGCGCTCCAGGGCCTCGGTGGCGGCCATGACCTTCTTCGTCATGAACCCCTCCGCCGCGTCGGTTAGCGCGTCGTACTCCGCGGGCGTCGTCACCGACTCGATCAGCGTCTCGGGGTCGTCCGGGTCCGCGTAGACGCCGGCCACGTCGGTCAGGATGACGAGCGTCGCGCCGAGGGCGCCCGCCACCGCGGCGGCCGCGCGGTCTGCGTCCGTGTTCACCGGCACGCCGTCGTCGGCCAGCATCGGCGGCCCCGCGACGGGCGTGTAGCCGTCTTCCAGCAACGTCTCCAGCAACTCGGCGTTGACCGACTCGATTTTCCCCGAGTGATCGCCGCGCTTGATCTTCTTCTTGCCGTCCTCGATAACCCGAACCGCCGACTTCCGCGGGCCGGTGATGAGGCCGCCGTCGACGCCCGAGAGGCCGACGGCGTCGACCCCCGCCTCGCGGAAGGCCGAGACGAGGTCGGTGTTCACGCGGCCCATCGCCATCGTGAACGCTTCCATCGTCGCCTCGTCGGTGAAGCGGCCGACGACGCCGTCCGGCGTCTCGACGTAGGTGGGGTCGATACCGAGGCGGTCGAGCAGGTCGTCGACGGCGGTGGAGCCGCCGTGGACGACGCCGACGGGTTCGCCGTTGCCCACCAGATCCGCGATGTCCCCGACGGCGCCCGCGGGATCGACCGCTTTCGCGCCGCCGATTTTGACGACGACCGTCACGCGAGATACCTCCAGTGGCTCGCGTGACCCTGGAAGTCGCGGCCCGCGGAGCGGCGAATGGCGACGCCGTGCCCCCGCGAGCGGGAGCGTCTTCCTGAAGTCATCTCACGGCGCCCCCACCGGGTGCAGGCCCTGGAACTCCAGTCCCGCCGTCTCCTCGATGCCGAGGGCGACGTTCGCGGCGTGGACCGCCTGCCCCGCCGAGCCTTTCATCATGTTGTCGATGGCCGAGAACACGACCAGACGCCTGTTCCCGGGGTCGAGTTCGAACCCGACCTCCCCGTAGTTGGTCCCGGCGACCGCCTTCGGTTCGGGGTAGCGATAGACGCCGCCGCCGCCGGCGACGGTGCGCATGAACGGCTCGTCGCCGTAGCTGTCCCGATAGGCGCCCCAGAGTTCCTTCTTTTTCACTGGGCCGTCGGGGAAGACGTGACAGGTCGCGGCGGCGCCGCGTGTCATGTCGACGGCGTGGACGGTGAAGGAGACGGACAGCCCGAGGAATTGTTCGATCTCCGCCTCGTGGCGGTGGCCCGTCGGGGCGTACGGACGGACGATCCCCGACCGTTCGGGGTGCGAGGAGGCCGCGCCGCCGCCGGCACCGCCCTCCGAGGACCCCACCTTCACGTCGACGACCACCTGCTCGTCGCCGGAGAGGATGCCCGCGTCGAAGAGGGGCTTGAGGCCCAGAATGGTCGCCGTCGCGTTACAGCCGCCGGAGGCGATCAGGTCGGCGCCGGCGAGGTTGTCGCGGTTGAGCTCCGGCAGCGCGTACTCCGACTCCGCGAGGAGGTCGGGGCGCGTGTGGCCGTCGTACCACTCGTCGTACTGCGCTTCGCTTCCCAGCCGGAAGTCGGCGCTCAGGTCGACCACCGTGTCCGCCGCCGCCTGGAACGCGTCGATGCGCTCCATCGAGACGCCGTGGGGCGTCGCCGCGAAGAGCACGTCTACGGAGTCGAGGTCCCCCGGGTCGGTAAAGCGGAGGTCCATGCCGCGGAGGTTCGGATGTTGGTGCCCCACGGTCTTGCGCTCGTAGCTCCGACTCGTCGCCTGCGCCACCTCGAACTCGGGGTGGCCGTCGAGCAGGCGGAGGAGTTCGCCGCCGGTGAAGCCGCTGGCGCCGACGACGCTCGCCGTGTAGGTCATACCGCCGCCTCCTGCTGGGCCTTCGTCTCCAGCCAGTCGACGATGGCCGCGGGCACGTCGAAGTCGACACACGAGTCGAGCGCCTTGAACTCCACCGTGTGGTTCACTTCGTGAACCGTGTACGAATCCCCGGTCTCCATCAGGTCGACGCCGAGGAGGCCGCCCCCGACGGCGTCGGACGCGCGTGTCACCAGTTCGGCCACCTCGTCGTCCACCTCGAACTCGTTGACTTCGCCGCCTTTGGCGGCGTTAGTGAGCCAGTGGTCCGAACTCCGTGTCATGGCCGCGACGGGCTCGCCGTCGGTGGCGACGACGCGGATGTCCCGCCCCGGCTTCTCGACGAACTCCTGGATGTAGAACACCTTGTGTTCGTAGTGGCCGAGGGTGGCCTTGTGTTCGAGGATGGCCTCGGCGGCGCTCCGGGAGTCGACTTTCGCCATCAGGCGTCCCCAGGAGCCGATGACGGGCTTGAGAACGCAGGGATAGCCGAACGCCTCGATGGATTCGAGGGCGCTGTCGGTGGTGAAGGCCACGTCGGTGTTGGGCGTGGGGACGCCCGCCGCCTCCAGCGCGAGGCTGTTCTGCACCTTGTCGGCACAGAGTTCGGCGGTGTCCGCGGCATTGACGACCGGAATCCCGTAGGCGTCGAGAAAGCGCGTCACGTAGCGACTCCGACTGGTGGCGAGACAGCGGTCGATAGCGATGTCCACGTCGTCGAAGGCGTCGGGCGCTTGGCTGATGTTGAACCGCTCTTTCCGCACGTCGACTTTGGTCACCTCGTGGTCGCGCTCGCGCAGTTCCGAGAGCAGTAGCTTCTCGTCCCGCCTGATCCGGGAGTAGAGGAGTCCGACGTGCACGACTACTCCTCCTCTTTGGCCTGTTTGAGCACCTTGGCCGCGAGGCGCTCCTGGAAGCCGTGATACTTCGCGACGCCCGTCGCGTCCGCCTGCGTGATCGACCCAACGTCCTCCGTGTTGAAGGAGGCGAAGGACTCGTCGTAGACGGCGTAGTCGCTGTCGCGGCCGACCGGGCGGGCCTGGCCGCCCTCGAATCGGATGGTGACGGTGCCGGTGACGCGGGTCTGCGTGGCGTCGATGAAGCCTTCGAGCGCCCCCATCAGGGGCGCGTCGACCAGCCCCTCGTACCCCTTCTGGGACCACTCGTCGTCGACGAGTTTCTTGAAGTCGCGCTCCTCTTTCGTCAGCACGAGCGACTCTAGCGTCTCGTGGGCGTTGAGCAGCGTCGTCGCCGCGGGATGCTCGTAGTTTTCGCGGACTTTCAGCCCGAGCATCCGGTCTTCCATCATGTCGGTGCGCCCGACGCCGTACTTCCCGGCCACCTCGTTGAGGTGCTCGATCAGGGCGACCGGCCCCATCTCCTCGCCGTCGACGGCGACCGGGTAGCCGTTCTCGAACGTGAGTTCGACCTCTTCGGTGTCGCCGGCGGGCGCGCGCGTCCAGTCGTAAATCTCCTCCCCGGGGACGTGGCCGGGCTGTTCGAGGTCGCCGCCCTCGATGGACCGACTCCAGAGGTTCGTGTCGATGCTCCAGACGCCCTCGTTGCCGCCTTCGACGGGCAACTCCTTCTCCGCGGCGTACTCGATTTCCCACTCGCGGGTCAGGCCGAGTTCGCGCACGGGGGCGATGACGTCGAGGTCGGAAGCGCGCCAGACGGCTTCGAACCGCAACTGGTCGTTGCCCTTGCCCGTACAGCCGTGGGCGACGGCGTCGCAGTCCTGTTCGATCGCCACGTCGAGGATGGCCTCGGCGATGACGGGGCGGGCGAGCGCCGTCCCGAGCGGGTAGCCCTGGTACGTCGCGTTGGCGCGGACGGAGTCCATACACATGGCCGCGAACTCGTCTTTCGCGTCCACGACGTAGTGTTCCAGATCCAGCGCCTCGGCCGTCTCCGCCGCCTCGGCGAACTCCTCGGCTGGCTGTCCGACGTCGACCGTGACCCCGACTACCTCGTCGTACCCCCACTCCTCTTCGAGAAGCGGGACACAAACTGTCGTATCGAGGCCGCCGGAGAACGCGAGTGCCACACGTGTCATTACCGACTTCTCGACCCCTCACGGACTTAAATTCTACGTTTTTGCAATTGAAATAAAATGAGAAACGGGACGCTCACGGGGAATCGCTGGAGCGTCGAACGAGGGGGAGTGAGAGAAAGGTGGGCCTAGCGGGCCCGTCGTCGCGGCCGTCGGACCGCGGGTGTGGGGCGGACGCGTTCGGGCGGGAGTGCCGCTGTCCGGTCCATTATCGCTAGAAATCGCGGCTCGCTACTAATATCTTGCGAACGGGCGCCGTCGACGCCCTACTCCTCTTCCTCCTCCTCCTCCTCTTCTTCTTGCTCCTCGTTCCACCGGCCGAAACCCCGGTGCACGGTCCCACCCCCGAACCGCCGTCGGTCGTCCTGACCCATACCATGACATTAGCTATCTGACAACATAACCGTATCGGCGACGCCCTCACTGTCGTCGCAGCCCGCGGACCCCGTCGAGTGGGTGGAGGAGCCACGAGATGACCGCGAGGACGGCCACCACGACGACTGCGAACGGTCCCGACAGCGACGGGACGATTCCGACGACGACGCCCACCGAGAGTGACGCGACCCCGTAGATGATGGCGAGAATCGTCACCGTGATGAAGACGCTCTGGCGCTGGTTCGCCCGCCCATTCGCCTCGATCCAGTCCGCGTAGCCCACGAGGAGGTCCTCGTACAGGTCGCGCCGAAACTCCCCGTCCGCGTAGCCCTCGTCGACGATCCACCGGAGGTCGTCGGCGCCGACGCCGGCGTGGTACTCACCCGTCGCGTAGGTGACCGCCGCCGCCGCCATCGCGCCGACGAGGAAGGCGATACCGCCCAGCGTGAACGGGTTGAGTAACTCGGCGGCCGCCGGCTCCCGTCCCCGGTAGACGAACGAGAGCGCACTCAACGCCACCCCGACCAGGACGGTCACCAGCTGGAACAGCTGGATCGCCTTCCCGTCGACGTTGTCGATACTCGACAGCTGTTCGTCGAGGAACCGCCGTGCTTCCTCCAGACTCGCTTCGAGTCCGGCTATCTCGTCGGCATCAGTCATCCCCGCCCGTACGTCACGCCGACAGAAATATCTGTCTCGTTGACACGTGAACGCCGTTCCGCTATCCGACCAGGCGCAGGACCAGCCAGATACCCAGACACGCCACGGGCGGGATGGTGAGGTTGTCGTCGAGGACGTACCCCCAAATCACGGGCGTGAACCCGTCGGCCACCGTCGCCCCCGCGGCGCCGACGGCGGCGGCGGCGAGGGTCGTCGGGAGCGGCGCGGTCCCAACGAGAACCAGCGCCGCGAGCGCGAAACAGACGCCGAACATGACGCCGAGGACGCCGAGGCGTTTCGCCCGCCCGGCTTCGTTCGAGCCGAGGAGGCCGCTGACCGGATCGCCGAGCGTCAGCATCAACATCCCCGGGACTGCGACGCGTGGCTCGAAGACGAGCGCGACGCCGGTCATGCTGAACATGTAGAGCGCGTAGCCGGCGACGTTGTCCCGTTCGTACTCCCGGGTCAACGTCTCGTAGATGGCCCAGTCGAGGCCGACGCCGAGCCGAACCGCTTCGAGAACGGCGGCCACGGCCGAGCCGACGAGGAGTAGCCACCCGAGCGTCGGCCAGTCGACGAGTTCCAGCAGGTAGAGTGCCGGGAACCCGACGCCGCTGGCGTGGACAGCGCGCCGCTTGAGTTCGGCGCCCGCCGTCATACGGTCGCCCGTCCCCGACGGCTCGGTCGACCGATCGTGCCTCGCCGTGCGCTCGCCATCCTAGGAGCGCGTCACGTCCGTATCCACCCGCTCGTAGCTGTCGAGTAGGTCGCTGACGGCTGTGTGCCCGGCGAGGATGGCGGTCAGTTCGTCGGCCAGGTCGGCGACCGGCACCCGCACCTGAGCGGTCGTGTCGCGGTCCCGCACCGTCACCGTCTCCTCGTCCCGCTCGACGCTCTCGTGGTCGACGGTCACCGACAGCGGCGTGCCTACCTCGTCCTGCCGGCGGTAGCGTCGGCCGATGTTCCCCGAGTCGTCGTGGGCGACCGACAGCCCCGCGTCGCGCAGGTCGCTCACCACGTCGTCGGCGAGCGATTCGAGCGCGTCGTCGCCCACCAGCGGGAACACCGCCACGTCCGTCGGCGCCACCTCCGGCGCGAGCGAGAGGTACGTGCGCTCCTCGCCGTCGATCACGTCGCGGTCGTACGCGTGCGCGATCAGGGTGTAGACCGTCCGGTCGACGCCGAAGGAGGGCTCGACCACGTGGGGCGTGACGTGTTCGCCCGCCTCGGTCTGCTCCTCGACCCGGAAGTTCGCCACGTCGGCGTCGACGGTCACCGCGTCGCCGTCCACCTCGACGGTCACCTCGTCGGCCTCGAAGGCGGCGGGGTTCCGGTCCGCGAGGTCACGGAGCGCGTCGGCCACGTCGCCGGCCTGCCCGCCGAACTCGGGGCCGAGGACGCTCATGTCGGGGTCGACGACCGTCCGCTCGACCGTCCGAGGCTCGTCGTACTGCTCGAAGACGGTGAAGTCGTCGTCGCTGTGCTCGGCGTGTTTCGAGAGGTCGTAGTCGCCGCGGTAGGCGAAGCCCGCGATTTCGATCCAGTCGCCGTCGGTCGGATCGGCGGGAGCGGAGAGGTCGCCGCCCACCTCGCTCTCGGCGTCCCAGCAGTCCGCGGCGTAGTGGGCGCGCTCGCCCGGGAGATGCTGGCGGAACCGGAACCGGTCGCCGTCGACGCCGATCCGGTCGTACCACTCGCGGGCGATGCCGAGGTAGTAGGCCACCCAGTCGCTGGCGACGATGTCCTCGGCCACCGCCTCGCCGACCGTCGTCTCGACGTAGCCGCCGTCGGGGTCCTCCTGCTCGTCGGCGGGGTACAGTTTCAACGACACGTCAGCCACGCGGGACAGGGGCGGTTCGTCCGTGTCGGGGTCGACGAACTGCTCCAACTCCGCCTGCGTGAACTCGCGGGTGCGGACGATGCCCTTCCGGGGGCTGATCTCGTTGCGGTAGGCGCGACCGATCTGCGTGATTCCGAACGGGAGCGTGTTTCGCGCGTACTCCTTCAGCCGCGGGAACTCGACGAAGATGCCCTGGGCCGTCTCGGGACGGAGGTAGCCCGGCTGGCCGGCGCCGGGGCCGATGGCCGTCTCGAACATGAGGTTGAACTCCTCGACCGACAGGCCGGCGAGGGGGGCGCCACACGAGGGACAGGCCACTTCGTACTCGGCGATCAGCTCCTCGACCTCCGGAATCGGGAGGCTCTCGGCCTCCTCCACGTCGCTCGCGTCCTCGATCAGGTGGTCGGCGCGGTGGCTCTCGCCGCACTCGCCGCACTCGACGAGCATGTCGTCGAAGCCGTCGAGGTGTCCCGACGCCCGGAAGACGGGTTCGGGCCCGATGGTCGGCGCCTCGATTTCGTCGTTGCCTTCGCGGACCGTGAAGCGGTCGCGCCACGCGCTCTCGACGTTGCGCTTGAGCGCCGCGCCCTCGGGACCGAAGGTGTAGAGGCCGGCGACGCCGCCGTAGGCCTCGTACGCGCCGAAGAAGAAGCCCCGGCGCTTGGCGAGTTCCGCGATGGCTGCGCCGTCGCTCATACGCCCCTCAACAGGTCCACGTCACGCACGACGCCGGCGAGCGCGCCGCCGTCGATCAGCGGGACCTGTTCGATGTCGTTCGAGAGGAGGAGCTTGGCGACTTCCTTCGCCGTTTTGCGCCCGGAGACCGTCACCAAGCCTTCGGTCATGAACGTCGAGACGGGTTCGCGCGGAATCTCGACGTTCCGGGTCGGGAAGTAGCGGTTGCCGACCGCCTTGATCCCCTCCCACATCCACTCGTCGTCCTGGTTGGCGAT
>Ga0102942_1000532_pt1 | contig 14329 bp, 22 predicted proteins | sample SalPon2_C_H2O_MG_FD_78171 | JGI IMG/M metagenome (GOLD analysis project Ga0102942, IMG submission 78171) | Salt pond water microbial communities from South San Francisco under conditions of wetland restoration - Salt Pond MetaG R2_C_H2O_MG | ecosystem: Environmental > Aquatic > Non-marine Saline... | reverse complement strand
AGTCAACCTGCTATTAGGAGCACTAGGGCCACAAGCAGAAGCCATAGTATACATCCTTGTAGGACTATCCGGACTATACCAAGTCTACTTCGGATACCAACTCTACGAAGAACAATAAAAATTTCTTACTCCTCTTTATCTTCTTCAACCTCAAAATTAGCATCCAAAGACTCATCCATCAAATCATCAGTCATATCAAACATACCCTCCATATTCTGCTGCATAGCATTCAACTGACTCATCATCTTCCAACGCATATACAGAAGCAAACTACCAGCACCAAAGACAAAACCAACAAACAAACCAATACCAAGACTGTATAATTCCATATCATCCTTTTCTTTTGGTAAAAATAAAAAAACCACCAGAAATCGACGAGATTTAAAATACTTAGACAGAAGTAGGGACTTGGACTCTCTGGGATTTGAACCCAGGGCCTCTTCCGTGCCAGGGAAGCGTTCCGCCAAGCTGAACTAAGAGCCCTTTGTGTATATTCTGGTTTGGTGGAATGTTTTAAACAGTAATTGGATGGCTTCTGTAATTTGTTATGGTTAAGTTAAAAAGGATTTGTTGTTGTATTTCATTTTATAAGGGGATGGTGGTTGTATGATTGAGTCTGAGGATGATTCTGGGGTTTTTCATATTCAGTATCCTGTGGATGATGATCTTGGTTTTGATTATCGAGTTACTGGGATGTTAAATGATGATAACCGAGGTTCTTCTGGTTTTCGTGTTTACTCTGTTTTTCTGGAGTTTAGAGAGGAAGATTGTTTTGTTGTTATTGATTCGGAGAATCAACCACCTCAGAAATCAAATTTTAAAGATGAGGAGTACAGAAGTGTTGAGGAGTTGCTGGACGGAACTGAGTTTGAAACTGACGATGTTAAACAGGATTTAAGCCATAGTCTTGGTGAGGGCGGGAACTACAGTGAATTGTCTCAAGATTATCTTCGAAAAGTTTTTGGAAGTTTGAAAGATCAGTATGTGGCAGATACTATCCGAGAAGACTATCTTTCTTCTGATTAAAAAATCTCCTGTATTTGAGTTTTTTTAGATTTATTTTAGCGGAACTTGATTTCGAATCTTGCTTCTTCATATTCTGACTTGTTTGTAACTAAATCCTGGCTTTATTCATCCAATCTTGTTCCATGAAATATAGATTTTTTAGTTTCAGCTTCTCTAATCTTCTTAACCTTATTATCCTCAACCATTATTTCAGGCGGTAGTGGTCTTGAGTTCCAGTGGCTTGCCATAACAAATCCATAGGCGCCGGTATTCTCTATAGAAACTAGGTCTTGTTCTTCAAGCTCTGGTAATTCTCTTTTTTCTGCTATTACATCGATTGATGAACATACAGGTCCGACAACAGTTCTTTCTATTATTTTTTCTTCTTCATTTCGATTTACTTTCTTGATTTCGTGGCGGGAATCAAGCAGACTTGGTCTGAGAATGTGATGCATACCTGTATCAAGTCCAACATATTCTGTATCCTTATTTTTAACTCCTGTAACCTTTGAAATTAAATGTCCTGAATCTGCCACCAAGAACCTTCCAGGTTCTATCCTTAACTCTGGCTCACCTATATCATATTGCTGGATTCCTTCAGTAAACTTTTCCACTACTTTTTCAGCTGTTTCCTCGACATCAAGTTTCTCTTCTTCTGGTTTGTAAGGTATTCCAAGTCCACCACCGATGTCAACGAACTCAAACTCTATATCTAGTTCATTTGATATCTCGCTAGCAGTTTCCAGCAGTCTTTCAGTTATCTGGGCAAAGTAATCTGGATCTCTGACATTCGAACCGGTCATCATGTGGATACCAAACTTCTTAACCCCTTTATTCTTGGCTTGTCTGTATGCTTCTACTGCTTTTTCCTCAGCTATACCGAACTTGGCATCACCGCCAGCAAACATCAACTGTTGATCGCCTTCAACTTCAGGATCAATCCTGAAACAAATACTCTCCGGCACCTCGTCAATCTTATCCAACAAAAAGATAGAATCCAAATTCACCAAAGCATCTTTATCTAAGGCATATTCAAGCTCATCCTTACGGTTATAAGGAGCAGTATACATCACTTCTCCAACATCCAGTTCTTCAGCCAGCTTGATCTCCGCTTTGGAAGCGCAATCCAAACCAGCACCCTCCTCAACTAACAATTCAACAATTGAAGGATTAAAATTGGATTTCACAGCAAAATTAATCTGAAAATCCTTATATCTTGAAGAAAAAGCCTCATTTAACTTCCTGTACTGTTCTCTTATCTTATCCGCTTCATAAACATAGAGAGGAGTACCATATTTTTCTGCTAGTTCCGTTGCCGGTACGCCGTCAATTTCCAAGTCTTTCTTATTCATAGTAAGATAATGAAGGAGGGAAGGTTTATTGGTTTTTTCATCATTGGGAAGAGTGTAACATCCCTAATTGATTGGTTGTCGGTTAGTAGCATTACCATTCTTCCTATGCCTATTCCTAGTCCTCCTGTTGGAGGCATTCCAATTTCTAATGCATTGCTGAAGTCCATATCTATTATTTGTGCTTCATCGTCGGCTTCTGCTGACCCAGTTATCTCTACTGCAACATGTTCATAGATATCAACCGATTCTTGAGCAATATCTAGAGAATCTTCAGTTGAATGGTTGACAGGACCTAAACCAAATGTTGTTGACAGATTATTTTTTTCGGTGAGATCTTCTAGATTTCCGACTTCTACCTCATTTGGTGATAGAGACTGGCAGGGTTTGTAAGCGGTTTTATAATCGCCGCCGCCGCCTCTTGAAAGAATTGAGGCTCCACGAAGTATTTCAGCGATTTTATCTGAATTGATGTAATTAGGGCTGTCAGGATTTTGAGAATTATTCAAATATGCGACCGAATTTAAAGCGTTCACCAGTCATTGTATTGAATTATTTTGAGATAATCTTTAAATAAGCTTCGTTACTGACAAAATCAATTACCTTATTTTTCGATATCCTTAACTTTTTTAACTTTTTCCAATTAATCAATTTTTATGTTATTAGAACCGCAATCTAGGACAGAATACGAAGGTCAAAATCCTGAGGAGTATTTACCCGATAATCTAAACTTTGATGAAATTGTCAATGATGAAGTAACTGAAACTGAAGTAGGTCATACCAGGATCAGGTACAATTTAACCGGAGTTCAATCTATTGATGGACATGAAGTATTTTATGAGGTCCGAATCATCGAAGATGGAAAATTAAATCAGGGATCAATCATTAGGGCAGCCCCTGAGACTGATAGTAATGCAGTATATACAAGCAGATCTGATCGAAGTCCAGAAGAGATTTTAGATGCTGAAGAACCTTTAGGAGGCGAGATACTTGACAGAAATTATTAAGTTTCCGTTTCTTTCAGAACAGATTTTGTCAAAGTCTCGCTTACGCCTTCAATATTTCTTATTTCATCCACTACATTGTTGATTTCCTCCATGTCTTCTCTTCCAATATTGATTACAAGGTCGTGTTCGCCGGTGACTTCGTAGATTTTCAGACCCGTTGGAAAATCTTTGATAATTTTTCCAGGCATTGAAGATGTAGAAAGCTTTGCTAAAACAACTGCTGAAACATTTTCTTGGTCTGTTTCCACTGTAAACTTTTCTATAACTCCTTCTTCCTGCATATTTCTGACTCGATTTCTGATTGTTCCTTCAGACACATCTAGTTCTTCAGCTATCTGTGTGTAACTGGCCCGACCATCTTCTTTCAGAGTCTCCAGTATCTTACTGTCTTTTTCATCCATAAACAAAAATTTGTTGAGAGAATATTAAAAATTGTTTCGAATTCCATAGTTTTACTCCACTAGCTGTATTTCTTCTACTTTTTCCACTCCCTCGTCTCCTACTGTAACTGAATACGCTTTTCCTGTTTCGTCCGCCGCTGCGTTCAAAACCTTAGTACCCATAAGTTGTCTTTCACCGAAATCCTCGTGGACATGTCCATTCATCCACAGTGCAGGTTTGTGCTTGATGATAAGCTCTCTGAATTGTTCGAAACCTATTCTTTTTCCTCCTCTGACTTTGTCCCCTAGTTTGTGTGGCGGGTAGTGGCTGCCGATTATTACTTTGTCGCTGTCGTAATCTTCAACTAAGTCTTTGACCTTTTCCTTAATGTCCTCGGGGAAGTCACCGCCTATCAAAATCAGTTTGTATTCGTCGTCTATATCAGCTTCTAAGAAGTTGTAGACCGGTACTTCACCGTCTAAAAACTCGGTTGAGAACATCATGTCTCTGTTACCTGTGGTTCCTACTCCTGCGACTTCAACTTGGTTGAACAAGTCTTCAGCGTATTCCTCACTCATGTAGTCCCCTAGGTTGACAAAGAGATCGTATTCCCCATTATTAGCTTCTTCTATGGCTGCTTCTTTCAGTTCTTTATTTTTGTGGAAGTCGCTAGTTACAAGAATTTTTAATGTCATATTCTAACAGCTTGTTTAAATTCTTTTTAACTTGGATGATTCAAAATTCGGTAGAGAATATGTAAGGGTTTAAAGTCTATCGCAGAGTTCTTCCCTGACTTTTTCCAAGTGTTGTGGTAGTTCAATTGATTCAAGGTCGCTTACTGGAACCCATTCTCCTTCATCAGGTTTTCCACTGATTTCTATACTATAAGGCTGCCAAGTAAACTCTTTATCATTCTTATCAAATTTTGTTTTCAACCTGTCTCTGTATCGAGAAACTTCTGCTTCACACCCTGTCAAACTTGTAACTGCTCTCTGTGCTGTATCAGCTGATAGTTCACTGCTTTTTCCATCCGCAGAAGGAAAATTCCAATGCTCTCCTTCCTGAACCATCAAAACATTTTTATTCTTTACAACTAAACCGGAAGAAACTTCAGATACCATACATTACATTACTCTTCCTTATTTATAATGGGTTAGCCTTCAGGATGCGAACCAATAAAGGTTTCAACCTCCTCCACAGCATCCTCCTTTGAAGTAAAACCATACATCGGTGAATCAATCTCGGTATCGAACTTTTCTGAATAAATCATCCAGAAACCGTTATCCTTCTCCCCAACCCTTATCTCAGCACCTGAAAGACTGTGCCTCCAAACACTTCCCTCTCTAACCCATTCGCCAACACTTCTCAAATCCTTACAGTAACTTGAATACCTTCTATTACCTTTCCGACACACCAGCAAAGTACCCTCATCAAAATAGATTTCATACTTGCCGCCGCTAGGACCCTCAACCAACAACTCATCTTCAAAAACCTTGGAAACAGTTAAAGGAGTCTTCCTATCATTAAAAAGTACTTTCTCCCCTTCACTAAAATCACTGAAATCCAGTTTATCCTGCATAAGAAAGTTTTGACTGGAAATGGTAAATAAACATAAGTATACCCGAGTAAACCTCTGTCTCACTTGAAAAGATTTTATAAGGCTGATTTACCTAAGTAAATACATGGTAGACTTAGATGGCACAGTTGACGAGGTAAAGGAAAACATCCGAAACGCCTCAAATCCAGACTACGAAGAACTCCTCAAAAAAGAGGAAGAAGGCAAAAACCGTAAAACAATAATAGAATTCCTTGAGAAAAAGATAGGTGAAGAAGTAGAAGAAGACATAGATAAATCAAAGGAAGAACAAGTTGAAGACGAACTAGTCGAAGAAATAGAAGAAGAAACTGAAGACGGATTGCTAGGAGGATTTACACCGCCACAACTATTAACAGGTGGAGCACTTGCAGGAATACTTGTCGGACTAATCGCAGGAGCATTCCTTCTTCCAGGAGCAGGAGGAAACGATGTAAGTCCAGCAGCAGCTCAAAGTACTGTCCAAGATCTTCTCGGTGAGAACCAGAACAATGTCACAGTAGGACAGGCAGAGAAAGTCAACGGACTCTACAGAGTACCTCTTACACAGGAAGTAACACAGGGCAATGAGACAACCACTCAGACACAGAACTACTACCTAACAGTAGACGGTGAAAAATTGATTCCTGAAAGCATCCAAACAGCTTTCGGACAACAAAGACCTGTAGTACTTGATGTAGAACAGATCAGAGAAAGTCAGAGACAACAAGAACAGAACCAGACAACAAGCAATCAAAGTCCAGAAACCGAAAGTCCAGAAGGAGAAAACACTTCGGAAACAAGCAACACAACTCAGTGAAGACACTTACCTCTTCCATATTATTTATTCTTTTTTGTCGAGTTTACAGGTATACTGTGTGATACCTTAACCGTAAAACCTTCTAGATATAATCAGTTATTAGGTGTATTTACATAATGAAAAAACAAGGACTAGTTGAACTACCATTTGAATATGACGCTTTAACGCCTTTCATCTCGCAACAAGTTTTAGAGTGGCACCACGACACCCATCACAAGGGATATGTTGATGGTTGGAACAAAGCAGAAGAAGGATTGGAAGAACAAAGAGTAGAGGGAGACTTCTCAAGTACTGGAAACCTTCTAAACTCGTTTACACACAATTTCTGCGGCAATATACTGCACGAAATTTTCTGGCATAACATGAGTCCATCAGGCGGAGGAAAGCCAGAAGGAGATCTAATAGACAGGATTGAGAATGAGTTCGGAAGTTACGAAAACTGGAAGAAGGAGTTTAAAGCAGCAGCCAAGTCAGCTTCTGGCTGGGCACTACTCGTTTACATTCCTTACAGTAATGAACTCCACAATGTAGCCGTTGACAAACATGATGACGGAGCAGTATGGGGAGCACACCCAATCTTGGCACTGGATGTCTGGGAACACAGCTACTACCACGACTACGGTCCAGACCGTACAAACTTCATAGACACATTCTTCCAATTTGTAGACTGGAGTGATGTAGAAACACGATACAAGGATGTCACCGACAAATTCGAGTAAAAAAATTTTTCTTCCTTAATTTTTTCCTATTTCCTCAAATAAATCAACATATTTATCGTTTTCAAGTTCATCTGAACTAGATAAGATTTCCTGAAGTGTCCAAAACCCTAATTCTTCTACTTCATCCTCTTCAGGTCTTAATTCTCCACTAACCTGTTCATAACCTATTCTATATATTACAACTACTACTCTACTGCCATCTGGGTTCTCAATATTAAAGTGACTGACAAAACTTGGTTCTCCATCCACTTCCAAACCTGTTTCTTCAAGTGTCTCCCGCTTTGCCGCTTCCAAAGGAGTTTCCTCAAGCTCCAAGAAACCCGCAGGAATACTCCACTTACCTTTCCTAGGCCAAATACCTCGCTTCTGCAGCAAAAACTCGCCCCCCTTCTCAACAACCAAACCAGCACAAATCCCGGGATTCAACCACTCAACTTCTTCACAGTTACCACACCACAACCTTTCTCTGTCTTCAATCTGTTTAGTTTTCAGTTTATTTCCACAATCGGTACAATAATCTGGGGAAAATTCCGGCATTGACATAATTCTTCTTTTTTGCCTCTACAAATAAATTAGTGAAAACAGTATTTGATATTGTGGCTGATTACGAACCCGGCACTTGTAATATAGATGATAAGGAAAGTAAGAAGAGATTAGTTATTGGCGCGGTTTCATTTTTGAACGCGGCAATTCTCACTGCAGTACTGTTTATATTCCCAAGTTTCACTCCAATATACATAGGAATATTTATACTCGCTTTTACAGGTTCTTTAGGAGTTATTCAATACAGGAAAAATTTTTGCGCGGGACTAGGACTAAAAGGAAAGTTCCATATCGGCGAAGAGGAAGAAATAGGAAATGATGAAAACATATTGAATGATAGGAAAAAATCCGTGAAAATAATTACATCAGCGTTGATATCCTCGTCAATTATAACTTACATAATATTTGTGATTTAGAGAGTTATAAATTACCGTTTGTGAAATTTAAAATAAGAGGATCTAATCTTGGGCAATAAAAAAGATGATTCTGGACTTGGTGAATTAGAACCAGATGAAGATTTATCATTAGTAGTCCGAATTATATTGGAAACAGATAGAAATATCGTGGGATCTTCAGAGATAAAACTACTAGCTAAGAAAAGATATAATAGACATATTTCTTCTGAGAAAGCAGGTAGAAAATTAAGTATTTTAGGACAAGAAGTCCTAGAACCTGAAGAATATGAAGAATCGTATAAAATAGGCGGAAATAATAAGTGGAATATTGATTTTTTACGAGAAGGTTTTAGAGAACAAGTAATTGATTTAGGCAATGACACCACATTTAAAGAATATTTTGACCCAGAATATAATCCTGAACCTAGAGAAGTAGACACTAGTAACGAAAATGTAATCAAAGCTTATGAGGAAGATTTCCCAGAGTTCCAGGATTTAAACAGTATTAACCCGAAATCAATATCTCAATACTTGAGAGAAAATGAAACTGACATAGACAAACTTAACCAGTTCTTGCTAAAACAAGAAAATAAAAAAACATTACAAGTAAGTGAAATAATCGAACACTCAGGTGGTTGGGCGCCAGACGCAGTAAATCCTGGCGAAGTAAATATAGATAACGAAGAAATCTATGGAAAATATGCAGTAATCAAAGAAAATGAGAAAGGACCTATATCAAACTACAAAATTGTTGAACCCTGTAAAAAACCCCAAATTGCTGAAAGATAAAAAAAATTTAACCTAACACCTAACTATGAAAACAGTTATCGTGATAGGCGGCGGATTAGCAGGGCTTCAAGCAGGAGTCTTCACAGCCAAAGCAGGAGAAGAAACACTGGTACTAGACACAGGAGAAAGCCTAGTACTAAACACTTCAAACATTCAAAACCTGATAGGTCACGACTCCATAGCCGGCAACGAACTACTAAAAAAAGGAAAAGAAAAACTAGATAATTTCAACGGAGAATTAAAAGAGGAAAAGGTTGAACAATTAGAGGAAAAAGATGGTGCATTCAAAGTTATTACTGAAGAAGATGAGTATGAATCTAAGTATGTTGTTGCGGCTTCTGCCGGCGACTTATCTTATCTAGAAGACTTGGTTGAGTTTGAGGACGGTTTTGAAGGTCCTTATATGATGGATAGGCATGTTAAAACTGATCAACATAATCAATCTACTGAGAATGACAGAATATTTGCTGCAGGTTTAGCTAATACTTGGGAATATCAGACTTCTGTGGCAATCGGCGATGGAGCGCAGGCAGCTGTCAACCTTTTAACTGAACTACAGGGAGAACCCTTCGAAGATCACGACACCTAAAGTTAAGAAAAACAAGCCAGAGAAATAAATTATGAAATTGACTAGTCCAGAGTTTGAGGACAGCGAGTTCATGCCAGAAAAGTACGGAAACACTAGGAAAAATGTTAATCCTCCTCTTGAAATTGAAGATGTTCCGGAAGAGGCGGAATCCTTGGTTTTGATTATGGATGATCCTGACGCAATGGAGCCAGCAGGAAAAATCTGGGAACACTGGACAGTCTGGAACATCCCGTCAGATACTAAGAAAATCGAAGAGGATAGTAACCCAGGTACTGATGGAATGACAGACTTCAGGCAAAGAGGTTATGGAGGGCCAAACCCGCCAGACGGAGTACACACCTATTATTTCAAACTTTTCGCACTAGACACTGAACTAGCACTAGAAAAAGAGGCGAGAAAAGAGGATGTAGAAGAAGCAATGGATGAAAATGTTTTGGAGAAGGCAGAGCTGACAGCCAAGTTCGATAGATTGTCTTAACCATCAATTAATTCCTTTATTTTCTTAGCTCCTTCTAAAACTCTTGGACCAGGACGATTCAACAAGTTGTCATCAATTATATACACATTGTCGTTTTGAACAGCTGTTAACTGATTCCAGTTCTCTCTTTCAGTAAGTTGGTCTATTCTAAGGTTTTCACCTGCACCGCAGATATGCATGAAAATTTGTTCAGGATCAAACTGTTTCAAGTCTTCCAAATCGAACTCTCTGCTCCTACCACTCTCTATAAAGTATTTTCCACCTATCTCCTGTATCAGGTCTGGTATCCAGTTGCCTGAAACCATTGGCGGATCCATCCACTCCTCACAGTAAATCCGAGCCTCACTTTCCAAATCTATCTGCTCTAAATCAAACTTCATCTCCCTGACTAGTTCTTCTGCCTCTTCCTGTTTCCCTACAGCTTCTCCAATCTCTTCAATACTATCATAGATTCCTTCTAGGCTATGTGGCTTGACTTGAAGCACAGGATACCCTTCTCCTTCAATTTTCTCAACTGCGTCATCCTGTAAATCATCCGATGCCAGTATTAAATCAGGATCAAATTCATGGATACGACTGATTTTAGGATTAGTCCAACCTCCAACACTAGGCTTCTCCAAAGCCTCCTCAGGATAGTTACAAAGACTTGTAGTAGCCACTAACTGATCATCAGCTCCTAAACAGTAGATTATTTCTGTGTTTGAAGGAGCCAACGAGATAATGTCCATAATTATTTTTTCACCGCTATAATTTTTGCTCAGCGATTCTAAGATTTTGCTCCAGCTTTTCTTCCCAGCTCATCTCGGTTGAATACTTTGCTGGATTATCCGATCTCTCTATTTCAAAACTTCCATCACTCAGATAGTATGTTACCTCAGCCCTTCCTTCAATTTGCACATCTTCTATCCCTGTCGTATTCTCATAAGATTTTCCAGAACTGATTATAGATTTAACTGAAAGCATGTCACAGACTCCTTCAGGCGGCATTTGAGAACATCTTAACTGATTTAAAAACTGTTCCTCAATTTCATCAGGCTCAGGATTTCCCTCACAAATAATAGAAGCCTCTTCACTTCCAATCTGCACAGCTACCTTTTCTAATTCATAACTTTGGGAAATATAATCAAAAGCTGAAACCATGCTACCAAGATCAGAACCTAAAACAGACCTATAACTTTCAACGCTCATAAGGACTAATTGAATGTCAAAAAATAAAACCCACGACAGTATATGAATCCTTATCAAAATCCCCAGATAAAATATAATCTATGACTGAAAAGGTACTGTTCAAATTTGAAGAGAAAATGAGTAAAACCGAGATAGCAGAACACTTAGACAGGTTATCTGACAAACTAAAGAAAAATCAGCCAATAAGTTTTGAATCAGAAGAATCTATTAAGTTAAATCCTTCAGAAAATCCTGAGTTTGAGATTAAGGTAGAGGAGGAAGGAGATGAAACCTCTTTAGAACTAGAAATAGAATGGAGTAAATCCGGTTCTGAAAGTTCGAGACTGGAAATATCCTAGGGGAAACCTAGGAAAAGGGCAGGTTTATTCAAAACTACTGTACCACTAATTAGTTATGGCTTTTAGAGTAGGAGCACATGTTTCAATCTCAGGCGGAGTAAAAAAAGCAGTAGAACGACAAAACAGTGAGACAGGGAACTGTGGGCAAATATTTGCCGGTTCACCGCGTACCTGGAGCGTCTCAACATACGAAGAAGAGGAAGGCCAAGAATTCCAAGACTTGAGAAATGAAGAAGATCAGAATCCATATGTCATCCACTCAACATACCTAGTAAACCTTGCTACACCTAAAGATGACCTATTTGAAAAATCTCTAAACTGCCTTCAATCCGAATTAGATGCCGCTTCCACACTAGGGGTAGAATATGTAGTGTTTCATCCAGGAGCACACACAGGAAGCGGAAGAAAAAACGGTATAGAAAGAATAGCAGAAGGAATCGACGAACTGGAGATACCAGACAATGTAACACTGTTATTAGAGAACACTGCTGGAAAGGGAACAACACTTGGCAAATCAATGGGAGAACTCCGAGAAATGATTGAAAAAGCCGATACCGAAAGTGAGAAGATCGGAGTATGTATTGACACATGCCACGCACACGCTGCAGGATACGACTTAGTCACAGAAGACGGATTCCAAGACTTCATCCAAGAAATCAAAAAAGACTTAGGGATACAAAAAGTAAAAGTGCTTCACCTCAACGACTCCAAAGACGAATGTGGAAGTGAGAAAGACAACCATGAAGACATTGGATATGGAAATATTGGTGAAGAAGGATTTGAAAAAATAATTAATTTTGATAATTTCCAAGACCTACCGATGATCTTGGAGACTCCAAGCGACAACAGAGACAACTATAGGGAGAATATTGAAGTTCTACGAGAGTTGAGGGATTGAAGTTACCTATTATAAGTCTCGCCCAACCTTTTTTTCCTGTTGAAGATCCTGTTCTTTTGCAGGTTTTCTTCACGAACTAAGAAATAACACACGAGGATAAAAATTTTATGTCTAATATTCACAATGATCAACGCGTCGGCGTTTTCGTCGATGTTCAAAACATGTACTACAGCGCTAAAAACCTATACGATACTAAAGTAGACTTCAAGAATGTCTTGGACTCAGCGGTGATGAACCGTGACCTAATCAGGGCATCCGCCTATGTAATCAAACGAGACTCACCAGGAGAAAACAACTTCTTCGAAGCACTCCGCAAAATAGGATACGAAGTCAAAATAAAAGAACTGAAAGAGTTTTACGGTGGTGAGAAAAAAGGAGACTGGGACCTAGGAATGACAGTCGACATGGTCCAACAAGCCAAAAAACTTGACACAGTCGTACTTGTCACCGGAGACGGAGACTTCGCAGTACTGGTCGACCACCTAAGAGCAATGGGAACACGAGTAGAAGTCATGAGCTTCGGAAGAAGTTCAGCAAAAGAAATCAGAGAAGCAGCAGACAACTTCATCGACATGGACGAAAAATCAGAAAAATACCTGGTAGAATAAAGAGGCATAAACAATGAATCCACGAGAAGACCATGCAGAACAGTTCATGAACAACGAACACATCACTGTTCAAAACGATACAACCATCACAAAAGCCAAACAAAAAATGGAGGACAACAACTTAAGAGCAATCCCTGTTGTCAACTCCAAAAACCAGTTAGTAGGAGCGATCGGATACAGAGACCTGATCAGATACAAACAGTTCAACCCTACAACCACTGGACTGAAGAAAGTGATGCATCAGCCACCGAGCTTCGATAAAAAAGACTCATTGGTAGACTTAGCAGGTCTTAGAATTAATTCAGGTAGAAAAATGCTTGTAAACACTCAAAACAATAAAATTAAAGGAGTTGTCGGCGATAGAGAATTTAGAGAAGCATTTACACAAGTAGATGACCTAGGGAAAGTAACTACATTAGATTTAGGTAGTTCAAACATTCTCAGGGTATTCGAAGAAGATACAATTGAAGAAGCAAGACACAAAATGCTTGACAACAACATTTCAAGACTGCCAGTACTCGACGAAAACGGAAACTTGACAGGAATCCTGAAAAGCACAGACCTACTCAAACTTATAATCCCAATCCAAAGTCAGAACGCCGGAGGAACAAGTGGAAAAACATTGAAAGACACTAAAATTGCAGGAGGCAACGAAAAAGAATCCATGGCAGACATAAATGTAGAAGAAGTCATGGACCGCCAACCATTCACCAATGAAGGACACCTAGACGCAGACAAAGCACTGGAAAAAATGAACCAAAAAGACCTAGACGAAATAATCATCACAGAAGCCGACTACCCAGAAACAATTTTCACAGTCAAAGACGCAATAGACCACATCGCAGACATGAAACAAAGAAACATGGTCCTAGTCAACCTCACCGGACTAGAAGTAGCAGAAGAAAAAGCAGCCGTCCACAACAAAATAGAAACACAACTAACAGGATCATTGGGCAGAAAACTTAAAAAACCAAAAGAACTCAACCTAGTAATCAAAAAAGCAGAAAAAGATGGATCCAAACACCGTTACGAAGCCACAATGAAACTCTTCTCAGAATACGGACAAACCACAGTCCAAGCAGAAGAATGGGACCTACTAGAAACGGTAGACAACTGCCTAAACCAACTCAACCGAACAATCAGAGACAAAAAAGAAAAAAGAACAGAACACTAAACATCCTTCCATATTTCATTTCTCCCTATTTTTCAATACCTTAAATTGTTTCCAAAAATGGAACAACTGTTCTACTAATCAAAAGAAATTCAGTTTAGACTTTGATTTCTAGTTTGTGGTCGTCTGCTGATCTGAGTAGTCTTCCTGCCATCTCTGAATTTTTGGTCATTGATACTTCTCCGTTTTGTCCCACTGTGGCTGTAAATAGGTATTCTTCACCGTCAAACAGGTCGACATCTTTGCCTGAGTATCGGTCTCCAAGTTCTAGTACCACTGAGTTGCCTCTCTCCTCTATATTATAATTGATGCTGTCTTTTTTGGTTGCTCCTCTAGGTTCGACGGTGATGCTGAGTCCGAGATCTTCTTCTATTTCGTCTATTCTTTCTCCACCTTGTCCGATTATCTGCGGAATGTTTCCTTCGTCAATCAACAGTCTGATGTGATCATCTGAGATGAACTCTATTTCAGGATTCTT
>Ga0102942_1000530_pt1 | contig 14337 bp, 16 predicted proteins | sample SalPon2_C_H2O_MG_FD_78171 | JGI IMG/M metagenome (GOLD analysis project Ga0102942, IMG submission 78171) | Salt pond water microbial communities from South San Francisco under conditions of wetland restoration - Salt Pond MetaG R2_C_H2O_MG | ecosystem: Environmental > Aquatic > Non-marine Saline... | reverse complement strand
TTGAGTGGAACCGCCCATCTCAGAAATCCGGTTATTCGGCTCCGTAACTCTCATACACCGCCTGTCGTTCGATTTTTCCGGTCCCGCTCTTGGGGAGTTCTTCGACGAAGGTGTACTCCTTCGGATGTTTGAATCGTGCAAGCCGGTTTTCGAGGAACTCTCTGATCTCGTTTGTCGGAACCTCGTCACCACTGGACGTTGCGACGACGGCTTTGACAATTTTACCCCACTCGTCATCTGGGACACCGAGAACCACCACCTCGTCGATTTGTGGGTGAGAATAGAGGGCTTCCTCAACTTCGCTTGGGTAGATGTTCTCCCCACCCGAGATTATCATGTTATCCATACGCCCATAGATGTGGTAGAACCCTTCCTCGTCAACTTCGGCGAGATCGCCGGTCCGGAACCACCCGTCGGTCCACGTTTGAGCGGTCTTCTCGGGTAACCCAAAGTAGCCATCAGCCACAGTAGGGCCGCGGTGGAGAAGTTCGCCGGCCTCTCCAGGGGGCCGCTCAGTTCCATTCTCATCAACCACTTTCGCATCAACGTGGGTGAAGGTCTTCCCGTTACACTTTGGCGATTTATCCATCGCGTGTTCCGGCCGGAGAACGAGCGAACCGTCGGTTGTCTCTGTCAGTCCGTAGGCCGCCACGCACGGCACACCGATTTCTTGGAAGGCTTTTTTGAGTTCGCTCGGAACGGGCTCTCCTCCCCCGACGACGAGTTCAAGTGAGGAGAGGTCGTGGTCTTGCCAACTGTCCAGCCCGATCATCAAGTTCAACATCGTCGGGATAGCGAACATCTTCGTGACACCGTAGTCCGCCATTATCTGCCACGTCTCCTCTGGATCGAACTCTTGCTGGAGGATGACTGTATCTCCCGTATGTAAGAGAGGGAGCGTGAAGATGTTGAACCCACCAACGTGGAAGATTGGACTTGATGTTACCGTCACGTCGTTGCTGTCCAGTTCCGTGTCTACGATATAGCTCACCGAGGACAAAAAGAGGTTCTTGTGCGATACCGGGACGCCCTTCGGCCGCCCGGTTGAGCCACTTGTATAGAGCAGAACAGCTGGGTCTTCGAACCCCCCGGAAACGACCACCTCGTCGGCGTCGTACTCGTAGAACGCTTCCCAGTCGTTGGCCTCAACCCGCACATCTCCATCGAGATTACCGATTCTGACGGTAGAACTATCGCTAAGAGAGAGAGAGATTCACTACTGTATCTTCGAAGACACTCTCATAGACGAATAAATCCGGGTCAACGTCAGCCTGCAGATAATCCAGTTCGTTTGAGGAGAGGCGATAATTGAAGGGTGCGACGATCGCCCCGAGTTTGCAGGTGGCGAAAATAGGTCGAAGAACTCGATCGAATTACGGAGCAGTTCGGCCATCCTATCCCCTTCTCCGATTCCTCGTTCGGCCAAGGCCTGGGCAACGCTATTGGACCTTCGTTCGAGTTCCCGATAGGTATACTCCTCTCGAGTGGCCTGCTCGACGATTGCCACGCAATCTGGGGAGTAGTACGATTTCTTCCGGATGATATACCCAAAGTTTGCCTGCTGCATACCTCCGTGTGTGTACGATACGTAATATTCCTTGCCAGGTAGAGGTCAATATTCGTGTTCGAGTCGTACGGTCCGAGTCGGTGTCTGGACTCCCGTCAAAACCACCGCGCTTAGCCCTGCTACTGTGTGTAGATAGGGGTAGGGAACAATCGCTGGACCGCTCGGAGATAACGAATTGGAGGGTGCTCAGTGACCGCTCGGAGAACACCATGTGCGAGCGACGCTACTGTTTTGATGCTCCGGTCTCGATTCGTTGACGACCAATGGTACAGGCAGTACGGATGCCGATGATGGGTAATACGATGGAGACCGGACTCGTCGCAGAGTGGGTTGCCGGTGAGGGTGATGAAGTCGAAGAGGACGGGGTCATCGCGATCGTGAGTCTGAAAAGGCGGCGGCTGATGTGGTCGCTAGCCAAGCCGGTACACTGGCCCGCATCGATGTCCCGGAGGGTGAGGAAGTACCGCCAGGAACGCTAATTGGTGTCGTCCTTGGGCCAGCAGAGAGCCTCGAGGATGGCCCTCGAACCCAGGGCCCGAATCCAACCTGGCGAAACAGATGACGAATCAACGTCTGGGGAAGAGGCAACAGCGAGGGAAAAAGACGGTGAGCGAGTCGGAACTAATCAAGGAGACCCCAATGAGATGGGGCACGTTCCGGCAGCACCCGGTGCCCGGAAATTGACCGCCGAACACGATATCGATCTATCAGCAATCGAGCCCAGTGGACCAGATGGAGCCGTCCTCATAGCCGACGTGGAGGTGCATCTAGAAGCGAGCGAATCGGGACAAACTGGGAACCAAGAGCCATCGGTTTCCTCAGAGGAGCGAATCTTCGCGAGTCCGAGTTCCTGTCGACTTGCCAGAGAGATTGGGGTATCGATAGAATGCGTCAAGGGAACCGGTCCCGGCGGTCGGATCACGGAATCCGACATCCGAAAGGCCGTAGGTGGATCTGAATTTGAGCATCAGACCGCAGGTAGTCGCCCGGCGGAGACCTCGGTCCTCTCAAACACCGAGGTACGTGAGGCCGAGCGGTTCGACATCACTATCACCGAAGAACAAGATCTCGGGTGCGGCGAACGATTTCCGACCGTCGATACTCCAACTGCCCCCCCGCCACGGCGGAGGTTTTGGGTAACAATTAACAAACGGCTCGTGTAAGGGAAGGTGATGTCAGTAGAGTACGATACGATTTCGGTAGAGAGAGATGGGCCTGTCGCGACCGTTCAGGTGGCTCGTCCGGAGGCGATGAACGCGGTGAACACGGATGTCCTCTCGGAGCTCGCAGATGCAATCGGTGGTCTGTCCGGGGATGCTAGCGTAACCGTGCTGACCGGGGAGGGAGAGAAGGCGTTCATCGGCGGCGGTGATGTCAAAGATTTCCAAGGTCGCTCGGGTGTGTGGTTCCGGGAGGATTTCCGGGAGCGGATGAGTGACTTGGAAGACGCGATCGAGTCCAGCCGAGCGCCGGTCATCGCAGCCGTCAACGGCGTCGCACTCGGTGGGGGAACCGAGATTGCGATGATGTGTGATATGATTGTTGCAGCAGAGAGTGCCAGGTTTGGGCAGCCGGAAATCGGACTCGGATTCATCCCAGGGGCAGGCGGAACCCAACGTCTCACTCACCTCGTGGGATATATGAAAGCAAAGGAGTTGGTCCTGACGGGCCGGCAAGTGCCGGCACCTGAGGCGGCAAATATCGGGATTGCTAATGAGGTAGTCGGAGACGAGGAGTTCGAGGAGCGGGTGTACGAACTGGCTACGGAGTTAGCTGAGGGGCCGCCCATCGCGCAGTGGTTCGGAAAGAAGGCCATCAACCAAACGAGAGCCCAACTTGAAACCGGACTCGAACTGGAAGCAGCGTTAGCCGGCCTCCTCTTCGAGACCACCGACAAGAAGGAAGGGCACGCTGCCTTCGTCGAGAAACGGAACCCGGAATTCCGGGGCGAATAGCCGGCTATAGCGAGTAGCTGTCATCGCGCTATTCAGCTATGTCTGATGCCGTCGAGTAGCATCCTGACCGCCTAGCCAAGCAACTCCGTGAGATGATGCTCATTCGTGAATTCGAGACCCGGGTGAATTCTCTCTTCGAGGATAACGGACTCCCTGGTTTCGTTCATCTCTGTATCGGACAGGAGGCCGTGGCCGTCGGGGGATGTTCCGCCATCGAGCAGAAAGATTATATCACGAGTGCACACCGGGGTCACGGCCATTTCATCGCCAAGGGACTCGACCCGAACAAGATGATGGCCGAGTTGTTGTCGCCGATGAATCTCTTCTACAGAATGGGCCCGCGTCGTATATTGCTGAACGAATCGAGTCGGAAGCGTTCTACCATCTTGAGGCCCCCGTTGAAGTAGTCGGAGTCGACGATACCCCGATCCCGTTTTCGCCACTACTCGCAGAGGCAGTTGTCCCAGGTGCTGATCAGATCGAAGAAGCGGTTCGTTCTCTTCCTCGTTTGTAGCCTGAAGTCCAAGTTTCTGGGCCACCCAATCAGCGCCGGATAAGCAAGTTCACCCGCAACCAAATTCGGCATGGTAGAGCGTTCTACTGTCAGAAATGCGATACGAAACAACGCGGAGTACGACGATCTTCAAGAATATCGAGGAATATCTTCGCCCCCCGTAAGACGAAGGTGACGGTAGCACTCACAGGTCTGCACTCGAATCCCGGAAAACAGATCGGAATCTGGAGTCTACACCCTCGGCCTGACGGAGATAGAGGATTAGGGTCTGCGCGGAAGCCTTGGCTTAGCCCGGGCCTTCTACGATGGCAGAATATATCGAGCCCTCCGAGTAAGCTAAAATCTTCAGGCGAATTCACAAGACGGTGTTCAGATAAGGGCTGGAGCTGACTGGCCGCGCTTGGCGTTTCAGCCGGTATTCCTAGTGGATTAAAAGGTCGAGGCGTCTGGACGAAACCCGGCGATGTAAGCACGAGAGCGAGCAGCGCGAGCGAACGCGCGCAGCGAGCGGCGGGAGCCGAGACAGCCGAGGGCTTCCAGCTGTTTCCACCAATTCCACCGCTCTAAACTGCTTATTTGAATACCGCCATTCACAGCAGCCAAAATAATATGTGCTGTAGAGTACTATCGTTCCAACGCATCCCGTAGGGATCCGACCGCACCGTCAGGGATGAACAGGACGATAATCAGGAGCGTAATGCCCAGGAAGAGCAGGTGGTTGTCGGTGAACGTCAGGAACACTTCCGAAAGCGTGTAGAAGACGACAGAGCCAACGAGCGGTCCAGTGAATGAGTGAACGCCTCCAAGAAGCACCATTATCAGCACCTCCCCCCCGGTGAGCCAGTGGGCGTTCGTCGGCGACGTGATGTTAATGAGCAGCATCAACAGTCCGCCCATGATTCCTGAGAACATCGCAGAAATCACGAACGAATTCAGGAGGGTAAATTGGACGTTGTAACCGAGGTGGTTCGCACGCTCCTCATTCTCTCGAATCGCCTCCAGCGTCAACCCGAAGGGGGAGCGAACGATTCGATAGAGGATCAAGAGCACCAGTAGTGAGGCCCCGAGGATGAAGTAGTAGGATACGAGCGAGTTGGTGAAATCAAGCGAGACTACCCCGAAGAGGAGCGACGGCTCCACGGTTTCCAAAATGAGTCCATCAGCACCACCAGTGAACTCGGAATAGAATATAAAGCCATAGATTGCCTGCCCGAGGGCGAGTGTAATCATTGCAAAATAAATGCCTCGCCTTCTGAGCGAGATGAGCCCGATGACGGCTCCCAGGACCGCCGAGATGGCGGCAACAGCAAGGAATGATCCGATTATCGAAAATCCTCCATCAAGCGCGAATATAACCACATATGACCCCGTCCCGAAGAATGCGGCGTGACCGAATGACACCAGTCCGGAGTACCCGAGGACGAGGTTGTATGCAACTGCAAACACACCGAAGACGAGCATCAATCCAAGCAGTAGCTCCCGACCGATGAGTGGCGGGGCAATTGCAAACACCGCTATTAACGCGAGAATCGGTGCGAGTGGATGACCGAGGTATTGATGTTGGCTAATCCGCTGGTGGACTGTCTGGACCCGTTCGGACACGTTGGTTACCGTATTTTTGAGTGACATTGTTTAGTCCTCCATGAAGCCGACAGAGCCGAGGAAGCCCCGCGGGCGGATGAGTAACACGAGCGCCATGAACACGAAGATGGCTGTCGTCGAGTACTTTTCAATCACAGGGATGTAGCTCCCGAACGTCAGGATCTGTGCGATTGAGATGCCGCCAAGTATTGTTCCGAGGAAGCTTCCGAGTCCGCCGACGACAACGACGACGAACGTTTCGATGATAATCTCGTTGCCGGTCACCGGCGAGACTGGTCTGATTGGGATAGCTAATGCACCAGCGATCCCTGCCAGCATTGACCCGATAACGAAGACTAGTGTGAACATTCGCTCCACATTGTGACCGAGAATGCGTGTCATCTCGGTGTCCCGAGTCCCTGCCCGAATGATGAGGCCGATGTTCGTCCGTTGTAGCATGAACCAGACGATACCAATCAAGACGATTGTGAAGACGATTATGAGTAACCGGAATAGGGGATACTGCGCTCCGAGTATTGTAGCCGATCCGGTCCCCCAGCCTGGTGGATTAATCGAACGTGAGCTAGGACCCGCGACGAACGTGATCAACCCTTGGAATCCCAGAGCAATCCCGAACGTGTACAGGATCTGTAGGAGCTCGTCTTCCTCATAGAGGCGTCGGAGCCCGATAACCTCGATTAGCAGCCCGAAAAGGCCCGTCGCGATGACGGCGGCTATCACACTAAGTATATATCCGAACCCAAGACTCGAGACGTACCAAGTCACGTACGCCCCGAGGAGGAAAATGGCTCCATGGGCGAAGTTGATGATTCCAGCCATACCGAAAATCAACGACAGCCCGAGTGCAAGCAGGGTGAAGAGCGCAGCAGCCTGCAGACCATTCAGAAGAAACGTTACTGTGAACGCCCCCTCAATGCCACCAGCGTATATCGCGACCCCGATATACGCGGCGACGAAGGCGAGGACTGCAACCGTCACTTTCAGTTTCTCACGCATACCCACAAAATCTTCAACGCATTATAAGAATCTTTCGGTGGCGCTCTTGTAGCGGAGATTGTTGGTAGCGAATTCTCACAGCGATCCGGGCCGCTCTATCCTCAGCAGAAGTGGTGACGACCACGTTCCACCACCTCCACGAGAGAGCCCCGGCCACAACGAAACCACCGGAAGGCTCTCCACCAATAATGCTCTACCCAAGAGCGTTCGGTGAAAATGATAGTCGTTCCGAAAGTCCCTGCAGACGGCGGACTACGCTTCGTGAATGCCGATGTATCGCTCGAGTTTCGACTTGTCTTCGAGGTACGCTTGCGGATCTCCCTCATCGACGACACGGCCAGTGTCAATGATGTAGGCGTGGTCTGATATTCTAAGTGCGTTCTCAGCCTGCTGTTCAGTCAATAGCACAGTGATGCCAGCATCGCTGATTTCCGAGAGCAACTCGAAGACTCTCTCGACGAGGACAGGCATCAGTCCCTCAGATGGCTCGTCAACGAGGAGTATTTCAGGGTCCTGAATTAGGGCCCGTGCGATGGCGAGCATCTGCTGTTCACCACCACTCAAATTGCGCCCCGCAAGGTTGAACCGTTCCTGTAGATTCGGGAAGCGATCGATAACCTCGTCGATGTCGCGTGGATCCTCCACGCTGAGCTGTGCCAGCTGAAGGTTTTCTTCGACGGTGAGGTTGGGCAGGATACGGCGTTTTTCGGGGATATAACCAATACGCTGCTCCACCCGTGATTCGACCTTCGTGTTCGTGATTTCCTCGCCTTTGTATGTTATTTTCCCTGACCCCACCGTCACCAGACCCATGATACTCTTGATGACTGTGCTTTTCCCCGCGCCGTTACGGCCCAGGAGGGTAGTGATTCCATCCTCACGAACAGTGAGCGACACATCGTGGAGGATGTGGCTTTTCCCGTAATAACCGTTCACACCTTCGAGTTCGAGCATTTATGTTTCTCCGAGGTAGACCCGCTGTACTTCTTCGTTCTGTTCCACCTCTCTGGGATTGCCGTCAACGAGCACGCCGCCGTTGTGCAACACGATAGTGCGATCTGAATGATTCATCACGACGTCCATGTCGTGTTCAATCATAACGACCAGATCGACCTCCGGGAACACCTGCTGTTTCAGGAGATCGATAATATGATCTGTCTCCTCCCTGCTCATCCCGGCAGTTGGCTCATCAAGCAAGAGGACTTCCGGGTTAATAGAGAGGGAAATCGCAACCTCAAGAAGCCGCTGATCTGCGTGCGAGAGGTCTTCGGCATTCTTGTCACGGTGATCGGAAAGCTGGACCAACTCGAGTATCTGGTCTACCGATTCGAGGGTGCCTGGGAAGGCGGACAGCGGTTTCCAGAACTGGTACCACTCTCGCGCCTGCTGTATCCCTATCCGGATATTTTCTCGAACAGTGAGTCCGGAGAAGACGTTCGAGGTCTGGAATGAGCGGGCAATCCCTCGATCAGCGATCTCGAATGGCTCAGATCCGGTAATATCTTCACCCATGTACCTAACCGAACCACCCGTTGGTTTCAGATTTCCTGTTAAGAGATTGAAAAATGTTGTTTTACCAGCACCGTTTGGACCGATAATCGAAGTGAATCTATCCTTCTCGAACGCGATAGATACGTTATCGACGGCCTGGACGCTCCCGAATCGCTTACTCAGTTCTCTGGTCTCTAGGACGGGGTCAATTTCACTAATCGGCAATCACCATCGTTGGGACGAAGGTAACATCGACTGTTCATAAGTCTTTCACCGCTACTCCGGCATATACCGATGAGTAACTACGAGCGTATGGACCTGCTACGGTGAATCACTGACGTCATGCCTCACCAGTAGCGAGTCGTTTGGCCCTTAGAGCCTGGGCTCTCCGGAGTCGTTAGATCGGATATTTCCCGGATGGCTGCCAAGACGACGGGCCAGCACAGCGACGTTGAACCGCCCTAAGTAAAATTCTGATGACATTAATCACCATTAATTATAAGTAAGGCCTATCCGAGATTCGGGTATGGTAGACAGTGTCAGCCGTAGAAGAGTTCTTCAAGGAGCAGCAGCATCAGGAGCAGTGTCACTAGCGGGCTGTACCAATAGTGGGGGAGGAGACTCTACGATTCGACTGGGAATCACCCAGCCCCTGACCGGCACCTACGCTTCCGTTGGCGAGAACAACATCACATCCGTTCGGACGACTGTTGAGCTCTGGTCCGAGGAGATGGATGCCGAAATCGAGACCTTCGAACGAGACACCGAAGGTGACCCGACCACGGGCTCTCGGGCCGCGAGGGAACTTATTCAAGAAGAAAACGTCCACCTGGTGACAGGGTCGTACAGTTCTGCTGTTGCCCTTGCGATCAACCAAGTCGCCCAACAGCAAGGCGTCCCATATATCACAACGCCTGGCTCTCAAGCGTTTAGCGGCGCGGACTGTACGCGATACGGGTTTGGGTCAAACCCAACGACGAACGCGACGACGCGAGCAATCGCGACGTATGCTATGGAAAACTTGGGGAACTCGTTCTACACGATGACCCACAACTACACCGCTGGGACAGAAGGAACCGCTAAAGCTGAGCAAGTAATCAATGATGGCGGTGGTTCGATCGAGGGGAATAGTCTAATCGACCTCGGTCAGTCCGACATGAGTTCGGCGATCACCAGTGCGATCGACAGTGGGGCTGATATCATGCTGACAAACGTGTTCGCCGTTGACCTGGCCACACTGCTCTCACAGGCCCGGGAGTTCGGTGCTTTCGATGAGATGACCATCTGTTGTTCTAGCATCGATCTTGAGAGTGTCTTCTCCTTAGGTCCGGAGACTATCCAAGGCCTGTACGGAACACCCCAGGGTTGGTGGACTCAGGAGAACGAACGGTTCCAGAACGAGTTTCTCCCGGCATTCAGAGAGCGACTCGACAGGGAAGCAGGGATGGGCGCATCGAACATCTATGCATCACTCTACACCGCGTTCAACGTGATGTCAGAACTCGACAGTCCGTCGAACTCCGAACAGTTCGTGCGGAATCTTGAGGGGAAAGAGTGGGATATCAAGACCTACGGCGAGAACCGAGGCGGGCAGTACTTCCGTAAATGTGACCACCGATGTCCGCTCCCGATTCCGGTCGCAGAGGCCAAATCTCTGGAGGAGGCCAGAAGCCAGTACGACCTGCTGGACATCACGCAATACATCGAACCGAATCAGGCATTCGCAAGCTGTCAGGAAGCCGGTTGTCAGATGCCAGACTACTGAAATCTCTTAGATAAAGAATGAGTACACCTACCATTCCCGATTTGGAGGCATACACCTTCCATGAAAAGGACATAGAGAGTTACGACCGCCTCATTTCCGAGTTCGAATGGGAAGTTCCAGAGCAGTTCAACATCGCCCAATACGCTTGCGACAGATGGGCAGAAGACAAGAGCAAGGTTGCGCTATTTGGGAGTGATTCAGATGGCAATCGCACGACGTACACATACTGGGAATTGCGCCGAATAACGAACCAGCTGGCCAACTACCTCACCAGCCAAGGCATCAAGAAGGGCGATCGAGTTGGAGTCAACCTCCCACAAAAGCCAGAAACGGCGATGGCTCATCTCGCAGTGTGGAAGGCTGGTGCAGTCTCAGTGCCGCTCAGTACGAAATTCGGCCCGGAGGCACTGAAGCATCGGCTCGGTGATTCCGGCGCAAAAGCCTGTATTGCCGACGCGACAAACGTCGACGCCATTCGTTCAGTCACAGATAAAATCGACGCAATGGGGACTGTTCTCGTCGAGGGAACCGAAGCCGCTGGGCGAGATGAGGTCCGCTTCTGGGACGTGATATCCGAGGAGTCGGATGAGTTCGAGTTAGTTGACACGGCAGCTGAAGACGACGCCCTCATCATCTATACGAGCGGAACGACGGGCAAACCGAAGGGCGTGAGACATGCCCACCGAGGGTTCATTGGCCACTTCCCACAGTTCATTGCGAGTGTCTGTGATATGTCCATCACCCAGACAGACGTCGTATGGACGCCAGCCGAATGGGCATGGATTGCGACGGTGATGGCCAGCATAACGCCGGCCCTCTACCATGGCATTCCAGTCGTCGCTCATCATGAGGACGGACCGTTTGATCCCGAGTCGGCCTTCAGAATCATTGACGAGTACGGCGTTACAATTTCGTTCTTCCCGCCAACGGCACTCCGGATGATGATTGAGGAAGACCATTTGGTTAACGAGTATACGCTCGACAGCATGCGAGTGATAACGAGCGGCGGTGAATCACTCGGGACGGATATCGAGACCTGGTGTGAGGACGTCTTCGACGGCGTGAAGATTCACGAGGTGTACGGACAGACCGAGGCGAACACGCTCATCTCTGACTCAACAACACTGTTCCCTCGACGGCCGGGGCGGATGGGAAGACCGATACCCGGCCATGAGGTAGAGATTCTCGACCCGGAAACACATAAGCGGGTTGAGCCGGGAGAAATCGGTGAAATTAGTGTCCGCTACGAGTCGGATCCGATATGTTTCAAGGAGTACTGGAACAAACCGGAGAAGACTGCCGAGAAGGTACAGGATGGCTGGCTCCTAACTGGAGACCTCGGCAGTGCGGATGAAGATGGCTATGTGAAATTCGAAGGGCGAAAAGACGATGTCATAATCACCGCCGGGTACCGAATCGGTCCAGATGAGATTGAGGACACACTGGCTACACATGACGCCGTGGTGAGCGCGGCTGTCATCGGTATCCCGGATGACGAACGGGGAGAAGTCCCAAAATCATTCGTCACCCTCTCAGAGGGAACAGAGCCCAGCAACCAACTCCGTCACGACCTCCAGCAGCACGTCAAAGACCAACTTGCCCGGTACGAGTACCCCCGCGAAATCGAGTTCGTTGATGCATTCCCTACAACAGCGACGGGGAAGATACAGCGCGCTAAGCTTCGAGAACGCGAAGGCCTCGAACCCTGAACAGCGGTCTATGATTTTGGGATAAGCTGATAGTGTTCGGGTAAGCTGGTTCCATGCGAAGGCGAACGTTTGAAGCCAATTTTCGACGGTGTCTGCTTCGGCGTGACTGAAGCAGTTTGAGAACTGGTTTGTTCGGCGTTTTCATTCTCGAAAAACACGTTCTATGTATTCCGATTACCATGTTTTCGTACCTGTAATCGAGGCCGTGTCGGTGAAGCTCCGCGTGCAGCCACGGTGCAGAGTCGACGAGAAAGAGCGCGTCCTCGACGAGATGCTTCTCGCGGAGTTCAGCGAGAAATATCTTGGTAATCGCTTGATTTCTCGTCGGAGAGAGCTTCACATGCAGCAAGCAGTTCGTCTTGGAATCGACTGCAGCGTACAGCCAGAACCGTTCGTTATTGAGCTGGATCACAGTCTCGTCAACCGCAACGTGATCCGGGTCGGAACCATCTATGGGCTGTAACTCAGCCTTCTGTACCAGTTGTGGACGGTAGATCGACAGCGGTCTACACCCAACGTATCAATAATTGGATTGTATTCGAAAGTGAGAGTCCAGCCAAGTGAAGTCGAATACCGAGATTCATCGCTGGCTCGGGTGTCGCCTCTCGCTCCACAAATTCTAACTCGAAGCGGTCGCTACCGTCGCTGAGGCGTGCGATTTCGAGCATAGACGCTCACAAATCGCACCGGCTCATCCTTATTTGAACACCGCCAGCTATTCCGTGGCAAGATTTAGGTATCCTTGCACCATCTCACGGAAAGATGGCGCTTGAAACACCTGTGTTTGCTCACGATTACAAGCCGAGCGAACTGAACTACGGCCGAGGATCGATTGACGATATCGAAGAGATACTGCACGATTATGACCTTGACGACGCATTAGTGGTTTGCGGGAGTAGTGTGGGTTCAAACGACGCTCTGATGGACCCTGTGCGAGATGGCTTGGGCGATGGGATCGCAGGCGTGTTTGCTGAGACATCCCCGGAAAAACGCCTTCAGACGGTGTTCGAGGGTGTCGATCGTGTCACGGAGACTGGTGCCGATGCCGTCGTTGCAATCGGAGGGGGAAGCAGCATCGACGTGGCCAAGGGAATATGTGCGTTCTCCGCCAGCGACCGAACCTACGAGAGCGTTTTCTCCGAAGTCGTCGATACCGGCGAATTGGCCCTTCCAGACACAAATCAATTTCTGCCGTTGATTGCGGTACCGACGACCTTGGCTGGAGCAGAATTATCTATCGCCGCGGGTTTAGTCGCGGATACTGAAGACGGGCCCGTCGAGCCAGTCCTTGTCGACAACCGACTGATGCCGGTGAGTCTCATCCATGACCCGAATCTCTTCGAAACTACTCCAATCGATACTCTCGCCGGCTCAGCGATCAACGGGTTCGACAAGGGGGTTGAAGCGATCTACTCTCGCTTTGCCAACCCAGTTACAGACGCGACTGCCGTGCGTTCACTCAAGTATCTTCGCTCGTCACTCCCCGAGCTCAGGGAGGCCGAAGACCCATCTGTTATGGAGCGAGCTGTCACTGGCATGATTCTCGCCCAATACGGCGTTTCAATGCCGGATCGTTACAAAATCAATATCGTCCACGCGTTTGGACACGCTCTTCGTAATCAGTTTGGGATTCAACAGGGAATCGCTCATGCCGTCGTTGTTCCCCATGTACTATCACTGATCTTCGATGAGGGGTGCGGCCGACCTGAGTTGCTCGCCGAAGGACTGCTTACTGGCGACGAAGCTGCTGAAACGACCGAGGGAGCGATTATCGAAGCCGTTGAAGATGTTCGAGACGGCCTTGGTCTTCCCTCCATGTTGCGCGAGCTGGATGGAACCTCAAAAGATGGACTCCATGCTGTCGCAGAGCACACAGCTGATGACCCATTCCTCAACTTAGGCCCAACAGAATTCGATCCATCAGTCGAAGCCGTTGAGCAGACCCTCAGGAATGCTTGGTAAGTTCAGTCGATTACCCCCGTATAGCTCTGTTAGCTGGTAAGCGAGTGATTGCCACTCGCACACTGCGAGTGCGCCTTTGCAGCGATTCGTCCTGTAATGTGGCCAGCTAATCACCAACAATAATTACTTGGGGTACCCAGTAGATTACTTTTCATGTGCCAGAAACGCCTAAGGACTACTTGCGGGTATGCCTACAGCCGAATCATCTCAGACGAACGGTAGCAATTATGGTAATTGTTGGTACATGGCTCACCCTATTCAATCAAGGGAATATCCTGATGTCAGCTGAGATCACCTTCGGGCTTGCAGGTAGGATCTTCCTCAACTACTTGACTCCGTTTGTCGTCGCGAACTGGGGCCTGATATCCTGAGAAGAATATAGCACATAAACAGGTAGGGCCTTGTTTAGACGCAGTGTAGATCAGGGAAACGGCCGCTATCCGAGGAAGAGATCGAACAGAGAAGATCTCATAGGCTGAGCCTGTTCAGTCAGCACATACACTAACCCACGTTATCCGGGGCGTCTAAACAAGACCAACAGGTAGTGTTCAGATAAGCTGATTCCATGCGAAGCTGAACGACGTGATCCAATCGTCGGCGGTTGCTGCGCTGGCGTTGCTAAAATAGTTTGAGAATGGGATAGTTCGCCGTTTTACCTCGCGAATGACACGTTCAACGTTGTTCCGATTTTCATATATCTCGTATCTGAAATCGAGCCCGTGGAGTTGACACCAGCTTGTAACGACTGTGAACTATCGACGAGAAACACGGCGTCG
>Ga0102942_1000527_pt1 | contig 14374 bp, 11 predicted proteins | sample SalPon2_C_H2O_MG_FD_78171 | JGI IMG/M metagenome (GOLD analysis project Ga0102942, IMG submission 78171) | Salt pond water microbial communities from South San Francisco under conditions of wetland restoration - Salt Pond MetaG R2_C_H2O_MG | ecosystem: Environmental > Aquatic > Non-marine Saline... | reverse complement strand
TGACGATGCCAATGGACAGGGTGACCGCGAAACCTTTCACCGGCCCGCTCCCGAAGGAAAAGAGCACCACCGCGCCGATGAGTGTGGTGACGTTGCCATCGGCAATGGTGGAAAAGGCCTTGCCATAGCCGGCCTCGATGGCCTGCTGGGTGCTGCTGCCGCCGCGCAGTTCCTCGCGAATGCGCTCGTAGATGAGCACGTTGGCGTCCACCGCCATGCCCACCGTCAACACGATCCCGGCAATACCCGGCAATGTCAGCGTCGCCTGCAACAGCGAGAGCACCGCGACGATCAGCACCAGATTGATCAGCAGCGCGGCATTGGCGATGACCCCGAAGAGCTTGTAGTAAATGGCCATGAACGCGACCACCAGCAGGAAGCCGGCCACCACGGCGGCCAGTCCCTGATTGATGTTCTCCTGGCCAAGGCTCGGGCCGATGGTGCGCTCCTCGACGATCTGCATGGGCGCCGCCAGCGAGCCGGCGCGCAGCAGCAGCGCCAGGTTGCGCGCCTCACGTGAGCTCTCCAGCCCGGAGATGCGAAAGCGGCTGCCGAGCTGCTCCTGGATGCGCGCGATGTTGATGACCTCTTCGGTCTCGACCTGCTCGCGCACCACCTCGCCGTCAACGCGACGCGGCTCGATCTGGGTTTCCTTGAAAAGCACCGCCATGTGATCGCCCACCCGGTCGGCGGTCACGCGGTTCATGACACTGCCGCCACTGCCGCTCAAGCGGATATTGACCTGAGGCTGACCGGTCTGGGTATCGATGCCCGAGGAGGCGTCGGTAATGGCCTCACCGGTGATGATGACCTCGCGCTCGAGCAGCACCAGCCCGCCGCCGCGCTCGGGGAAGCGCTCGGTGCCCGGCGGGACCGGGTCATCGGCATCGCCGCGGTAGGGGAAATTCGCGGCATCCACCATCCGAAACTCGAGGGTCGCAGTGGCGCCGATGATCTCCTTGGCACGCGCGGTGTCCTGCACACCGGGCAGCTGCACGACAATGCGGTTAAGGCCCTGGCGCTGGATGACGGGCTCGGCCACGCCGAGTTCGTTGATCCGGTTGCGCAGCGTGGTCATGTTCTGCTCGACCGCGGCGTTGCGGACCTCACGCTGCTTTTCCTCGCTGAGCGTGGCGATGAGCAGCGGCTGGCCGGCCTCACTCGAGCCCTCATTAAAGCCGAGGTCGAGGTAATCGGGGCTCAGCGTGGAGCGCGCCGCATCGCGGCCGGCATCGTCGGCAAACGCCAGTCGCACGGTCGTGCCCTGCACACTGGCATCGCGGTAGCGGATATCGGCTTCGCGGAGCTGACGACGGAATTCATCGCGATACCCGATCATGGTCTGATCGAGCACCGCGTCGACGTCAACGTCCATGAGAAAGTGCACGCCGCCGCGTAGATCCAGCCCCAGGTACATGGGACGACCGCCCAGATCCTGCAGCCAGGCGGGGGTCGACGGTGCCAGGTTGAGTGCAACGGTGTACTCCCCGCCCAGCGCCAGGGCCAGCTCATCAGCGGCGCGCACCTGTGCCTCGGCGCTGCCAAGGCGCAGGAGCAGGTGGTCCTCGGTGAGCTCCCGGCCCTGCACCTCAATGCCATCGGCGCTCAGTTGCTCGCTGATCCGCTCGCGCACCGCCGCGGTGGGGGCGCCGCCTGACGCACTACTGATCTGCAGGGCCGGGTCCTGGCCGAAGAGATTGGGCAGTGCGTAGAGGCAGCCGGCCGTGATGACCGCCACCAGCAGCAGGTACTTCCACAGCGGATAGCGATTCATCATGGTTACTTCGACGAATCGCCCTTGCCGTTATCATCCTTGCCGGCAGCGTCGGCCTTATCGAGACCCGCCTTCATCGCGCCCTTGGGCAGCACCTGGGCCACTGCGCTTTTCTGCAGCCGCACCTCGACGCCTTCGGCCAGGCTCACATTGGCATAGGTGTCGCCAACGTCGCTGATGCGACCGACGAGCCCGCCGTTGGTCAGCACCTCATCGCCCTTGGAGAGGTTCTGGACGAGTTTTTTGTGCTCTTTGGCGCGCTTTTGCTGCGGGCGGATGAGCAGAAAATAGAAGATCACGATCAGCGCGATCGGAAAGATCAGACCGGTCAGGCCGGCCCCGGGCTGGCCGCCGGACTGGGCCAGTGCGTCGTTGATGAAAAAATCCATGGCAGTCTCCCTCGAGCTAAAAATCGCGATTATGTCATATCCGTCCGGCGCGCATGGAATGCCCGGGCGAATTCGTCAAAGGCCTGCGCCTCGATGGCCTCGCGGATCGCCTGCATGAGGCGCTGGAAGTAGCGCAGGTTGTGGATGGTGTTGAGCCGGCCACCGAGCATTTCGCCACAGCGGTCGAGATGGCGCAGGTACGCCCGACTGTAATGGCGGCAGGTATAGCAGTCGCAGTCCGCCTCGATCGGGCGCGTGTCATGGGCAAAACGGGCATTGCGCAGTCGCAGCGTGCCGGTATCGGTAAACAGATATCCGTTGCGGGCATTGCGGGTAGGCAAGACACAATCGAACATGTCGACGCCGCGGGCCACGCAGTCGACCAGGTCCTCGGGACGGCCGACGCCCATCAGATAACGGGGCTTGTCGGTGGGCAGCTGCGGGGCCAGCCCGTCGAGCACGCGCAGACGCTCGGCCGGCGGCTCACCCACCGACAACCCGCCAATGGCCATGCCATCAAAGCCGATGGCCTCGAGCCCGGCCAGCGAGGCCGTGCGCAGATCCTCGTACATACCGCCCTGGACAATCCCGAACAGGGCCGCGTCGCTGTCGCCATGCGCATCGCGACTGCGCTCGGCCCAGCGCAGCGAGCGCTCCATCGAGCGCTTCGCCTCGGCCCATTCCGCCGGCCAGGCCGTGCATTCATCGAAGATCATGACTATGTCGCTGCCCAGCGCGCGCTGGACGGCCATGGAGCGCTCGGCATCGAGGAACACCCGCGATCCATCCACCGGCGAGCGGAACTCGACCCCCGCCTCGGTCAGTTTGCGGCCCTCGGCAAGGCTGAACACCTGAAAACCACCGGAGTCGGTCAGGATGGGGGACGGCCAGTGCATGAAGTCGTGGAGATCCCCGTGGGCGGCAATGATATCGGTGCCCGGGCGCAGCATCAGATGAAAGGTATTGCCGAGCAGGATCTGGGCGCCGGTGTCGGCAACCTCCTCGGGGGCCAGGCCCTTGACCGTCCCGTAGGTGCCCACCGGCATGAACGCGGGCGTATCGATGGCGCCCCGGGCAAACTTGAGTCGGCCGCGGCGCGCCCAGCCATCCGTCGCGGCAATGCTCAGCCGCAGGCTCATGGCCGCTCGCCCCCGACGCCGGCCATGATCAGCATGGCATCGCCGTAGCTGAAAAACCGATACTGCGCTTCCACGGCATGTCGATAGGCGGCGAGGATGGACTCGCGCCCGGCCAGGGCGCTCACCAGCATGACCAGCGTTGAGCCCGGCAGGTGGAAGTTGGTCACCAGCGCATCGATCACCTGAAACCGGAACCCGGGGTAGATGAAGATCTCGGTCTCGCCTTCAAAGGGCTGCAGTTCACCGGTCTGCGCCGCCGACTCCAGCGCCCGGACCACGGTGGTGCCAACGGCCACCACGCGACCGCCCCGGGCGCGTGTGCGTGCCACGGCCTGGCAGACGCTGTCCGGCACCGACAGCCATTCGGCATGCATGCGGTGATTCTCCAGCGTTTCGGTGCGGATCGGCTGGAAGGTCCCCGCGCCGACATGGAGCGTGAGGGTCGCCGTCTCGACGCCATCACCCCGCACGGCAGCGAGCAGCGATTCATCAAAATGCAGGCCCGCCGTCGGTGCAGCGACGGCGCCGGGCCGGTCGGCGAAGACGGTCTGATAGCGCTGGCGGTCGGCCGGCGTATCCTCGCGCTTGATGTAGGGGGGCAGCGGCATATGGCCATGGCGCTCGAGCAGAGCCGGCAGCGGCTCGTCCCCGGCAAAACGCAGGCGGTAGAAATCGCCCTCGCGGCCAACCACCTCAACCGCCAGCCCCCCTTCGAGGGTGATGACCGCGGAGAGGGTCAATGACTTGTTGGCGCGCACCTGGGCCAGCGCCTCGCGACCGCCGGTGAGGCGTTCGAGCAGTATCTCGACATGGCCGCCGGTGGCCTTGTGGCCGTAGAGTCGCGCGGGCAACACACGGGTGTCGTTCACCACCAGCAGATCGCCGGGGCGCAGATACTCGCGGATCGCGGGGAACTGGCGGTCAGAAACCCCGCCGGTGTCCGGGTCGAGGACTAACAAGCGACTGTCGGTGCGGTTGGGTAGCGGCTCGGAGGCGATCAAATCCTCCGGTAGCTCGTAATTGAAATCGCTGACTTGCATGCGGTGCTGTTATACTTGTCGTTAATGCCGGGGTGGCGGAACAGGTAGACGCGCCGGACTCAAAATCCGGTTCTCGCAAGAGAGTGCGGGTTCGAGCCCCGCCCCCGGCACCAGAACCTCGAGTGCGGGCGTCAGTCGTCACCGTCCGCGCTTTTCTCGAGCGCATCACCCGCCTTTTGTATGTCCTTGCCGAGGCCCTCGAGCGTGTTGCAGCCCGCCGTCAGGGCGAGTGCCAGACTGAGGCCCAGCACCACTGCCAGCCGTTTGAGATTGCCTGCGGCCATAACCGATAACTCCCGCGCGGGTGAATATCGTCGCATCATAACAAGCGCCGCGACGCCTGTGGCATCTTCCGAGTCAGCAATGATAGGGTATTACTGATCGATGGGGCCGTAGCTCAGCCGGGAGAGCGTCGCGTTCGCAACGCGAAGGTCAGGGGTTCGATCCCCCTCGGCTCCACCACCTTCCTTGCGCATCCAGTGCATCGGCCCCGATAGCTCAGCTGGATAGAGCAATCGCCTCCTAAGCGATAGGTCGCAGGTTCGAATCCTGCTCGGGGCGCCAATCACCCGCTCACGGCCCGGCCGTTATCCAGCCGATTGACGCATCGAGGGACCACTGCGCCTGCTCGGCATGGGCGTGCAGCAGACGCAGCACCTCATGGGCATGCGTGCGGGTCAGCGACAGCCCGGCAATGGCCGCCGGTTCGAGGCGCTCATCCGGCGTGCCCGGCAGCGGCTGGCCGAACAGTGCGATGACGATCTGCTCCTGTTGGCTCTCGACCCGGGCCTCCGTGACCAGCCAGTGCGTCCACTGCGCCGGCGCAGGCGGCGTCCCGGCCTCGCCGGCTTCATCCTGATGGCGCTGAGCGGCGACTTGCGAGCGCGCCCCGATATGCTCCAGGGCCATCACCGCGTCATGGGCGGATTCGCCCTCGGCCGCCGGGTGGGAGCGTTTGAGTGTGTCGTTAATCGGCTGTATCAGCCCGCGCAGCGCGCGTCGGGACAACCACGCCACCCGTCCATCCCCCGAGGCCATGGTCAGCATCAGCCCGAGCCGATCCTCGAGCGCGGAGTAAGCAACGCGGATGCGGTTGGCGCGGGGCAGGGACACATCAGCCATCGGATTTTCTAACGTCGCTTGCGACGCACGATCCGCTCGCGTTTTTTCTGCTGCCGCGGAGTCAGCGTGTTGCGCCGCCCGGCGAAGGGGTTATCGCCGGTGCGCAGTTCCAGCCGGATGGGCGTACCGTGGAGCTGGAACGCCTTGCGGAAGCGGTTGATCAGAAACCGCCGGTAGGCATCCGGCAGATCGTGGGTCTGGTTGCCGTGGACCACAATCGTGGGCGGATTCTTGCCGCCCTGGTGGGCGTAACGCAGCTTGATGCGCCGACCGCGCACAAGTGGTGGCTGATGGGCGCTGACGGCCTCCTCGAGCACCCGGTTAAGCGCCGGCGTGGGCAGCTCGCGATGGCCCGCGGCGTCCACCTGCGCCACCTCCTCGAGCAGCCGCCCGACGCCCGGGCCATGCAGCGCCGAGATAAACCGCGGCCGGGTAAAGTCAAGAAACCCCAGCTTGACGTCGAGCTCGCGGCGGATGCGCTCGCGGTTCTCGGGCACCAGCCCGTCCCACTTGTTGACCGCCAGCACCAGTCCCCGCCCGGCATCGATGGCATGGCCGATCAGATGGGCATCCTGCTCAGAAATCTCCTGGCGGGCGTCGAGCACCATGATCACCACCCGGGCCGCCTCGATGGCCTGCAGGGTCTTGATCACGCTGAATTTCTCAACGCCGTCGCTGACCCGGCTGCGTCGCCGCACACCGGCGGTATCGATCAGTGTGAAGGCGCGGCCATCACGCTCGAACGGCACCCGGATCGCATCCCGCGTGGTCCCGGGCATGTCGTAGACCAGCACCCGCTCCTCGCCGATCAGGCGATTGATCAGCGTTGATTTGCCCACGTTGGGGCGGCCAATGATCGCCACATCGATGGGCCGGTCCGCGGCCCCGTCTTTGGCCTCGTCCGCGTTATCGGTCTCGGTATCCAGCTCGGCATCGGTCTCAACCCTATCCACCTCATCGCCGAGCAGGTCCCCGAGCACGGTATCCATGAGCTGGCGAACGCCGCGTCCCTGCACGGCTGCGATGGCCCGGGGGCTATCCAGGCCCAGGGCATGGAAATCCGCACCGGCGACATCGGCATCCACGCCGTCGATCTTGTTCATGACCAGCCAGACGCGCTTGCCGCGCTGGCGCAACTCGCGGGTCAGCGTCTCGTCGCCCGGCGTCACACCGACCCGGGCATCCACCAGGAACAGGATCGCATCGGCCTCGTCCAGCGCGCGCAGCGCCTGACGCTGCATGGGGTGGTCGGTCACGTCATCAGGCTCGCCAAGCCCACCGGTGTCCACCACCACGTAGGGCGCCGGCCCCAGCCGGCCGACGCCGTACTGCCGGTCGCGCGTCAGGCCGGGGAAATCCGCCACCAGCGCATCCCGCGTCCGCGTGAGTCGGTTGAAAAGGGTGGATTTGCCCACATTGGGCCGCCCCACCAGGGCGATTACCGGTTGCTCCATTGCCTCATGATAGCAGTCGGCAGGCCCCGTCGGGGTGGCAATCGGCGTTCACAGCGCCGCCGCCAGCAGGCGCTGCGTATAGGCGGCCTGGGGGTGGGTGAAGAGGCGCTCGGCCGGCCCCGATTCCACCACCTGACCCGCCTGCATGACGAGCATCCGATGGCTCATGGCGCGCACGATCTTCAGGTCGTGGCTGATGAACACATAGGCCAGGCCGTGCCGGGCCTGCAGCGTTCGCAGCAGCTCGACGAGCTGGGTCTGAACACTTCGATCCAGCGCCGAGGTGGGCTCATCCAGCACCACCACCGCCGGCTTCAGGACAATGGCGCGGGCCACCGCCACGCGCTGGCGCTGGCCGCCGGAGAGCTCGTGCGGAAAGCGCTCCGCCAGTGCCGGGTCGAGGCCGACTTCGGCAAGGGCCTCGCGGGCCAGGGCACCGCGCTCGGCGGCATCAGCCCCGATGCGGTGCACGGCCAGCCCCTCGCCAATGATCTGCTCGACGGACATGCGCGGGCTGAGGCTGCCATAGGGATCCTGAAAGACTACCTGCAGCCGGCGACGCAGGGGCCGCAACGCGCCCTTGCCAAGCCGACTGATATCGCGCCCCTCGAAGCGGATCTCGCCGGTGGCGGCCTGCAGCCGCAGCAGCGCCATGCCCAGCGTGGTCTTTCCGGATCCGCTCTCGCCCACCACGCCCAGGGTTTCCCCGGCGCCGACCTGCAGGTCGATCCCGTCCACCGCCCTGAGATGGCCGGTCACGCGTTTCAGCAACCCGCCCCGGCGCGGAAACCACACGCGCAGATCCCGCGCCTCGAGCAGCGTCCGGGTGTGGCTGACGGGCTCGGGCCGGCCACTGGGTTCAGCGGCGATCAGCGTCCGGGTGTAGTCATTGCGGGGCTCATCGAACACGCGAGCGGCCTCACCCTGTTCGACCACCCGGCCCTGCTGCATGACGGCCACGCGATCAGCCACCCGGCGGACCACATTGAGGTCATGGCTGATCAGCAGCATGGCCATGTCCAGGCGCTGTTTGAGATCGGCAAGCAGCTCGAGGATTTCCGCCTGAATGGTGACGTCGAGCGCGGTGGTGGGCTCATCGGCAATCAGCAGCCGCGGATTGTTGGCAATCGCCATCGCGATCATCACCCGCTGGCGCTGCCCGCCCGAGAGCTGATGGGGAAAAGCCCCCAGCCGCGCCGAGGCCTCGGGCAGACGCACCATCTCGAGCAGTTCGACGATGCGATCCCGCGCCGCCGCGGCACCCAGTCCCTGATGGATGCGCAGGGTCTCGCCGATCTGTTTTTCGAGCGTATGGACCGGGTTGAGCGAGGTCATGGGCTCCTGGAAGACCATGCCCAGCGCGCCACCACGAAAGCGCCGCAGCGTTGCCGTGCTGGCACCGATCAGCGACTCGCCCTCGAGGGTGATGCGGCCGGTGGGATGACTCGCCAGCGGGTATGGCAGCAGCTGCGGCACGGAAAGCGCCGTGACCGACTTGCCCGAGCCACTCTCGCCCACCAGCGCCAGCGTCTCTCGCGCGTTCAGGGTCAGATTGACGCCCTGCACGACCGGGGTTTGCCGCCCGTCCCGACCGAACGCAATGGACAGATCCTCGATCTGCAGCAGCGCGCTCATGCCGCGTCTCCGCCGCCAAAGGTCTTGCGCGGATCAAAGGCATCCCGCGCCGCCTCGCCGATGAACACCAGCAGCGAGAGCATGATCGCCAGCGTGAAAAACGCCGTCAGCCCCAGCCACGGCGCCTGCAGATTGTTCTTGCCCTGGGCGAGAAGCTCACCCAGGGAGGGGGAGCCCGGCGGCAGGCCGAAGCCCAGAAAGTCCAGCGAGGTGAGCGTGGTGATCGACCCGGTCAGGATGAACGGCATGAACGTCACCGTGGCCACCATGGCATTGGGCAGGGCGTGACGGACAATGATCACCCGATCGGCCACGCCCAGCGCTCGCGCCGCCTTGACGTAGTCGAAGTTGCGCACACGCAGGAACTCCGCGCGGACAACCCCGACCAGCTGCGTCCAGCTGAATAGCAGCATGATCCCCAGGAGCCACCAGAAATTGGGCTGCACGAACCCCGCCATGATGATCAGCAGATAGAGCACCGGCAGCCCCGCCCAGATCTCGATGAAGCGCTGTCCCAGCAGGTCCGTGCGCCCGCCGAAATAGCCCTGGACGGCGCCCACCGCCACGCCGATCACCGAACTTGCCAGCGTCAGGGCCAGGCCGAACAGCACCGACAGACGAAAGCCGTAGATCAGCCGGGCGAGCACATCCCGCGCCTGGTCGTCGGTGCCCAGCCAGTTGGCGGCCGAAGGGGGCGCGGGCGCCGCGGATTCGCTGGCGTAGTTGATGGTGTCGTAGTGATAGGGAATGGGTGGCCACAGCATCCAGCCCCGGGCGTTGATCAGCCCGGCGACATAGGGATCGCGGTAGGCCGCCTCGGTGGGAAAATCCCCGCCGAAGGTGGTTTCGGGATAGCTCACCAGCACCGGAAAATACCAGTCGCCGTCATAGTGCACGAGCAGTGGGCGATCGTTGGCGATGAACTCGGCGCCCAGCGACAGTCCGAACAGCACCAGAAACAGCCACAGCGACCACCAGCCGCGACGATTGGCGCGGAACTGCGCCCAGCGACGCTGGTTGATGGGGTTGAGACGCGGTGTCGCCCTCACCCCTCGCGGGCCTCGAAGTCGATGCGCGGGTCGACGAGCACGTACATCAGATCACCGAGCAGATTGAGCACCAGACCGATCAGCGTAAAGATGAAAAGGCTGCCAAAGACCACCGGATAGTCCCGGTTCACCACCGATTCAAAGCCGAGCAGGCCCAGCCCGTCCAGCGAGAAGATCACCTCGATCAACAGCGCGCCGGTGAAAAGCACGCCGACGAAGGCGGCCGGAAAGCCGGCGATGACAATGAGCATGGCATTGCGAAAGACATGGCCGTAGAGCACTCGACGCTCGCTCACGCCCTTGGCGCGGGCGGTCATGACGTACTGCTTGTTGATCTCCTCGAGAAACGAGTTCTTGGTGAGCATGGTCAGCCCCGCGAATCCACCAATCACCATGGCCAGCACCGGCAGCACCAGATGCCAGAGGTAGTCGACGATCCGCGCCGGCCAGGCCAGCTGCTCCCAGTTATCGGAGACCAGCCCGCGCAGCGGAAACCAGTCGAGATAGCTGCCGCCGGCAAAGACCACGATCAACAGGATCGCAAACAGGAACCCGGGAATCGCATAGCCGACAATCACCACGGCGCTGGTCCACACATCGAAGCCCGATCCGTCGCGCACGGCCTTGCGGATCCCCAGCGGGATCGAGATCAGATAGGTGAGCAGCAGCGTCCACACCCCCAGTGACACCGACACCGGGAGTTTGTCGGCGATCAGCGAGAGCACGGTCTGGTCGCGGTAAAAGCTCTCGCCCAGATCGAACTGCGCGTAGTCCACCAGCATTTTCGCGAACCGCTCATGGGCCGGCCGGTCGAAACCGAACTGTGCCTCGAGCTCGGCGATGTAGGCAGCATCCAGCCCCCGCCCACCGCGACTCTCCCCGGAGACCTCATCGGCGGCAACCCCCGAGAATCGACTGGTGGAGAGCTCCGCGGTGCCCTGGACCTGCGCCATGACCTGCTCGATGGGCCCACCGGGGGCAAACTGCACGATCACGAAGTTGATCAGCAGCACGCCGATCAACGTCGGGATCATCAACAGCAACCGGCGCGCGATGTAGGCGTACACGCTCAGCGACCCGCGCGCTCGGGGCTAGCGGTTATCAACGCGGGCGGCCCGCTCGGGGTCGACCCACCAGCTATCCAGCGCTAGCCCGTAGGGCGGGTTCTCGGCCGGCCGACCGAAACGATCCCAGTAGGCCAGCCGAAAGCGATCGATGTACCAGTTGGGGATGGCGTAGAAATGCCACTGCAGGACCCGGTCCAGCGCCCGGGTGCGGGTCACCAGCGCCTCGCGATCGGGCGCGTCGATGACCTGCGCCACCAGTTCGTCGATAACCGGGTCACAGACACCGGCAACATTGCGGCTGCCATTGATCCCGGCGGCCTCGCAGCTCCAGAAGTCCCGCTGCTCGTTGCCCGGCGACAGCGACTGCGGGGCGACATGCACCGTCATGTCGAAATCGAACTGCTCCATGCGGTTCTGGTACTGCGTGGGGTCGACGGTGCGCACGCTCACTTCGGCGCCCAGGCGCTCGAGATTGCGCTTGAAGGGCAGCACCACGCGCTCGAACGAAGGCGAGACCAGGAGGATCTCAAAAGCCATGGTTCGACCGGTTTCGGTGTGCGTCAACGTGCCATCGCGGACCGCCCAGCCGGCCTCGCGCAACAGCGAAAGCGCCCGGCGCAGGTTGGCCCGTCGCGAGCCCTCAGCGGTGTCCGGCGGGTCATAGGCCTCGGTGAACACACGCTCCGGGAGCTGATCGCGATAGGGCTCGAGAAGGTCGAGTTCGGCCTCCGAGGGCCGCCCCGTCGCCGCCAGTTCGGAGTTCTGGAAATAGCTGCGGGTGCGCTGATAGGCCCCGTAGAAGAGGTTTTCGTTGGTCCACTCAAAGTCAAAGGCGTAGGCCAGTGCCTCTCGCACCTGCGGATCCTCAAAGATGGCGCGTCGGGTATTAAAGAAAAACCCCTGCATGCCCGCGGGCCGATCGTGCGGGATCTCGACGCGCTTGAGCCGCCCCGACTCAACGGCGGGCGTATCGTAGGCGGCGGCCCAGTTGCGCGCGACGTTCTCGCGGCGCAGGTGATACTCGCCGGCCTTGAGCGCCTGCAGCGCAACGGTGCCGTCGCGGTAGTAGTCGTAACTGATCCGGTCGATATTGTGACGGCCGCGATTGACCGGCAGATCCGCCGCCCAGTAGTCCTTAACGCGTTGGTAGACAACGCGCCGACCCTGCTCCACTGAGGCCACGCGGTATGGCCCGCTGCCAAGCGGCGGCGTCAGCGTGGTGGCGGTAAAGTCCCGATCCGCCCAGTCGTGGGCCGGCAGCACCGGGAGCTGGCCGAGGATCAGGGGCAGCTCGGCGTTGTCGGTGGTGGCAAAGTGAAACACCACCGTCTGCGGGTCGACCACTTCGACGCGGTCGACATCGGCGTAATAGGCCCGATAACGCGGATGACCGTCCTCGCGCAGCCGCCGGAAGGTCCAGGCCACGTCATCGGCGGTGATCGGCTCGCCGTCATGGAACCGGGCCGCCTCGCGCAGATTGAAGGTGACGCTTGAGTGGTCGTCGGCCACCGCCATCGACTCGGCGATCAGCCCGTACTGGGTGAACGGCTCATCGAGGGACTGCACGGTCAGGGTATCGAAGACCCGCCCCATGCCCTCGGCGGCGGTGCCGCGCAGGATAAACGGATGGAGGCTGTCGAAGGTCGACGCGGCCACGTTGGCAAGCTTGAGCGTGCCGCCAGTGGGGGCCTGCGGGTTGACATAGTCAAAGTGCTCGAACCCGGGACCGTACCGGGGCTCGCCATGCAGCGCGAGGGCGTGCTCCGCCTGAGCCGCCAGGGCGGGCCCGGCGCCGATGAGCGATGCCAGTGCGAGCCCCCGCAGGGCGGCACGGACGGCGTGCAGTGACAGCATTGAAAGGCTCCTTGTGGCATTCGTTCGCGGCAGAGCTTGGCCGCGACAACGCTTTTGAGTAACGTACCGGGGATTCTGACAGGGGCAAAGGGGTTCCCATGGGTTTTCTTGATAATCGAAAGGCACTGATCACCGGTGTCGCCAGCAATCGTTCCATCGCCTGGGGCATCGCCGAGGCCATGCACCGCGAGGGCGCGGAGGTTGCGCTTACTTACCAGAACGACAAGCTCAAGCGCCGCGTCGAGCAGTGTGCCGAGGCCTGCGGTGGCGGGCCGGTCCTGCCCCTTGATGTCACCGATGACGCCCAGATCGATGCGGTGTTCAGCCAGCTCGCCGAGACCTGGGGACACCTCGATATCGTCGTCCACGCGGTGGGCTTTGCGCCCCGCGAGGCACTAGAGGGGTCGTTTGTCGATAACACCACCCGCGACGGCTTCGGCATGGCCCACGACATCAGCGCCTACAGCTTCATCGCCCTGGCCCGCGCGGCCCGCCCGCTGATGCAGGGGCGCAACGGCAGCCTGCTGACCCTCACCTATCTGGGCGGCGAGCGTGCCCTGCCCAACTACAATGTCATGGGGGCAGCCAAGGCTAGCCTCGAATCATCGGTGCGCTACATGGCAAGCGATCTGGGTGGCGAAGGCATTCGCGTCAATGCGGTCTCCGCCGGTCCGATCCGCACCCTGGCGGCTTCGGGCATCGGTGATTTCCGCCGCATGCTGGACTTTAACGCCGCCGCGGCGCCCATGAAGCGTAACGTGAGCATCGAAGAGGTGGGCAACACCAGCGCGTTCCTGTGCTCGGATCTTGCCTCGGGCATTACCGGCGAGGTCGTGCACGTCGACGGTGGCTTCCACTCGGTGGCGCTTGCCGGCAGCACCATGGGCGACGAGGGCTGAACCGCCCTCGTCGCGCGGTCAGCGCCTAGAGGTTGCCCTCGCGTATCTCCACATCGGCCTGCGCCCGCAGCGCCGCGACCACCGCCTGCACACTGGCCTGACCATCAAGATCGGTGAGCGTCTGCCTTAGCTGATCGCGGCGCTCGGCGCTCACCGCCGCCGGATCCCCGGGCTCGACCGATTCGACCACGACAGCCGCCCAGCCCGTCGACAGGCGGCCGACGCCGGCCCGATCACCGCTGCCATCCGGCCCGCTCAGGCGAAAGCCGCGCTCGCGCACGCCGGCCGGCAGCGAGCGGTCATTGCGACCGCCCATGACCGGGGCATTGAGCTGCGCGGCGTCGATCCCGCTGGCGGCGGTCTCGGGTGACTCACCGGCGTTGACAGCGTCGGCAATGCGCTGGGCGTCGGCGCGGGCGGCGGCATTGGCCCGCTGGTCGCGATAGGCGCTGACGGCCTGATCGCGGACGGCGTCCAGCGGCCGAATCCGGGCCGATCGATAATCGGTCACCCGAATCACGGCGTAGCCACCGTCTTCGAGTTCGATGAGGTCACTGTTTTCGCGATTATCGAGCATGGCGTCACTGAACGCCGTCTCGAGCACCGCCGAGTCGCCCGCGATCCCCGTGTCATCCGCCGAGGCGTCGATCCAGTCGGTGGACTGCACGGACAGGCCCGCGGCATCCGCCGCCGGCTCCAGCGTGAGCGGGTTTTCAAAGGCGAGGGTCTCGAGCGTGTTGGCCCGCTCGGTCAACCGCCGCTCGGCACGCTCCATGGCGATGGTCTCGCGGATCGACGCGCGCATCTGCTCGAACGGCGGCAGATCGGCGGCCTGCGCATCGGTGACTTCGATCAGATGCCAACCAAAGGGCGTGCGCACGGGCTGGCTCAAATCGCCGGGCTGCAGTGACCAGGCGGTCTCGGCAAAGGCATCGGCCACATCCGACTGCTC
>Ga0102942_1000523_pt1 | contig 14445 bp, 21 predicted proteins | sample SalPon2_C_H2O_MG_FD_78171 | JGI IMG/M metagenome (GOLD analysis project Ga0102942, IMG submission 78171) | Salt pond water microbial communities from South San Francisco under conditions of wetland restoration - Salt Pond MetaG R2_C_H2O_MG | ecosystem: Environmental > Aquatic > Non-marine Saline... | reverse complement strand
CACCGACGACGGGTTCCTCCGGATCGCGCCGATCGGCGGCGCGGACCGCACCGTCTCGAAGGGTCAGCACGTGACCGTCCACGCCGAGACACCCGTCGCGGGCGTGATCGGCCAGACCGCGATCCACCTGCGCGACCTCGAAGACGAGTCCCTCCAAGACATCTCCGAGCAGTTCGTCGACGTTGGGGCCGCAGGCGGCGATGAGGCCCACGAGTTGGTGGAGGTCGGCGACCCAGTCACCGTCGAAACGCGGGTGCGGCCGCTTCACGGCGACCGAATCGCGGCCAGGGGGATGGACAACCGCGTCGGGACCTGGTCGGCCGCCGAGGGGCTCCGCGCCGCGGTCGAGGCCGATGCCGACGCCACGGTGTACGCCGTCAGCACCGTCCAAGAGGAGGTCGGAATCCAGGGTGCGAAGATGGTCGGGTTCGACCTCGATCCCGACGCGGCAGTCGCCGTCGACGTGACCCACGCCACCGATAACCCCGACATTCCGGGCAAGCGGGCCGGTCCCGTCGAACTCGGCGCCGGACCGGTGGTCTCCCGCGGGAGCGCCAACCACCCCTCCCTGGTCGAGCTCGCTCGCGACGCCGCCGAGGAGTCCGGCATCGACGTCCAACTCCAGGCGACGGGCAGCCGCACCGGCACCGACGCCTACGCGTTCTACACTGCTCGGGGCGGGATCCCGGCGCTGAACCTCGGGATCCCGAACCGGTATATGCACACGCCCGTAGAGGTGATCGACACCGCCGATCTCGACGCGGTCGCGGACCTACTGGGGACGATGGCGGTCGGAGCCGCCGACGCCGCCCCGTTCAGTCTGGACGTCTGAGGGTGATGGCGTCGCGGGGTCCCGCTACGGGCGGACGTCGGTGGCAGTCCCGCTCGGGTCCAGCCGGGTCGGGGTCTCTTCGCGGGTCCTGCGGGAGCCACAGATGCGCGCTGTCGTGTCGACGGGCTCGACGAACCGACGAGTACACCCGATATCCGTTCAGATCCGCCCGCGTGTGACCGGATTCACGAGTCGTCGACTCAGTTCCCGTTGTCGGGCGCCGGTGGGTCCGTCTGCAGGTGTGTAGTATGCGCCCGCTCCGGGGTCGGTCGCCGGTCGGAGGGGGACGCCTCGCCGCGGTACAGTTGGAGGATCTCCTCGAGCAGGATCGCGTGGCGGTCACTCGGGGTATACTGGTGGTCGATGAAGTCCTCGGCGTCGCTGAAGTTACCCCGCAGCGCGAGTTTCCTGACGAACGACATCGACTCGAAAAAGGGCGGGTGGTCGGCATCGCTGTCGGAGCCGATTTGCCGCTCCGGCGCGGGCATCACCTCGGATCTGATCTCCTCGTAGTCGATGGTCGTTGGGTCGTAGTCGTCGACCATCTGGTTGAGAACGTAGTCGGAAGAAAAGCGGTAGAACTCCGATTTGCTCTCGAACTGTTCGGACTCGACGAGCGATTCGATTTCGTCGACCACTGACTCGGGAAATCGAACCGTACTTTTTACCATACCCGAATACGTCCGGCCACAGAGTATTATATTTTTGTCAGACGCTCGACCGGGTCGAGTCGATCCGTGCCTGCCGGGCGGTTCCGGCGTGTTAGCCCGCGACACGCCGGTTCGATGGAAAGAAAACCGTTAAAAGTCGCCGCAGGGTGATGTATCGTATGGCTGGAACCATCGAAGCGCTCGTTCCCGGCGGGGAGGCGACCCCCGGCCCGCCGCTCGGGCCGGAGCTCGGACCGACCCCGGTGAACGTCCAAGACGTCGTCGAGGAGATCAACGACGAGACCGCCGCGTTCGACGGGATGGAGGTGCCGGTGACCGTCGAGTACGACGACGACGGCTCCTTCACGATCTCGGTCGGCGTGCCGCCGACGGCTGAACTCGTCAAAGACGAAGCCGGGTTCGAGACCGGCTCTGGCGAGCCCCAAGAGACCTTCGTCGCGGACCTCACCGCCGAGCAGGTGGAGAAGATCGCCGAGCAGAAGTCCTCGGACCTACTATCGTACGACTCGTTCAACGCCGCAAAAGAGGTCGTCGGGACGTGCACCTCTCTCGGCGTCACGATCGAGGGCAACGACCCCCGGGAGTTCAAACGGCGGATGGAAGACGGCGAGTACGACGACGTCTTCGACCGGTCGTAAGCGCGACGGGCTCGCCTCCCGAGCCGGACCGCTTCTGCTGCCATCGCACGATCGAGCAGCCGTGTCTCCGGCGTTCTGTCGCTCCCGCACCGACCGGTCTCACGTCCGTGTCCGTCGGCTGGCTCCCCCCGCCGGCCGCGGGGCCGACACCGTGGCCACGACTCCCACGATCCGGCGTCTCGGGGCCGCAAACCGCCGATGTTTGGATTCGCTTCGACGGACTTAAGGCCGGGATCCACCTCGCATACGACGAGACAGGCAGACGCCTGTTTCACTGACCCGTAGGAGCAATCCTGCGTACTACGGAGGTGAATAATGGCAGATACGATAGTTGACGCAGTCTCTCGCGCACTCGACGAGGCGCCGCCGCGGAACTTCCGCGAGACGGTCGATCTCGCCGTGAACCTGCGCGATCTCGATCTGAACGACCCGTCGCAGCGCGTCGACGAGTCTGTGGTCCTGCCCGCCGGTACGGGCCAGGAGACACAGATCGTCGTCTTCGCCAGCGGTGAGACCGCACTCCGAGCAGAGGACGTCGCCGACGAGGTTCTCGACGGCGACGACCTCGAGGAGCTCGGGGACGACACCGACGCGGCAAAAGACCTCGCGGACGAGACCGATTTCTTCGTGGCCGACGCCAGTCTGATGCAGGACATCGGCCGCTACTTGGGAACGGTTCTCGGTCCGCGCGGAAAGATGCCGACGCCGCTGCAACCCGACGACGACGTGGTCGAGACGGTGAACAGAATGAAGAACACGGTGCAACTCCGCTCCCGCGATCGCCGGACGTTCCACACCCGCGTGGGCGCCCAGGATATGGACTCCGACGAGATCGCGGACAACGTCGACGTCATCATCCGTCGACTCGAGGCGAACCTGGAGAAGGGCCCCCTCAACATCGACTCGATGTACGTCAAGACCACGATGGGGCCCGCCGTGGAGGTGCCCGCATGAGCGACAGCGCAGCGCAGCGTCGCACGGACACCATCCCCGAGTGGAAGCGCGAGGAGGTGGCCGAACTGGTCGACTTCCTGGAGCGCTACGACTCGGTCGGCATCGTCGACGTGGCCGGCATCCCGAGCCGCCAGCTCCAGAGTATGCGTCGGGGCCTCCACGGCAGCGCGGAGATCCGGATGAGCCGCAACACGCTCACCGTCCGCGCACTCGAGGAGGTCGACGACGGCTTCGAGGAGCTCACCGACTACGTGTCGGGACAGGTCGCCTTTGTCGGCACCAATGACAACCCATTCGGGCTGTACAAACAGCTCGAAGCCTCGAAGACGCCCGCGCCGATCAGCGCGGGGGAGATCGCCCCCAACGACATCGTCATCCCTGAGGGTGACACCGGGGTCGACCCCGGGCCGTTCGTGGGCGAACTCCAGCAGGTCGGCGCGGCCGCCCGAATTATGGACGGGTCGATCCACGTCACCGAGGACTCGGAGGTGCTCGATGCGGGCGAGCCCGTCTCCGAGGAGCTCGAGGGCGTGCTTTCGGAGCTCGGAATCGAACCGAAGGAGGTCGGCCTCGACCTCCGCGGCGTCTTCTCCGACGGCGTGCGGTTCGAGCCCGACGAGCTCGCGATCGACGTCGAGGAGTACCGCTCGGACGTCGCCTCCGCGGCGGCAGCCGCGCGGAACCTCTCAGTCAACGCGGCGTTCCCGACGGCCGAGACCACGCCGACGCTGCTCGCGACAGCCGCGGGCGACGCGACGGCACTCGGCGTCTTCGCCGCGATCGAAGACCCCGACGTCCTGCCCGACCTGATCGGGAAGGCGGACGCACAGGTTCGTGCGGTCGCCGCGGAGATCGACGACGAGGAGGCACTCCCCGAGGAGCTCCGAGGCGTCGAGGCACCGGCCGCGCCCGCTGCGGAAGCGGACGAGGCCGACACCGACGAGGAACCGGCTGACGAAGACGACACGGACGACGCCGAGACCGAGGCCGACACCGACGACGACGACGACGACGACGGTGCGGAGGGACTCGGCGCGATGTTCGGATAACTACGAGGAACACGACAATGGAATACGTTTACGCTGCGCTCATCCTGAACGAATCGGACGAAGAGATCAACGAGGACAACGTCACCGCGGTGCTGGAAGCCGCTGGCGTCGATGTCGAGGAGTCCCGTGTGAAGGCGCTCGTCGCCGCACTCGAAGACGTCGACATCGAGGAGGCCGTCGACACGGCTGCCGCTGCACCCGCGCCCGCCGCGGGCGGTGGCGCCGTCGAGGCCGCCGACGACGGTGACGAGGCCGACGAGGAGGAGGCCGCCGACGACGGCGACGACGACGAGGAAGACGCCGCCGACGACGGTGACGACGACGAGGAAGCCTCCGGCGAGGGGCTCGGCAACCTCTTCGGCTGAGTTCGGCTCCCGAACTCGCGCCGACTCGCGGAGCACCCCGATTTTTTTCGACTGGCCGCCGGTGACGAGCGGTGGCGCTGACGACTGCCGCACGCGAAGCTTCAAGTACCGACCCGGGACCACTCCGTCGCGATGGCGTCGCCGATCGCAGTCGTGGGATACGCGTGTGTCGGCGTCGGCCTCGGGACGGTGACGGGGCTGGTGCCGGGGCTCCACGTCAACAGCGTTGCGTTCGTCCTGGTCGGCGTCGCGCCGGAGGTCGACGGGCCGGCGGCGGCGGTCGCCGCCGCGATCCTGGCTGCGGGCGTGGTGCACACGTTCCTCTCGATCGTCCCCGGACTGGTACTCGGCGTCCCGGATGCCGCCACCGCGCCCGGGGCACTCCCCGGCCATCGGCTGGTGTTGGCCGGGCGGGGCCGGGAGGCGATCAGACTGTCCGCACTGGGAAGTGGGATCGCGCTGGCCGCGTCGGCCGTCGTCGCGCTCCCGCTGTCGCGGGTCGTCGCCGCGAGACAGGAGTGGCTGCTGGCTGCGCTCCCGTTTCTCCTGGCGGCGATCGCCGGCCTGTTGATTCTCGCGGAGCCGACACACCGGGGGAAGGCCGGAGGCGCGGTCTGTCTCGCGGTCGCGACCGGGCTGGGGCTTCTGACGCTCGACCTCCCCGCGTCGGGGGCGTTGAGCCCCGACGGCGCGGCGTCGATGCTCGCACCGATCTTCGGCGGGTTGTTCGGCGCGCCGATCCTGCTCGACGCGCTCGACGCCCGCGGAGAGATCCCACCGCAGGACGGAACCGACCTGGGACTGCCGCCACAGGAGGTGGCGCGGGCGGCACTGTCGGGCGTTGCCGGCGGAACGCTCGTCGGATACCTTCCGGGAGTGTCAGCGGGCGTGGCCGCAGTGCTGGCGCTCGGCGGGGCGGGTGGGAGCGGGCCCGCCGGCCGGGGCTCCGATCGGGCGTATGTCGTCGCGACCAGCGGCGCCGACACCGCGACTGCGGTGTTCGCGGTCGCGTCGCTCGCGGTACTGGGTGCGCCGCGGAGCGGCGTGACAGTCGCGGTCGCCGAACTCGGCGACAGCACGGGCGCCGCGTCGGCGGTCGGGATGCTCCTGGTGGTCGTGCTCGCTGCCGGGTTGGGAATCGTGCTTTTGGTGACCGTCGGTGACCGGTATCTCTCCGTGGTCCGTCGGCTTCCCCGCCGCCCGCTCGTGGGTGGGGTGGTGGGCCTCCTGCTCGCGCTGTCGGTCGGGTTCGCGGGCATCCTGGGTGGGGCGGTGTTCTGTCTGGCCGCAGTCGTGGGGCTGTTGCCGCCGCGAGTCGGGGCTCGACGCGTCCACCTGATGGGGGTTCTGATCGGGCCGGTCGCGCTCGGGTGACCCGTGGCAGTGGCCCGGAAAGACAACCGTTAAACCTCGCGCCCGGGTCCGATACGGTATGAGCCAGTCCGAACAGCGACACACCAAACAGTGTGTGTCCTGTGGCATCAACATCTCCGGTATCAGCGCGGCGACTTTCGACTGCCCGGACTGCGGTACCGAGATCTCCCGGTGTGCGAACTGCCGGAAGCAGAGCAACCTCTATGAGTGCCCCGACTGCGGGTTCACGGGGCCGTAACGATGGGGAAAGTAGCCGCGAAGATCAAGGTGATGCCGAGCGGGACTGAGATCGATCTCGACGAGCTCCAAGAGCGGCTCGAACAGTCGCTCCCCGAGGGCGCGAAAATCAACGGGTTCGAGCGCGACGACGTCGCGTTCGGCCTGGTCGCGCTTCTCCCCACGGTGATCGTCCCCGACGACGCCGGCGGGACAGAGGCAGTCGAAGAAGCGTTCAACGACGTCGAGGGCGTCGAGAGCGTCGCCGTCGAGAACGTCGGCCGGATCTGAGTGGGCTGTCGCGGTCGACGACCAGCCCGCGCTGGACGTATAGACGCTAGTCGGCCGTTGAGGTATTACTTTGTGCGACCGTTCCGAAGCCGACGGCATACCTGCCGCGAATCCGGCTTGGCTTGGACGCGGGCCGCCCCGGCTACTCGCTCCACTGCAACGCCACGAGCCCGACAACCGGCGAAAGCAGAAAGCCGAGGCCCAAGCCGACGAGCAGGGGCGTGCTGCCGGCACTGAGCGACCAGGTCGCCGCGACGCCGACAACGGCGCCGAGCAGGATGCTGACGGAGACGCCGGCCCCGAAGCGTTCAAGCCGGGAACTGGAGTCGTCGTGTTGCGAGCCGCCGTCGCCGATCACGGCCTCGGCCTCGTCCGGAACTTGCCCGCCGGAAGCGTGTGTGCCTGCCATAGAGAGCGATACACAACCCCGGGGTTTCAATTTTGTCGAGTCGGGCCGAGCGTGCGGGCCCGGAGCGTGCGTTTTATAACCGCGTCAGGTGTAAGCCGGGTAACGACTATGCCTAGCTCCAACGGTCCACTCAAGGGAACGCGCCACAAGCTCTCGAACGATCCACGCGACCGGGGCACTTCGCCGCCGCAGCGCGCGATCGAAGAGTTCGACGAGGGACAGAAGGTCCACCTCACGATCGACCCAAGCGTACGCAAGGGTCGGTTCCACCCCCGGTTCAACGGCCAGACCGGCGAGGTCACCGGCAAACAGGGCCGAGCGTTCACGGTGTCGATCGTCGACGGCGGCAAAGAGAAGACCATCATCGCAAACCCCGCCCACCTGCGCGCACAGGAGTAACCTCCGCCCCCGATGACCATCTTCAAGCAGAAGGAAAGCGAGGAGTACCTGACCGTCTCGGAGGTCAAAGCGTTCTTAGAGGACGTGGAGGCCGAGCGCGCCGCCGACGAAGACCGCGAACTCCGGTACGAACTGGCCCGCGCGATCGAGCACGTCAACCGGTTCGCTCATCTCTCCCCCGAGGAGTCACGGGACCTGGTCGAGGAGCTCCTCGAACTGGAGAAGGTCGACGCGCCTACCGCGATCAAGATTGCGGACCTCCTGCCGCAGAGCCGGGACGAACTCCGTGCGGTGTACGCCCAAGAGCGGTACGCTCTGGACGGTGACGAGCTCGACGAGGTTCTGAACGCTGTCGCGAAGTACGTCTGAGCCTGCGCCCCCGATCGGCGGGCCGTCAGGGCCAACTGTTTAAATAGAGCCTGGTCGTACGTCGTGGTATGACTACGACCGAGAGCGGAGACACCGACGGCGCCGGGACGTCCGATAGCGACGCCGGGACAGTGCGTCGGGCGGTCGTCTTAGACCACCTCCCACACGGCCGCGCAGACGACGACCGACCCCGGCACCGGAAATCCCCGCTTGCGTACGCGCTGGGGGAGCGCGACTTCCGACTCTTCAAACTTACCCTGGCTGACGACGCCGACGTCTCGATCGGCGACCGAGTGGTGATCGGTCCGACTGGAGAGCGCGACGCCGTTGCGGGGTTCAAGCAGGTCACCTACGACGAGCTCTCGAACACCGCCGTAGGAGAGCTCGAGTACGCGGTCGAGGAGATCGTCGCGGCCGACGAGGAGCGGTTCGTGGACTTCTACAACGAGGCTCAACCGATCACGCTCCGGCTCCACCAGCTGAATCTGCTGCCCGGCATCGGGAAGAAGCTCCGGAACAACGTCTTAGACCAGCGGAAACGCGGCCCCTTCGAGAGCTTCGAGGAGGTCGAAGAGCGCGTCTCGGGACTCCACCGCCCGAAGGAGGTCCTCGTCGAGCGGATCTTGGAGGAACTCCGGGACGACGACCTGAAGTACAAGACTTTCGTTGGCCGGAACGGATGAGCGTGGCGTGAGCCCCGTCAGACCCGCCTGATGCCCGGTCACACACCGACGGCGCTCCGCTGCCCCAGTATCGGCAAGTCGAGATGTTTACACGCACTCGGCGACAACCGCCGTCAATGACCGACCCGACGCCCCACGCGGCGGCCAGCCCCCGCGACCCCGACGCCCTCCGTCGGCGGGCGGGCGTGCGAGGCGATCCCGACCGCGACCAACATTTCCTGGTCGACGACCGCATCCTGGATCGGATTCCGGGATACCTTCCGTCCGACGCCGACACGGCCCACCTGCTCGAAATCGGTGGCGGGACCGGCGGGCTCACCGACCGGCTGCTTCGGACCGGCGACGTGGTGACCGTGGTCGAACGCGACCCAGCGCTTGCGGCCTTCCTCCGGGAGGAGTTCAGCGAGGCCGTCGAGGCTGGCCACCTCCGCGTCGTCGAGGGCGACGCGGTCGAGGTCGACCTGCCGGAGTTCTCGGCGTGCGTCTCGAACCTGCCGTACGGCATCTCGTCGCCGATCGCGTTCCGGCTGTTGCCCCGCTCGCGCCCCCTCGTGCTGACGTTCCAGCGGGAGTTCGCCGACCGGATGGCTGCCGCGCCCGGCACTGACGACTACGGCCGGTTGTCGGTCACCGCTGGGCACTACGCCGACATCGAGGTGGTCGAGGTGATCCCGCCGTCGGCGTTCGATCCCGAGCCGGCTGTCGAGAGTGCGGTGGTCCGCGTCCAGCCCCGTGATCCCGACTACGCGGTGGACGACGAGGCGTTCTTTTTCGACTTCGTGAAGGGGCTGTTCACACAGCGTCGAAAGACCGTCAGGAACGGCATCCGGAACACGGCGCACATCTCGGGGCTCTCGGACCCGGACGCCGTCGTGGACGCCGTCGAAGACGAGGACCTATTGCGGGCTCGGCCGGGGTCGCTGTCCCCGTCCGAGTTTGCGGCGCTGACAGCCATCGCGGCCGATCACGGGCGGTGACGTGACACAGTGTTCCTCCAGAGCGCGCTCGCCCGGGTCGGCACCGCGTTGGCGTCGCTGTCACAGCTGATCCCGTCGACGACCGGTCGGGTGATCGTCACGTTCGGGATCGCGGTCGCGGTGACGACGACCCTGAGTCGGACCGACCGGTTGCACGCGATCGAACCCCGGCGAGTCCCCAAGACCGGCTGGCACCTCGTCGTGACCCTCGGGACGATGTTCGTAGCCGCCGCCGGCGGGCTGGTGATCGTGGCGGTGTGGGGGCTCTCAAACCAGCTTTTGGGCGTGTTCACCGCCAACCTCGGCCCGGAGGCACTGGTTCGGTTCGGAATCTCGGTCCTGTTTCTGATCGGAGCATACACCATGACGGGGCTCATCAGGCAGTTGGTCGAGCAGATCGCCCGGGCGCGGGGTTCACTCGGAGAACACGAACGCGAGATCGCGTTCCGGGTGGGCCAGGTAACGCTGTACGTGATCTCGTCGCTCCTGATTCTCACGCTGTGGCAGGTCAACATCGGCGGGATCTTGGTCGGGGCAGGGTTCCTTGGTATCGTGGTCGGGATGGCGGCCAGACAGACCCTAGGAGCCCTGCTCGCGGGGTTCGTGCTCATGTTCTCACGGCCGTTCGAGATCGGCGACTGGATCGAGGTGGGTGACAACGAGGGGATCGTGACCGACATCACGATCGTCAACACCCGGATCCAGACCTTCGACGGCGAGTACGTCATGGTCCCGAACGACGTCGTCTCCTCTCAGAGCCTGATCAACCGCAGTCGAAAGGGGCGGCTCCGGATCGAAGTCGAGGTCGGCGTCGACTACGACGCCGACGCCGAGCGGGCCGCGGAAGTCGCGCGGAGCGCGGTCAAACAGCAGGAGGAGCCGATGACGGTCCCGACGCCACAGGTCGTGCTCAAGCGGTTCGACGACTCCGCGGTGGTCCTGGGAGTCAGATACTGGATCGACAATCCCAGCGCGCGCCGGCGGTGGCGGTCGAAGACGGCGGTGATCGGCGCAGTCAAGCGCGCCTTCGAGGCCGAAGGCATCAAGATCCCGTTCCCGCAGCGCGAACTTATGGGGCGCGAGGAGGCCGAGGGGTTCGTGCTTGCGGGCGGCAACGGAGACGCCGGCGAGGCCAGGGAGCCGTGACCGACGGATCGCGGGACGACCTCGCCGCGCGCCGCGGGGCCGAGCAAAAGGTGTACCAGCCCGCGGAGGACTCTGGGCTGCTCGCCGAAGCCATCGCCGAGCGCGGGCGCGGCCGGCTGTTGGAAGTCGGAACCGGGTCGGGGTGGGTCGCAGAACGGGCCGCTGCGACCGACGCCGTGACCGAGGTGGTCGCGAGCGACCCCAGCCCGCACGCTTGTCGGGCGGCGAGAGAACGGGCGGAAGGTGGCGGCACGGCCGGCGACGGGCCCGCGTTTGCGGTCGTTCGGGCCGACTTGGTCACGCCCTTCGCAGACGATGCGTTCGATGCGGTGGCGTTCAATCCGCCGTACCTCCCCACACAGCCCGAAACAGAGTGGGACGACTGGATGGAGCGGGCGCTGTCGGGCGGGGAGTCCGGTCGCGAATTGATCGAACCGTTCTTGGATTCGGTCGAGCGCGTGCTCGACCCCGACGGGGTCGTCCTGTTACTCGTGAGTTCGCTCGCGGGGTACGACGCGGTTCTGGAGTACGCGGCCGACCGGGGGTTCGAGGTTGACGATCCCGCGGTCGTCGAGGAGTCGTACCCCTTCGAGACCCTCTCTGTTGTGGCATTGACGCCGTCGACCGGGACGTGAAATAACTTTGAGGCATATTTTGGTTTAGTAAATATTAAGCAGCGGCATTTCTTACGGGTCCACGATGACTGAATTCGTTGCGACGACTCCCAGCTTGTTCCCGCTGCCGGACCCCGCAAAGTCCGACCTGGCGGATCTGAAGGGTCACCAGAAGGGCGATCTGATCGCTGGCGACGAGTCAGAGACGGTCGCGCAGGTCTACGACGACGCACGGTCGACAGTGGTCGACGAGCAGCTCGACACCGGGCTCGACCGCGTCGTCGAGGGGAACCTCCGGTGGGACGATATGCTCGCACACCCCCTCGCAGTCCACGACAACGTCGAGACAGGGGGGATCGTGCGGTACTACGACAACAACAACTTCTACCGGGACCCACGGGTCACTGGGGAGCTGACGCCGTCCGGCGACATTGCTTCGGAGTTGGCGGCCGCCGCGGACCAACTGGGCAGCGGCGACCCACCGCTGCAGGCAGTCCTTCCGGGACCGTATTCGCTTTCGGACCTCGCGACCGACGAGTACTACGGCGACGGCCGGGAGTTCCTCTCGGCGGTCGCGTCGTTCCTCGCAGGCGAAGTCGAGTCGTTTCCCACCCACGGGACGCTGTTCCTGCTCGATCCCTCGCTTGTGGCAGCCCCGCCCGACGACGACCTCGCGACCGCCGTTCCCGAGGCGATCGACACCGTCGCGAGCGCGACCGACGCCGACGTGGTCGTCGACACGTACTTCGGCGCGCTCGACGAGAAGACCTACGCCCACCTGATGGACGCCGACGTCGACGCCCTGGGGCTCGACCTCGTGGCCGCCGACAGGGAGCAGACGGTCTACAACGCCGTCGAGTACGGCGTCACCGACGACGTCGCACTCGGCGTCGCCGACGGCCAGAACACGCTGGTGGAGTCCCCTGAGACTCTCCGAGAGCGTGCGGAGTGGTTCACCGAACAGGTTCCCGCCACCGACTTCGAGCGGGTGTACCTGAGCACGAACACGGAGCCGTTCTACCTGCCCGTGAACAAACACCGGGCGAAACTCGACGCGGTGGGAGCTGCGGCCGACCTCGAAACGGAGGTGCGTGCCTGATGGCCCGCGAGGCCGACAACCGCGCGCAGTTCCGGCCGGACGACCACGACGCCGATCACTTCCTGCTGACCACCGTGGTGGGGAGCTACCCCAAGCCCACGTGGCTCAACCGTGCGACCGAGCTCGCAGCGGACGACGACGCCAGGTTCGACGACGACGACCTCCGGGAAGCCCACGACGACGCCGCCCGGCTGATCACCGAGGAACACGAGCGGACGGGGCTGGACACCGTCGTCGACGGCGAGATGCGCCGCGAGGAGATGGTGGAGTATTTCGCCCCCCGGATCCCCGGCTACGAGTTCAACGGGCCGGTGAAGGTGTGGGGGCACAACTACTTCGACAAGCCATCCGTTGTCTCGGAGGTCTCCTACGACGAGCCGTGGCTGGTCGACGAGTTCGAGTTCACCTCGAACGTCGCCACCAAGCCGGTGAAGGTTCCCATCACCGGGCCGTACACGCTAGCGCGGTGGTCGTTCAACGAGGCGTACGACGACGAGGAGTCGCTGGCGTACGACCTCGCGGACCTGGTGAACCGTGAGATCGGCAAGCTGGTCGACGCCGGCGCGCAGTACGTCCAGATCGACGAACCCGCCTTGGCGACGACGCCCGACGATCACGCCATCGTCGGGGAGTGTTTGGAGCGGATCGTCGACGGGATCGACGAGACGGTCCGGCTCGGACTGCACGTCTGTTACGGTGACTACTCCCGGATCTACCCGGAGATCAACGAGTTCCCGATCGACGAGTTCGACGTGGAGCTGTGCAACGACGGCTACGAACAGATCGACGTCTTCCGGGATCCGGCGTTCGAGCCCGACCTCGGACTCGGCGTCGTGGACGTCCACGACGCGGAGGTCGAAACCGTCGAGGAGATCAAGCGCAACATCAGACAGGGGCTGAAGGTCGTTCCGCCGGAGCAGCTCACCGTCTCGCCGGATTGCGGCGTGAAGCTGTTGCCCCGCGAGGTGGCCTACCGAAAGACGGAAAATATGGTCCAAGCGGCCCGGGAAGTCGAGACGGAACTCGATGCCGGCGAACTCGACGTCCGGCTTCCCGAGGCGTAGCGTCGCTGCCGCGCTCTCTCTACGTGTCGGGGTCGCCTTGATCCGCTGTTGAGTCTGCGGCGTCGCCCCCGCGGAGGGTCGCGTATTCGAGCGCCAACACGACAACGCCCGCGAGCGCGACCAGTCCGAACTTCGCACGCACCGCCGAAACGTACCACTCGCTGGGTTCCAGATCCTCGGGGTTGTCGTAGCCGACGAGCACGAACTTCTCGGCGAGATCGATCACGCGCCGGGGGACGGCCGCGCCGACGAAACCGAACACGAGCGCCAACGCACCCCAAAGACGGGCCATATCGTCGAACATACTCACCGGTAGCGGGCGGGTGACAAAGAGCGGTTCGGTGGCTCCCGCGATCGGGTCGGGTCCGAACTGAAGAACCGAGCGGCTACTCCTCGTAGAGCCAGGCCGCGTCGATCCGGTCGTAGTCGAGCAGTTCGTCGTCGTCGAAGAAGAGGTCGATCTCCCGTTCGTTCGCACCTTCGTCTTCGTGGTCGGAGGCGTGAACGACGTTGCGGCCGAGATCCAGCCCGAAGTCGCCGCGGATCGTTCCGGGGTCGGATTCGGCGGGGTCGGTTTCACCCACCATCGAGCGGACCTGTCGGGTCGCGTCGGCGCCCTCCCACACCATCGCGAAGACCGGACCGGAGGTAATGAACTCGACGAGACCGTCGAAGAACGGCTTCTCGGCGTGTTCGCCGTAGTGGTCGTGGGCGAGAGCCTGGTCGATCTGCATGAATTTCCCGCCGACGAGCTTCAGGCCGCGGTCCTCGAACCGGGAGACGATCTCGCCGATGAGACCGCGCTGGACGCCGTCGGGCTTGACCATCACGAACGTGCGCTCGTCGTGATGGCTCATTCCGAGCCCTCGGCGCCGCCGGACTGCGTCCACTCCAGGTCCCGTGGCTCACGCCCCAGCCGGTAGTTCTTCTCGGCTTTCGAGTCCTTGAAATGGAGGATCGTTCCGTCGTTTTTCACGAGCATCGTCCCCGTGCCGGGTTCGATCTCCTCGCCGGTGAAATCGCAGGTTCGTGTTTCGACCATACTATCGGCCTCCGATGGAGTCGGCGTCGCGCTGGGTCTCCCGGAGCTGGAGGACGTCGCCCTGCCGGACCGGTCCCAGCACGTTCCGCGTGATGATGCGACCCTGGTCGGAGCCCTCGCGGATGCGACACTTGACCTGCATCGCCTCGCCGTGCATCCCCGTCTTGCCAACGACCTCGATGACCTCGGCGGACGTGGAGTCGCTGGCGGTCTCTTCTGCGCTCATCGTGGCTTACCGGAGTTCCTCGACCTT
>Ga0102942_1000522_pt1 | contig 14450 bp, 16 predicted proteins | sample SalPon2_C_H2O_MG_FD_78171 | JGI IMG/M metagenome (GOLD analysis project Ga0102942, IMG submission 78171) | Salt pond water microbial communities from South San Francisco under conditions of wetland restoration - Salt Pond MetaG R2_C_H2O_MG | ecosystem: Environmental > Aquatic > Non-marine Saline... | reverse complement strand
TTAATCCTCCTGCAATTGTCGCTAGTTCACCGCTCAAAGCCGCTGCCAGAATTGCAATAGGTGCATAAATCAGTATAAACAGAAGCCCCATAACGCTGTACATCGCTGCTGAAATTTTCCCTGCTGATACTGGATCAATCTTAGAAAGCTCTAAATCTTTCATAAACTACCATACTCATCGATTCTTAAACTATTCAAATAGAAAGAAAAAAAGAAGATTTATTGAAGGAAATCAGGTTCTAGCCTCTTCTCCTCAACTTCCTGTTTCAATGCTTCCTTAAATTGTTCAACACTGATTTCTTTTTCCTCATTTTCTTCTCTATCTCTAACCGAAATTAGGCCTGATTCTTCTTCATTATCGCCCAGGATCAGCATGTATGGTACGTTGTCGTCGTGAGTTGCCTGAATCTTCTTCCCGACAGTCCAGCTCCGATCTTCGATCTCAACTCTGAAGTCTGAAAGCTCTTCCTTGACTTTCTCAGCATACTTGAGGTTGTCGTCTGTCACAGGCAAAATTCTGATCTGCTCTGGTGACAGCCATGTTGGGAAGTCTCCTGCGAAGTGCTCTATCATAACGCCCATAAACCGCTCGATCGATCCCAGAATTGCTCTGTGAACCATTACGGGTGTATGTTCTTCGTTGTCTTTCCCAACATATGTTAGGTCTAGGTTTCTTGGGATAACGAAGTCGAGCTGAACTGTTCCAATTGTCCATTCTCTTCCAATCGCGTCAGTTGCGTCTACTGCTATTTTCGGTCCATAGAATGAACCTTCTCCGTCCTCTATCTCGTATTCTGATCCTTTCTGCTTCATTGCGTCCTCTAGTGCTGTCTCTGCTTTTTCCCACAGTTCGTCAGGACCTTGAGCGTTATCTGGTTTTGTCTCAATCTTCAGCTCTATGTCAAAGCCGAACTGGTCGCATACATTCTCAATAACTTCTACTGTAGAAACCATCTCCTCTTTGATCTGATCTTCTCTAATGAATGCGTGGCCATCGTCTTGAGTAAATCCTCTGACTCTCAGAAGTCCTGACAGTTCTCCGCTCTGTTCGTTCCTATAAACTGTACCGAACTCGGAAAGCTTGATCGGAAGGTCTTTGTAACTTCTCTTCTTGGAGGAGTATATGTATGCATGGTTCGCACAGTTCATAGGTTTTAATCCGTACTCTTCGTCGTTCTGCTCCCAGAGGAAGAACTCTCCTTCGTCACCGAAGAAGTCAAGATGTCCTGATTTCTTCCAGAGTTCTTTCTTGTTAAGTTCCGGAGTCTTGACCTCTGTGTAATTCAGCTTGTCGTTCTTGTTTCTGATGAATTTCTCAAGCTGTCTTCTAATTGACATTCCATTTGGGTGGAAATGTGCGCAACCAGGACTATGCTCAGGAATGGAAAATAAATCCATTTCCTTCCCTATTTTTCTGTGATCTCTTTTTTCTGCTTCTCTTCGTTTTTCCAGAAAGTCTTCAAGCTCAGATTCTGAAGAGAATGCTGTTCCGTAGACTCTTGTCAGCATGTCGTTTTCTTCATCGCCTCTCCAGTAAGCTCCTGCAATTTCCAGAAGTTTGAATCCTCCAACTTCTCCAGTTGAGGAGACGTGAGGGCCTTTGCACAGATCCCTGAATTCGCCCTGTTTGTAGAAGCTGACTTCATCTCCTTCGCCTGCTTCTTCATTGAGAATCTGTGTCTTGTATTCGTTGTCTTCGAAGAATTCCTCTGCTTCATCTCTGGAAACTATTTCTCTCTCAATTGGGAGGTCTTCCTCGATTATTTTCTCCATTTCTTCTTCGATTTCCTCGAAGTCTTCTTGTTCGATTTCTATTCCTTTGATGTCGTAGTAGAATCCTTCGTCTGTCCACGGCCCGATTGTCAGTTTGACTTGATTGCCGTAGATTCTTTTCAGTGCTTGTGCGAAGACGTGCGCAGCACTGTGTCTGAGTACTCCTAGGTATTCTTCGCTGTCTTCGGTTACGATTTCTATTTCGTCGCCTTCGGAAACTTCATCTTCTTTGGCTACGAGGTCGCCGTTTATTTTGCCGGCTACTGTGTCGTCGCCTAGTCCGGTGCCTATTTCGTAGGCTACGTCTTTTATTGTGGAGTTTTCTTCTATTTCTAGTTTGGAGCCGTCAGGTAGTTCTACTTCTATCATCTAAATATCAACTGCAGAGTTAGAGTCTTTGTAGAAAGGTTTTGAAGCGCCAGAGTTAAAGCTGGCCGGGTTCAGAAACATGCGATCGCAAAGTAAAACGTCCACCTTTCATTGTTATCATGTAATTAGCTGAGTATTCTTTTATTTCTTTGAAAAGAAAAAGAGAAGAAAAGTTAAAGAGTTTTTTTATGCAGCTGATATTCCTGCCAATGCTCCTGCAAATACTACTACTGCGATTGCAAATACGATTGCGAATACAATCAGTACTGGTAGTAGTACTGCAGCCAGTGCTCTGCCTGTTGACATTTCTTGGAAGTTCTCAATTCCTTTAGTCTGTAGGAAGATTGCGTAAATCCATATTACGAAGTTTACTAAGCTTCCTAGAATTGGGATAAGTGAGAATACTGCTGTCAACGGTTGTACTGCTGTAGCGTACTCCATTGCTGACAGTGTTTCGCTGTATCCATGTTCTCCACCTAATAGTGATACGAATATATGGATTATTCCTGAGCTAATTAGTAATCCGATTAATCCAAGTATAGGCGATCCTATAAGCGTAAATTCAGCTATTAGTCCTACTCCTATGCCTAATCCTGTTTCACTAAGTGCTGAACTTGCTGCACCAAATGCTACTACTGATACAGTACTTAGTACTGCAGAAATCGCTAGGTTTACAGCTGCAAACTTCAGAGAGAATCCGAATCCATCTCTTCTATCTTCCGATTCGAAAAATTCTGAAGGCTGTGTCAAAACTCCTTTGTATACGTCGAGCAATTCGTCTACGAAGCTCATAAATATTTTTTCTTTGTCTTAACTTAAAATAATTTTCAATAGTTGGGTGCAGTTTTCCTCGGTTGAGTGCAGCAAAATTATGGCTATTTATGATATCTATATTATTTTCGGGTTGTGTGCTGGTTTATATCGCTTTTTGATGGTATTTTTCCTAGTCTGGTTGTTGAAATGTAGCCTATTGTGAGCACCTGCCAGTATGTGCACAGTCTGTAGAGGATTGTAATTGTAAATGCTGTTGCGAAGCTTACATCGATTAGTAGTATGATGCTGGCTGCCATCGCTGCTTCGTATGTGCCTGCGCCGCCGGGTGTAGGGCTGATGCTTGCGAAGCTTATAAGCGGGATCAGAAGCATTATTTTCAAAATATGCATTTCTAGACCTAGTGAAGTCAGTATAAGGTAGAATGTAATCATTCGGAAGAAGAATGCTGCACCCGTTATACATACCGAGTAGACTAGCGTGTTTGGGTTTTCTCCGATTGTCTGAAGTGTTTTCTCCCAGTTATCGATCTTTGCACTTATTTTTTCTAAGTATTTTTCTCCGTAACCTGTTAATTCGGTTAGTCTCTGTATGGCAGAAAATCCATATTTTTCCATCGTCCCTGATTTAAACCAGGCTAGGAAACCGATCAGGACTCCTGTCAACAGGAATCCAAGCAGTGTCAGTGATGCAGTAGTCACTTCGCTTGAAGCAGATCCGGTCAATACTATATACGATAGGCCGGTTATGATGTATGCCGACATAGGTAGTACTGTAACGAGATCTGCGGACATAACAGTAGCTAGTGATTTTTCGTAGCTACTTCCAGAGTTTTTTGAGATTAAATAGGCCATTATTGGCTGTCCACCAAATCTTCCGAGAGGTGTCACGCTGTTGAAGAACTGTCCTGACATGAAAACTTGGAAAGTTGTCACGTAACTGCAGTCTATACCTAGGCTTTTGAAAAATATGTACCAGTTTAAACTCCAGAAAACACTTACCATAAAACCTGTTCCGACAGCAATAGCTATGTAAATTTTATCGGCTTTCTGTAAGGATGATAATATTTTTGAGGGGTCTGCTACCAATAAGAGAGCTGCAAAAATGGCTGTGGCTATTATAAACCAGAAAAAGCTTTTTACTTTTGAATTATTTACTGAGTCTGGAAGCTTATGTCTCAAACCTGTTTCTCCTCTTAGAACTGTTTCAGTAGTTCGATTTTAATTAAAGCCTGTGTAAGCGGTTTTAATATTTTGAATTCTCAGCTAACAATATGATTAAAGTAGTCCGCCTTGGCCACAGAGCAGGAAGAGATGACAGAATATCAACACACGTAGGACTTACAGCGAGACAGTGGGGTGCGGATGAAATAATCTACTCGGGACAACATGACTCCAATATGATGCAAAGTGTGAAGGACATAGTCGACAGATGGGGAGGAGACTTCACAGTTAGATACACCGAGGAGTGGAAAAAAGAAATCAAAGAATTTGAAGGCCTAAAAGCCCACTTAACGATGTACGGCGAAAAAGTAAACGAGAAAATAGGCGAATTGAATGAAGAATTTTCTGAACAAGACTTGATGATAATTGTAGGTGCAGAAAAAGTACCTCGATGGGTCTACACACATGTCGATCACAATATTTCAGTTGGAAACCAGCCTCACAGCGAGATAGCAGCTTTAGCTGTTTTCATGGACAGAATTAGAGATGGAGACCTAAAAGAGGTTTTTGAAGATGCTGATATAGAAGTAGAGCCAAGTGAGGACAGGAAGTTGACAAATGAAACCTGATAAGAGAAGTATATAAATATATTTTATATTCGAAGTTACCTAAGCCTTGAACAGATATTCATGAGGAAACTACTCCTAGCCATTCTCATCTTAGTCGGAATTCCTTTCGTGTTATTTGGAGGGTCAATTATCGCTGGTGCTGTCTTCACAACGATGGTAAGCGATGGTCCTGACTGTTCGATAAGAAGTTCTGGTTTCGAAGATTCTCCGGTAATGGTAGGAAACTTTGGAGTTAGTGAAGGAAACCTTCTGATAGAGTTAAGAGCTGCTTCCTCCTATGAAGTTGATGTTCAAAGCCTCTCGGTTGGTAATAACACTATAGAAGTAGATGAAACAATCACAGTAGGCTCAACCGAGACTTACTCATTAGAAGATTATTCCGAAGGCGATTGTACGACCACAGATGTGAAAATAACAGCAACTACTGGTGGAGAAGCCGAGGAAATCACAGGAACTATTTCGGGAGAATTCACTGAAAACTAACTTAATCTTTTTTCTTATTTTTCAGGACGATGAGCCTTGATTTCGAATTCTTTCCCGTCTTCGCCCATCTCCGTTTCTTCAAAAATTTCTCTTGCTTCTTCCAGCAGTTCGCTAGAGTCTCCTCTGTATCTTCTTGATATATGTGTTAATGCTAACTTTTCTACCTCTGCTTCTTGGGCTATTTCTGCTGCCTGTTTGGCTGAGGTATGGCCGTGACGTTCGTCTATCATGTCGTGGCTGCAGGTTGCCTCGTGTATCAGAAGATCAGCGTTTTTTGAATAATCTATAGTATTTTGGCATTTGGCTGTGTCTCCTGAGTAAGCTATTTTCCTTCCTGACACTTTTTCCACTACTTCTTCGGGTTCAATAATTTCTCCATCCCACTCAATTGGTTCTCCGTTCTTTAACTTGCCGATTTTTGGTGATTCCTCCAGTCCAAGCTCTTTCATCTTTTCCTTATTGGCCTTTGTATGAGAAGCCTCCTCAAAGACGAATCCAAAAGCGTTTATGCCGTGTTCAACCTCAAAAGGCGTTACAGTATATCCTTCTCCTACTATTTCATCTCCCTCAACTAAGTCCTCTACAAAGATATCATAGCTTCTGTTAAAGTATCCTGTGTCGAGGATTCTGTCTGTAAATTCTTCTGTTCGTGGTGGTCCGTAGATGTACAGTGGTTTTTCTCTTCCTTCCATTTCCATAGTTTGTATCAGTCCTAAAAGTCCTGAGAAGTGATCGGCGTGCCAGTGGGAAATAAAAATTCTTGAGATCTTCATCAAACCCATCTTTTCCTGCATTAAAGTCCTTTGAGTGCCTTCGCCACAGTCAAAAAGAATTCTCTCGCCCTCAAAACTGATTAAATTGGCGGGCAAATTTCTTTCTCTTGAAGGTACAGCACTTGAGGTTCCAACAGTCCACGCTTTCATAAGTTAATATTCGTCCACAGTCATATCAAAACACATCCTCTGAAATGGTGCAATCAAAACCAATATAAGTTTGCCATTACTACGTGACAATATGAGCATGAACTCTGAACATGTTCCCTCAACTGATCCGCACTGGCAAACCGATGTAATTGAAAATGGTGGGGATCCTTCGGGACATGTACTTGGGTCTGAGCGACGTTCGGAGGAATTAGATTTGCACGAAACTTACGATACTTTAGAGAATAATTATCTAATTGAAGTAGAATCTGACGGGTTTAATGTTTTACTCGCTGATCATAATGGAGAAGTTTATCTAGATGGGGATGCGAGCGCCAGTAATTTCTTAGACTCAGAATTAGGTTCTCATCACGAAGTAAGATCCATGATTACTTCTGCTGAAAGAGACTATATGCCAAGAGAAGTTGGCTCAATAGTTGCAGAATATGCAAAAGGATTAGAAGAGGACACTTATGTGGTTTCAGATGATATATAGACATATCGTGTGAGGCTCTTGTGTATATATATTTTGAATTTAGCCTCTAAACTTCCTAGGTGAGGTTTATCGTACATAAAGACGACTTTACCTTTGAATTCGTCAATCAAGTTTAGGAATTTTTCTTCGATTTCTCCTTCGACTTTCGATGCTTTTCCATATGGTAGGTCGGTGATTATTGCGTCAGTTTCTTCAAATTCTTCTAGGCTTTTTTCGGCATCCATCTGTCTAATATCGTGACCTATTATTCCGTATTCTTCTAGGTTTTTTCTTGTTCCTTTGACCATTTCTTTTTTGGTGTCTGTTCCTTGTGGTAGTATTCCGCAGAGTCCTGCTTCTATGAGTATTCCTCCTGTTCCACAGAATGGGTCTAGGATTTTTCCGCCTGCTTCTACTTCTGATAGGTTTACGAGTACACGTGCTAGAACTGGGTCTAGGCTTACTGGTGATGAGAATGGCCTTTTTTCATTACTTCTTTTTTGGAATAGGCCTCTATCGATGTCTTGAATTAGTTCTCCGATTATTAATTTTTCTTCTATAATGTATGCGTAAATCTCTGTTTTTGGGTTTTCTAAGTCAACTGAGTTTTTTTCTGAGCTTAATTTTCTGCCTAGTTTCTCCTCTATTTCGGGAGCATCAGTGTCTCCTTTTAGGACTTTGCAGGTTATTGAGAAGCTTTCTTCTGGCTTACAGTCGAGCTCTAGATTTTCCAAGCTTTCCAATTTTGTTTCAGCTATTTTTCTAGTTATTTCATGTGTCAATGCTAGTCTTTTGAGCTGTTCGGGTTGTGATTCTGTTTCTGCTATTCTTCCATTTCTTTTTGGTTTCTCGTCTATCTTTTGACTGTTTAGGAATCCTTCTAGTTCTGCTTCCGCTAGTTCGAGGTTTTCTCCCGCTAGTCTGTAAAAGTATGTCATCTTTCGTTCACCTGTCCATTCAAGCTGTTTAGTGCTAGCCATCCTAGAAGTATTCCGGGCCAGTATGTTGATATTCTGAATAGTATTGCTATTGTGAGTGCTTCTGGTGCTGCTATGTATGGTATGAAGATTGTTATGAGTCCTGCCATTGCTGCTTCAAATGTTCCGCTTCCTCCTGGTGTTGGGCTGAAGTTTGCAAGTCCGGAAATTACGACTATGAAGTATACTGGTGTGAGGTCTGGGAAGTAGCCTAGTGAACCTGCTATCAGCACGAAGTTGAAGATTTGCATCAACCACCCTACGTGTGATATAATTGCTGTCTTTAGAAGGTATACTGGATCATTTCCTATTGTTTTGAAACTTTCCTCAACTTCCTCAAGCTTTTCCTCAATACTACTTACTATTTCTTGGCCTCTCCCGGTTTTCTCCACTATTTTGTCTAGAATCCATTGTATTTTTCCTTCAATTGTACCTGATTCAAACCATAGTAGGTAGGCTATTGTTCCGCCAACTGCTGTCGCTAATAGAACCATGTAGACTGTTTGAACAATTATATCGTTCAAAGATCCGAAGATTAGTAGGAATCCTGTTCCTCCTAGTATAAACGTTATGGGGGGCATTCCGTTCATTATGTCTGCTGAGAAAATGCTTGAAAGAGCTCTTTCGTAACTAGCTTCCGTATTTTGCTCTACTAGAAAAGCCATCAACGGCTCGCCACCGGCCTGTCCAAGCGGTGTAACTGAGTTCATGAAGTTCCCAGCCATAAATATACGAATCGACTCTCTGTACGTAAGATCGATATTTGACTTCTTGAAGACACGATACCAAACATAGCTCCAGATGGGGAAAACTGCCAAACCCAAGACTAACGCAGGTATTAAAAACACTAATTTAGCAGATCTAATAGATTTAACAAACTTTTGTGCATCTGCAAAGTAGATTAGGCCAGCTAGGATTCCTGTAGATATAAGGAACCAGAGATACTTGTTATCTCTGTACTCCCAAGCTTTTCCCAAAACTTTTCTAATAACCATACTTCTTCTCTTCTCCACACAGCTTGCACTTGTATCTTATAAGCTGGTTTTCCGAGTCTATTCTTACTCTACAGTTATCTCCATGCCTCCAGTAACTATCACAGTTGCTGCAGAAATGTTTCTTCAAATTGGCTGGTATGGTGGTTTGTGTACGTTCTCCTATTCTTTGAGCTAGCTCCATGTATCTATCAGACAGCTCTGATTCTGAATCAAACTGTTTTTCTGCCTGATTAAACAGTATTCTGATTCTCTCCTCAGCTATCTTTTCCTGGCCCACAGGAATCTGATTATGGATTTGCTTTTAAAACATTCTTTGCTTATGTTTTCCGTCATAATTCAAAAGAGTCCATCGAAAAGAGTAGCTTGATGAAGGTCAGCCACTACTTCGAATGGGAAGAAACAATAACTGGAGGGCAGAAACAGTCGGTCAAAAACCAGAGAAAAATACTCGAAAAAAACAATATAGAATACACTACTAAACATGACCTATCAGCCGACATACTTCATCTGAATAACATGGGGCCCAAATCAACATACCTAGCTTGGAAAGCTCGCAATAAAGATATCAAAGTTATCATCCATTCTCATCAAACCGCTGAAGACTTTGAAAACAGCTTCGCATTTTCAAACACGTTGGCTAAGCCCATGAAACCATACCTCAAATTTGCATACTCTCTAGCTGATAACATAGTATGTCCTTCAGAATACAACAAGAAAATCATGGAAAACTACACAGATACACCTAAGACTGTAGTTAGTAATGGCTTTGACCCTGAGAAAATAGAAGGTTTTGAAGACCTCAGAGAAGAATACTTGGAAAGATATGATTTAGAGCCGCCTGTAGTGTTTAACGTCGGACACGTCATCAAAAGAAAAGGGCTAGAAGATTTCGTTGAGACAGCGAGAGAGATGCCAGAAACAGACTTCGTCTGGTTTGGATTCCTAAACCCTACAGGAGGAGATGGCTTTGTAGATGGTTTGCTGCAGAGCAGAGACACCAGAAAAATAGTTGAGAGTTCTCCGGACAACTGTCAATTTACAGGATACATAGAAGATGTCAGAGGGGCGTTTGCAGCAGGGGACATATTCTTCTTTCCATCGAAAAATGAGAATGAGGGGATGGCTCTATTAGAGGCTATGAGTGCCGGAAAACCTCTAGTAGTAAGAGATATAGAAGTATATGACTGGTTGGAAAATGGAAAAACCTGTTTTAAAGCTGAGAAAGGCTTTGAACAGCAGATTGAAAAATTGGAGGATGAAGAACTTAGAGAAAAAATTGGGAAGAATGCCAGAGAGAAGAGCAAGGAGTTTGAACTGGAAAAAGTTGGTGAGAAATTAGTATCTCTGTATCATGAAGTGGTTTGAAAAATACAAGAGGTTGATATGGTTTTTATGAGGATAGGGTTTTTCTCTGACAGCTACTTCCCAGAGATTGATGGGGTAACCTATACACTAAAGAGCTGGAAGGAAAGGCTAGAAGAGAGAGGTCATGAAGTATACATAATATATCCTCAATCGGATGATTATATACCAAAGGAAAGGGAAATTCCCGTAAAATCGTTCTCTAATCCCTTCTATCAAGGTTATAACGTACCCTTACCTACTTCTTTAGACTTTCCTGAACTCGACATAGTCCACTGTCACAGTCCAGCACCTATTGGGTGGGCAGGAAGAATATACAGCAAAAGTAATGATATTCCATCTGTTTACACTCATCATACTCCGATAGAAGAATATTTCATCCAAGCGGTCAAGACAGAGAAAATTGCTAATCCTTTAAAGAGATTTTACGTGCCTTTAGAAGAAAAGTTCCTAGAATCCTTCGACCAAGTAATAGCAAACACGGAAAAAGGACGTAGGGAGGTGGAAACGATGAATCTTGATGCGGGAATAGACATGCAGTTCTTCCAACCGACGGAAAATCTATGGGAAATGGATCATCCAGTAATAGGTTACAGCGGAAGAATAAGCAACGAAAAAAACATCGAAGAAGTACTAGAAATGAGTGAGGAAGTAGAAGCCCAATTAGTTATTGTCGGTGAAGGTCCAGCAAAAGAAAAACTTTTGAAAAAATCGCCGCAAAACGTCAGGTTTGAAGACTTTTTAGAAAGAGATAAACTCCCTAAATACTACTCAATGCTGGATGTATTTGTAACGGCCTCAACAGGAGACACATTAGGCCTATCACCTTTAGAAGCAAATGCATGCGGCACCCCAGTAGTAGCACCGGATACGCATCCCTTTGATAAAACTATAAATGAGGAAAATGGCTTGAGGTATGAGAAAGGGAACATACAGGACTTTAGAGAGAAAGTGCGTAAGGCAATAGAAGAAGAATGGAAAACTAGAGGCTCGGTGGAAAAATACTCTCTTAAAACCAGTATAAACAGAATGGAGAAAACCTACAAGGAATTAGTGAAAGAAGAATGACTGACAACCTTGACATGTTCAAGAAAATAGTCTTCAGCATACCATCTCTCAAAAAAATATTAACAGCATCTTTAACACTCTCAATCCTTTTCTCAAGTCTAGTATTCGTAGGATTCAAGCTCTTCACAACACTTCAACCGCCTTTACACTCCATAATGCTGATGGCTATATTTGCATTTGCTCTGCCGGCATTCCTCTCTGGAGAACTTCTACACAGATTTATACCCGACTATCCTCGTAAATGGGGTTATTTCTTAGCACTATCCAACATGACATTACTCTTCTTATACGGAACCATACTGACAGGAGCCGACAACTTCACTAACGCCTGGCACATTTTCTGGTTAGCACTAAGCACTTCCTACCTCTCACACCTGCTTGTACTACTTCTTACAGTAGGAGACAAGTATATAACAAGATTAACATTGCTTTCACTAATTCAGCCACTATCAATTCTAGTAGCATTCCATGTATTTCTAGGTTCTCGTTTACAAATATCTCTAATCGATTATGCATCTGGCATAATGGTGCTGGGGGTATCAGCACTGTTGGTGCTTGCCGCAATAGGAGTAGCAGAGTATCTTTTGAGAGCCAATCTTGAAAATGCCTCAGTACTCCAATTGACAGCAGGCCTAATCCAAAAAAGACAGGAAGCACTTGACCTTGGTTACCCGACAAAACCCGATGTACAAACACTACAGATAGAAAACCAAGTAGGAAAAACAACACTATTGACTCCTTGGATACATCCAGGACCATTAGAAGGATTTGGAGGAGGGAGAATAACCTCGGATATTATAGAAAAATTGAACAAGGAAGATGAAGGATTCTTTTTCCACGTACCATCAACCCACAAATCAGATCCTGCGAACCCGGAGGCCTACAAAAAAATATTGAAAGCTCGAAAAGATCCTCAAAAAATCAAAAAGGCTTCAAAACTAGTTGAAAAAGACTATGAAAAAGTAAAATTCTACGGAAGAAAAGTAGGCAGCAAGAAACTTGTCTATATGGATGCTGAATGGGATGATTACCGAACAGCAATATTTAGAGAAATAATTGACCCAGAAAAAGTGTTATTAGTAGATCTACACTGTCATGACAGAAAAGAAGAAGAAAGGCCGGAGGTATTCTACGATACAGATGAAGCACGCTACCTCAGAAACTCTCTAAAAGACTTTATACAAATTTTAGACCGGCAAAAAGAATACAAATACAAGGCAGGTTTCTCTACTGAAACTACTCATAAATCCTTATTTTCATTAGTAGAAAAAGTTGACGGCCAGAAAACCCTTATATTTGGGCTAGAAGGTAATGGGACATCTCAATCTGTTCGAAAAACTAAAAAACAATACGAAAAAGAATATGACAAAGTAATAGTATTTAGTACAGATACACATCAAAGTATACACGACCTATTCGCTGAAAAACAAGTCAATATATCTAGAATAAAACAAACTGTCCAAAAAGCAGAAAAAAATCTTTCCGAAGCATCACTTGGACTAACAAACAACAAATCCAACACAATAAAACTGCTCAAAGAAGACTACTCCGGACTAATATTCAGCGTCAATATACTAGTCAGACTCATAATCTTCTTACTTGCTGTAGTCTACATATGGCTAATAATCTGGGTGTTCTTCTAACTTCTTAAGCATTTTCCTTGATCTTTCCCAGTGAGTCTGAGTTTCATGCGTCATATTACTCTTCTCTTCTGCTAGAATTTCCTCAACTTCGTCGGCATCTAAATCCTCATAATTCGTCAAACTAACTCCACTAACACCATAGTAACTTTCTAAATGCTTCATAGAAAGATCAAATAATTCCTGTAACTCTTCCCTAAGCTCTTCATTTTCTACACTCCTAGAATGCTTAAAAGACCAGTAAGCAACCTTCTCAATATCCTCATAACCTTCAGCTTCTTCGCTGCCGATATTGTCTCTTTCACTAACATTAATCGCCATACCGGAAGTTTGAACACAAAATTAACATAACTAATCTCCGCTATGGAACTGCATCCTACTATATATCTTAACTTCTCAAGCAATATCATGGTTTCAGAAGAACAAGTCCGCAACGCCCTGAAAGAAGTAATCGACCCAGAACTCAACGTTAATATAGTAGATCTAGGCCTCGTATACGAAATAGAGGTAGAAGATGACAAAGTAGACATACTAATGACACTAACTACTCCAGGATGTCCACTATCGGGGGTATTTGATGAAATGGTCCGTCAAGAAGTAGGTGCAGTAGAAGGAGTCAATAAAGTAGATGTGGAATTAACTTTTGAGCCTAGCTGGACTCCTGAAGAAATGAGCGACAAAGCAAAAAATGAAGTAGGACATCTACCTGGAATGGCAGGATTCTAAAGTTGTTTAGAAATGCGGCGACCGGGATTTGAACCCGGGTCACCGGCTTGGAAGGCCGGGGTCTTAGCCACTGGACCATCGCCGCTAAACTTTTTAGCGAGGTTTGATCACGCTTGGATCGGTGCTAGGCAGTGACTTCTTGTATACCAGTATTGGTAGGTTAGTTTCTTAAAATGGTTTTACTTGTTTGGTCGGTTTTTTGAATCTTGCATCACACATTTTACTTATGGATTCTGAAGATTTCAATATTGAGAGGAAGGCTGAAGTCGCTGCCGAGAAACTTATCAACGACGACATGGACACTGACAGGGTTGAGGTTGATAAGCAGAATGAGTTCGATGAGAAGCTTGAGAAAGATATTAACACTGAAGGTGTCTGGAGCGAGCAGGAGATCGACTACTTGAAGAACAACAGCCAAAACATGAGTAATGACGAACTTGAGGAGTTTTTGAAAGGTCAAAGTGAGTTTCAGGAAGATGATTTTGACCGTTTCTCCCGTACTGAGAAAAAGTTTGTTATGAAGAACTTTCCGGCTCAGGACGCAGATTCAATTGCAGAAAGCTTGAACAGGGAAGTCGAAGAAGTTGAGAGAAAGATTAAGATGCTTGGACTAGGGCACAAACTAAACTAGAGGAAAAGTAAAATGGATAAAGAAGAAATACGGAAGAAGGCACTTCAAGATACAAGAGAAGAACTGGAAGAATTAAATAAGATTAAACTGTTGATGAAGGCAGTTGAAACGCTGGACAGAATGCAGAACAACCAGTACAAACAGATGGAAAGCTTCCGTGACTGGTACGCAGTCCACTTCCCAGAACTTGAAAGGGAAATTGAAGAAGACGATCAACTACTCAGAATACTAAACTCAAAAGGACTGGAAAGAAACGACCTAGACGCCTTCGAACAGTTAAGAGAGGGTTCCACTGGCATGGGCTTAGAGGATAAAGATGTCAAGATACTGGAAAACTTTGTCACATCTCTTCAAAGCCAACAAGATTTCATAGATGATCTCGAAGACTACGTACGTGAAATCGCTAATGACGAGATGAAGAATCTTTCAATTCTACTTGATCCTATACTAGCCGCCAGACTAACCAGA
>Ga0102942_1000520_pt1 | contig 14468 bp, 8 predicted proteins | sample SalPon2_C_H2O_MG_FD_78171 | JGI IMG/M metagenome (GOLD analysis project Ga0102942, IMG submission 78171) | Salt pond water microbial communities from South San Francisco under conditions of wetland restoration - Salt Pond MetaG R2_C_H2O_MG | ecosystem: Environmental > Aquatic > Non-marine Saline... | reverse complement strand
TCATTGGGATAAATCATCTTCCAGCTCTTCCATGTAGATTTCTATCAGTGAGAATCCGCCTTTTCTGAGGTTTCTGCGGGCTAATTTGATTTTATTTCTGAGTTCGTATACTTCTTCTCCTTTTTCTTCTTTTTTATCGATTTTTTCTTCCATATCGTCGATTTTTCTGTTGTATTCTTCGTATTTGTCGAGTTCTTCGTCGCTAAGTCTGTGTGGGCTGTGTTTTAGCGGTCTGAAGTCTACGAAGTATGGTCTTCCGTGGTTGTAGTCGGAGTTTTGAAGCATTCCTGAGCCTTGTTCTGCTTTTGCTATGGATTTTACTGTGTCTATCCCGAATTTGTCTTTCATTCTTTCGAGATCGTCATCGTATTGTGTACGCATCTGTACTGTGGTGCCGATGTTGGCTCTGATCTCTCCGCTGAAGTCGGAAATAACCTGTGAAATCATCAACATTCCCACACCCCACTTACGGAACTCTCTTGCACCTCTTTCCAACTGTTCAAGTCCCTCTCCTGTACCCCCAAACTTCTCAAGCAATCTATGAACTTCATCGTAGACTATCAGTGTTTCAAGCTCCTCTCTTTCAGGGAGATTTGTTTCAAAAATCTGTTCAATTGTTTTGTTGACAAACTTCTCAATATTCTTGCTGTCGAGTTTGTGAAGTGAGAAAATGATTATATTACCACCTTCATCTTCCTCAAGATAAGGAGTGATATCAATATCCTCTTCATCAGGTTCAACTGCTCTAATATTTCCGTCGTATGCTTGAGTATCTTCAAGACTAAGCCCGTACTCCTGCAGGAGTTGTAGCATCTCAGATTCCTCATTCTCTCTCAGGAAACCAGTCCATTGTGCCGTTGGATCCAAGACTATAACGTTTGTATCTTTCTCTAGTGCTTCTTCAACCATTACCTGTCCTGTGACTGATTTACCTGATCCTGTGGCTCCAGCTACCAGTGCGTGTGTTTTCAGATCGTCAATATCCACAAACGTCCTTTTACCCATTTCAGCCAGATGTCCCAGATACCCTTCTCTTTTTCCTCCTGATGGAATGGTTCCAAGATCAATATTTTCCAAGTAACGTTTTTTCTTTAGTTCTCTCTTTCTATGATATGCATATCCTGAATAACCTACCAGTATTGTCAGTAAAATGCTGAAAAATCCGATCCCTATACTGCTGTAGGTTAAACCGAATATTTCTCTCTGCCAGAATGGTGAAGAGATTGATGTACTTGTAATGGCGTTTGCAACTCTTGGTACATCTAGGTTGGTGTATCTTGCTGTTCCAACTACCTCGTATTGTTTTCTCTCAGCGTTTTCAGGGGTTTTAATGTTTACAACTCTTGTTAGCGTGGTTCCTACTGCATAAGTAGTCTTCTTCGTCGCTATTGTTTCATTTGTATCCGGATCTATGAGATCAAGGTTAACTGCAACATCCACGTTACGAGCATATCCCTGATTATTCAGAGTTACTTCTAACTTCATTTCTTCTCCAGGACTGACTGAATCGAAAACAGGGGTCAAAGAAAGATCCAATAGTTCATCATTTGGCGGCAAAATGTTGATGTTAACAGGTATCTGAGACTCTACTTCTCCGCTATCAACTTTCAAGTATCCTGAGTAACTATTAGGTCTTTCAGAAGCTGAAGAGTTAACAACAAGCTCAAGCTCTTCCGACTGACCTCCTTGAATGGTAATGGGGTCGGGTGTTTCCACGTACTCTGAAACTGTTTCACTAGTACTGAACTCGAAGTCCTGTGCATTTTCTCTAGTATTTTCAATGGAAAGTGAGACTCGTTTTGTTTCACCAGGTCTTATTCTGGCGGAGATTGATTGACTTCCGAAACCGAAGGTTTGATTTTGATCACTTGTTAAAATATCTTCCAATCCTTCAATACTCTCGTTTAACACCTCTCTGGTAATGCCTCCACCTTCAGGTCCTCCTCCTGAAGGAGGAGATGTAGAGTCACCAGGTTCATTGTCATCATCATTTTCCTCATCTTCTCGTTGTTCGGGGACGTATAGAGTGAAGCTGGAGAATCCTTCAACATCCAACTCCACAGTGTTATTCACTTTGTTGATGTTTTCATCTCCCAACTCGTATATTTCAAAATCTCCTTCACAATTAATCTCAGAGTAGTTGTATTCTGGGCATCTTGCCACCTCAAGATTATCAACTGAGAAGTCTCCGTTCGCTGGGTAACTGAATTTTACAGATCCGTCCTCAACATCAGTAAAGGTCTTCACTCCCAGACCCTTCACCTTTTTTTCAGCACTTGGAGACGGAGCATTGGAAGAAGAAAGATCATCCATGTTAACTATTTCTGTAGTATTTTGTGTGATATTAACGCCGTTAATATCTGTTTCATAATCTTTGTATTCCACGCTGATATTGTAGCTTCCTTCAGAAATGTTATCAACTGAAACCGTGTTTGATGCACCTTCAACCTTGTTTACTTCTTCGCCAGTAAAGCTGTCAGTGAAGCTCATGTTCACAGAATCTGGCTTGCCCCAAGAGGATATACTACTGGAAATATCTGTTTTCTCAGCTATCCTAAACTTTTTCTCAAAGTATCTTGTATTTCCAAGTTGGTCGGAAGCAGAAACGTTGGCTGTGAACTTTCCGCTATTGTTTAGAGTTAAATTAGCCTTCCAGGTTTTACCTGAAACCTGAGAGAATCCTATGCTGTTGTTTAATCCTTTAATCTGTGATTGAATATTATTTACGCCTTTAAAACTGTTATCTGAAGCTTTCACCGTGATTGAAGTATTTTGTCCTGGTTTGGTGCCCTTGACCTGTACTTTTTCAATTGAAGGTTTGGTGCTGTCAGGTATGCTGAACCTGTCTTGAATCTTGTCCTCTGTAGTCACATCCTTCTTGTTATCTCTGATCTGTACAGTAAGATCGTGTTCACGGGCATCAGCTACTTCAGGGACTTTAAACTCTACATAGAACCTCCCAGATCTCAAAGACTTGTTCAGGTCTCCAACCTCTGTATCATTAACGAAAATAGTGTGTGATAGATTTTCAGTCCTTAGACTGCCGTCAAGAGACACGTTATAATTGATGCTTGATATTTCTCCCGGAGTGACGTCTACAGTCGGTAAATCTTCAAGAGTTGTCTTGAAATCCACGACATCTAACTCAATTTCTGATGTCTGATTACCTATAGAATATTCTGGATTATCTGAATAAGATTCTAAAAATACGGTGTAGTTTCCTGAAGTGCTTATACCTTCATCTGTAGAGATATTCACATTCTTTGTTTCCTGTTTATCTAAATTAACATCTTTTGCCTGTATTAAAGGCGAGATATCTCCTTTAACCGCTGTCTTTATTGTGTAATTAACGTTACCTGTGTTTTCGATCGGGATGCTTTCAACGAGACCTGTTTCTCCTTTGACCAGTGACGAACCTACTGTTGAGGCTAGTTCGTAAGAGGAGTCTACAGGTATAGTGATATTTCCTTCACCAGTTTTACTTTCTGCATTGTCTGAAGTCACAAAAACTTCTCTGCTATAAGTATTAGGGGCAGCTCCTTCAGGAGTCTCAACCTCCAATTTAAACTCTTTTGAGTCTCCAGGATCTAATCTGCTCAATGAACTGTTTAGAAGGGAAATCCAGGTCTCAGGCAATGAACCTTTTTCTTCGGATAAAACAATGTTTTCGGCTCTGAAGTTTCCGGTATTATTTATTTTAAACACCATCTGCCCTGTTTCTCCATGACTTACAAAGTTTCCACTACTATTCCCCACTTCTATTACAGGATTCCGATCTATGACTATTTCACTGAACGCTGAAACAGAAGTCTTTCCTTCAGAACTTTTCCAGGTACCTGTAAACGTGATGAACTCGGTTCCTGGAGTTGATCCTGGTAAAACAGTTATGTTAAACGTTTTTTCACATATCCCTCCGCTTGAAAGGTTTCCACATGATTTACTGCTGTCTTTGATCTCTATCTTCGATGAATCTGTGCTTGATGCAGATATGTTCGTGAAGTTTCCTTCCTCATCAAGAGTTAGATTGGCTTTTATATTGTAACTACTTCCGTTATTGTATCTAATGTTGTTAAAAACAATTGAATTATTTAGTGTTGACAGGCTTCCACCAGGATCAACTGTGAATGAGCTCAGTGCCTCCCCAGTGTTTCCTGAAGAGTCATTTGCTTTCATATATACAGTGTAAGAGCCCTGTTCTGATGTATCGTCAAACTCTGTACTATAAGTATTCCCCTCTACTTTTGTGGCCTCTATATTGTTTGTCAGCAACCCGTTGGGTTTTCTTATCTCAATCCACGCTTTATCTAAGGAAACAGCGTCTTTGGCATCAAATTGTATGTTCGCTGTCTCACCTGGATCGACTTCACCCGTGACTGAAATATTTTCTATCACTGGGTTAATGTTGTCTACAGTAAAGTATTCTCTAGTGGAAACATCTTGGCCTGTCAGATAATTCATGGAAGAGTTGTCTGCTATATTACAACCTACTTCGTATTGAGAGATTTGATCGGGCACGTCCCATTCAGCTGAGATCTCTCCCTGTGAGTCGGTCATTCCCACATTGAAGGAAGAGCCGTTTTGAGTGAACTCTACCGGGTAGTTTTCGATAGGAAGCCCGTTCCCATTAGACACCTCACAACGTGTTTCAGGTGTTTCTCCATAACCGATTCCGGAAGAGTTATCTGGTTCGGTTAACTGGACGTTTGACCTTCCGTAAATATCCAACTCCAGATTATCACTGCTTTCTTCATAAAGATCTCCGCCTCCAGTGGCAGTTAACTCTCCTACTCCAAGACTGCTTCTTGAGGGGATTTGCCATTTAGCATTCTTTCCTTCCGCAATCTTGTTACCTCTGAAAGACCAGTTGACAGGTACATCGACGGATTCTCCGCCTGAACTTGTCGATGACTCTAGACTAACCTCTTTCCCTCTAACCAGTTTATCTTTTTCAGGACTTTGAATTGTTGTGAAGAGAACTCCTTTGACCAGTAAACTGCTTCTATAATCTATGCTTTCCCAGTCGGATCTGTCACTGCTTACTTGAACGGTTAAATTCCCGATATCTACATCAGAAGGATTGTAATTCGCTTCACAGTAACCAAGTTCGTTTGTCTCACAGCTGACTGTCTCAGAATCATTAACAGTTATATCTAGGTTTACGTTATCTGCAGGAACTCTTTGATCTGTCTCAGATGTCTCTGAAAGATTCATTTTGAAAGTTGTACTATCTTTCTGCTTCAAATCGTTTCTAAATATCTCCGTATTCGTCATCTGAAAGCTGTCTAGTATAGTCTCCTTACCGATATTTACAATAGAACTCTCTCTACTACTTGTAACATTATAATTAATAGTTGAATTATCACTTATCTTAGTTGAAAGGTTGTAAACTCCTGTTGGAGGAGTCCAAGTGAAGAAAGCAACTCCATCAGAGCCTGTGATATCTTTCCTTACTTCGCTGCCATTAACTAAAAACTTAACAGGAATATTTTCAACGCTGTTCCCGGTATCTACATCTGTGATTCTTGAAGTAACATTTATTTCTGTACCAGGAAGAATAGTGGAGCTTGAAGGATAAAGCGAAGTTATCTTTGCTCTTCCAAAGACTTCAACTTCCTTACTGCTTTTTGAGTAGTCGAAGAAAGATCTGTTTGTTTCTGCAATTAAATCTCTTTCACCAATCTTCACTGCTTCATCAGGGTTCCAGATCGGATCCTTTTTCTGTGCTATTTCTGAGTTATTGAGCATCCAGGACACGTTGCCGCTGACTTTCTGCCCGTATTCATTTAAGACGGTGGAATTAAGCTGGTAACTCTTACCTCGCGTGTATATACTTCTTTTAGAATCTTGTGAGATGTCCAAGACTCCTCGTATCTCTATAGATTTGTTGAAAAACAGATCATCAAATTCTTTCTTTGAGGCATTACCCCTGATATCGTATATTCCTGGTTTAATACTGTTAGAAGGGTTGTAGGTTGCGCCACAGCTTCCGCCTGAAGTTTTACAGCCTAGATTCGTGTCTGAGATGGTAAAGTTAACTAAGGCACTGTCAACACCAATACCTGTTGAATCCGTGATGATTGGTGTAAGTGTTGTAGAAGAACTCGATGATTCATTGGCCCTATATACAGGATCTTCATTTCCACTAAAGTCATCCAAACTCATTATCCCCTGTATTTTGACAGATTTGAAAGCACTATTTCCTGTATAATTGATATATCTACTTGGTTCGTCTTTTGTAGTGGCTCCTAATGTGTAGCTTCCTACACTTTCATCTTTTATGCTCCAATTAAAAACCGCTATCCCTGAATCATTTGACTCCTTTATACTACCGAAATCCGAACCTGTAATCTCAACTTGAGTTGTTATATTTTCGTACGATTTGCCCTTCAAATAATCTGTAACATTTACCTTGATGGGGAAGTAATCTCTGCTTCTAGGGATTGTGTCAGGTAAATCTACAAATTCTGGCTGTGACTTAGTCCATATATTTATGTCTATATTATCTCTATTCTGTACTCCAGAGTCTGAACGAGCTGAGAGATTTATTTTAAAATTTCCAAGCCTTGAGTCCAGTCCAATATCTATATCAGGACTATTTTGATCCCAGAAACCTGTTTTTAGTCTTCCTAATGCTGAATTATTATTAACAGCATTCCAACCTATTGGTAACTCATAAAAAGCGCTCACGCCTTCTAGAGGCATAGGGCTATCTGGGCTTAAGCTAATATTATCTCTAAGATCTAAATCAATGTTTCCATCTGCTTTATCACGGAATATATGGTCCGGATCACCTTCAACACCGTCGTCTACAATTAAAGAATCAGTTATATTTGCTGAAAGATTGAAAACTTGTAAACTGGTTTGATTAAATCCTTTTATCTTCCTGTAACTAGTGTTGCTTGTCAAGCTCAAATTTCCTGGATTTTTTACAGGTTTTACCTGTCCAGAGTAAATTCCATTTAAGTTTGTGGTTAAATTACCAATAAATTCTCCATCAGAGTAAATAGATATGTTTTCACCTCTTAAAGGTCTTCCGTAAGGCTGGACTGTTGCTTGACCTGAAACGGTGATATTGTTCCCTACCTGTATTTTTTCTCTGCTTAGGTCCTGAGTTATTGTTATGTTTTCCACGTAGAAACTTTTGTCTGGAATGTTGCTTCCAATCCCTCTCGTCGTGTTCGCCCCGTAAGTAACATTGTACTGCCCGCTTTGACCTCCAAATTCCGTGACGAGATCAATGTTTCGGTACCATGTTTGACTCGAGTTTTTGTACGATGAATTGTTGAGATAATATCTATATGACGTTGAATTAGGAGATATGACGTCCGCCCAGACCTTGCTCACTTTGGAGTCGGTTGAGTTAGAAACATAGGCTGTCAAATTAAGTTCTTTGTTACTTTCATCTACATCTAATCTATCTGTCCCTGTATCGCCAAAACGTGTTTGGATATTTGAAATATCAAGTGAGACATTGAACGAAGAAGTCTGCAATCCTGAGATCCCGTTGCTGTTTGTCACGTTAACTTTAACCTCGTGTGTGCCTCCGATACTAGAGGTAAAGTTTGACGAGTAATCTCCCAAGTTCAACCTATCAGTATCCACTTCTCTGAAACCATAGCCTTCGTTGACCATAACTGAGTAGTCTCCACTAGTTCTCACATTTTCAGGAAGAAGCTTGGCGACACCCGATATGTTAATCACTTCTGATGCGTTGATTTCAGAGGTATTCAAGTCTTGGGAGACAGAAAGATTCTGGAACTGGACAGTATCTCTGAACGTACCGGTGTTATCTAGAGTGTCGTTCGCGTAAACCTTGAAAATGACATCTCCAGTAGTTGAACTTGTAATGGTCCTAGAGTATGTGCCTCCGTTTTTATTCATGCTGTAATTGTTTTTCGATCCATCTCCATCCTCCTCAATTACGACGGAGCTCACTCCAGAATCATCCGAGATATCAATTTCAAAATTAGTTGAACCATCATCAACATCCACCCTCTCATTAAAAACAGGATTACTGAACCCTGGATCCACACCATCAACTCTGAAAGTATTAATAGGAGTGCTGTAGATATTTCCGGCTTCATCCTCTACTATAAACCTGTACCCTATCAACTCGTTCTTTCCATCAAAACCCGAGTCGGACCAGTTTAAAACCACTCTCTCACTTTCAACACTTGAAAGATTTTGATCATACTCAGATCTTACTTTAACACCAGAATTATTGCTTAAAATCCCGTCACCAACCTCGTATAGCTTAGTCTCATTATTATTTAATTCAACGCCCTGTGGCACACTAGATTGTGCTCCAAAACTGTTTCCTGTGTAAGTGGCTGTGGTTATATCGTAAGGTTGGCTTAACTCGTGCAAGTATACTTTCCCGCTTCCTCCTGTCTCATAAAGTCTGTTTCCATCACTGCTGAAGACCATTCCTCTTGGGTTGACGTTTTGTACGTCCATATTGTTCCCTGTGTACGATGCGGTAGTTAAATTATAATCTTTAGAAAGTCTGTAACTGTAGATCTTACCTCCGTCCAGGTTATCCCCAATCTCATATATTTTAGATCCGTCATTGTTTATCGCCAGTCCTCTACGATCATCACTCTCTGTATTAAGGCTATTCCCCGTATAGGAAGCACTCGTAATGTCATAAGGATTTGAAAGCCTATAACTGTATATTTTACTGTTTCCAACTCCATATAGTCTTCTTCCATTGTCTGCAAATTCTAAACCCTCTAAAGAAGATTCTGCATTGATGTTATTGCCTGTATAAGTAATACTGTTTATTTCATAAGGTCTAGATAAATTATAACTGTATATTTTTTCACCGTCAACTTCAAACAACTTAGTTCCATTTTCACTAAAATCTATCCCTCCCGGAAAGCTTGACTGTGTTTCAACACTGTTTCCTGAATTTAAAAATCGTTCTCCGATTGCTAATCTGACTTCTGATAGTCCTGATCCGTTATCAGAAATATTGAGCGATAATTTAGTGTTTTTATTTGGGTTAACTAGACTTGCCTCGTTGGATATGTTGCTGAAGTTAGGTGATATTGTATCGGCTGTAGATAAAGGTAAACCTACTAAGGCCAAAGAAATTACTGCAAAAAATAGAACTGTCTTCTTGGTGTTTAGCATTACTGCTGATACATTATAATAGGTGGATAAGGCGATATATAAAACTTAGAATCAAACGCTTTAGAGACTATTTTCTGTATTAAAATATTGTTATATTGATTTTAACAGAATTTGCAGGTTAACTAAGAAAAATAAAGCTATATTTGAATGTTAGAAAACTATTTTGAAGATTTCAATATCTCTACCTCATACCCTTCAGGGTCTTTGACGAATGCGTAATGTCCGGGACATTCTTCGGGTGGCCGATAGTCTTCTCCTCCGGCTTCTACGGCTTTATCATAGGCTTCTTGGAGTGTCATGTCTTGTGGTGTGTGGATTGCTATATGTCCGAATCCTTCTCCTTTCTCGTATTCTCCGTCTTCACCGTGATTATATGTGAGTTCGATCATTGCTGTCTGTCCTGGATGACCCAGGAAGTAGAGAGTAAAAGTTTCATTTTCTGATTTCCGCTTAAGTTCCATGTTGAATGCTTCTTCGTAGAACTCTATCATTTCCTCAGGCGAACCTGTTCGGAGCATAGTATGTGCAAGTCTCATAATGAATTTTTGGGTTCTATTTCTTTAGAGGCTTACCCATACTCCAAAAATAATTCTGCAAATGTTGCCACTGAAGAAGATGCTACGATTAAAAGTAACTTGTTCAGACTTTATTTTTTGCTAAATCATCGCTTATTTGAGACGGATTTTATTTAATTCTCCTGATGTCGTTGAATAGGCCGTAAATAAATCCTAGGTTTTGGAAAACGTTGACCATCCATACCACTAGGAATAATCTGGCGAACATCTGTTTAGATACCTTTGAATCTACTTTTTCTTCTAATTTACTTTTAAGATAGGAGATCTTTGGTGGATTAAACCTCTTTAATATTTTCATTGGATCTTTAGATTTCTCATCGTTTGAGTATTTTCCCTTTCCTACTCTGAACTGTTTCTTCATTGAGGAGATGAATCTTCTGGCAGGATGCCTCACTTTTGCTTCTTTTGAATAAACCAGTTTGAAGTTGTTTTCAGTGGCTTTTCTTGTCCATGTGACGTCTCCTCCGGATTTAACATCTTCAGGGAACAAGCCAATCTCGTCAAAAACTTTTCTTTTAGAGAACAAGTTTGCTGTTTTGGCTACTCCACGTCCTTTAATGTCGCTTTCAACTTGCATGTTGTTGATCGAGTCGTAAAGTTCAGAAGCTTTCCGTCTTTTACTGAATGTAAATTCCACGTTTCCACCTACTAAATCTGCATCAGTTTCTATCATCTTCTTTACTCCATTTTCCAGCCATTCATCAACAGGATCACAGTCTGAATCAATCATAGCAATGACATGCCCTTCACATGCCTCTATACCAGTATTTCTTGCCGCATAAGAACTTTGTATTTCATTTTCTTTCTCTAAATTAACTCTAGAGTACTCTTTAACCACCTCTCGGGTTTGGTCTGTGGATTTATTATCTACAACATATATTTCGGTGAGTTCTTCAGGGTAGGTTTGGTTAAGAACTCCTTCAATACAGGTTCTGATTTTTTCGGGTCTATTGTAAACTGGAATTATTACTGACAATTCAGGCAAGTCTTCTTCATCACTTATCATTATTATTTACCTCTAGTTCAGTGTTTGAAAGTCTTGTTGCCTCATATATCCTTGCTGAACCAGTTTCTCTGTCAGATGAGTTTCTCTCCATTAAGCCTGTATCAAAGTTGAAAGTCTTCTCAAACTGGTTTTCAAGCCATATCTCGGCTCTTTCGCTCGTTAAATTGTCGAAAGTCTGAATTGCATACGCATTTTCTATTCCTGGAGGGTTGTATGGATAACTGTATTTGTTATTCTCGACTTCGGACTTGTATTCCTCTGAATTTATTGCTTTTACAGTTTCTTTGAATTTTTCTGATTTCCAGAAAGGGTGGTTTGAATATTTATCGTGTATGAGAGCAAATCCATACATGTTGAAAGAATGGTATCCTAATGCACGTTCCTTTAATTTCTTCTTTTTCTTTTGATTTTTAGTCCACTTTCTGTGTATATCTTCTATTTTCAAATTGATGAGGTCTTTTTTTCTCCATGCTTTCAATAATTTCTTCATGCTCAAACTAGGAGATAATTTGTGTCGAACTAATCCGTTCTCAAATACTGAAAGATTTTCTTCAAGTCTATCCATGAATCTATCAACTTCTTGGTTTATTTCTTTGTCTTCCAGTAATGATCCGGAGGCTGCAAACCATAACTGGTGGTTAAAGGTAGTATCATATCCTAGTATTTCTCCGTCAGTGTCAACAGATTTCCAAATACCCAGTATTTCGTCAAAAGGATGTTCTTTGAACACTTTTACTGCAGTTTCATGGTATTTGTCTTCTTTAGTAATTTCGTAAGCTTTTGAGAGAGCTTCTATGACCCATGCTTGACCTATAAGGCCATTACAGTAGTCTTTTTTAGGGTTGATACGGCATTGGAATGTATTTCCACTAGGTCTGAATCTTTCTTGTAATATGAAATCGGCGCATTTCTCACCTGCTGTCAGAAATTTTTCTTCATCTGTTATTTCAAATGCATTCAGAAAGGTGATACACCAATGTGATGTATTTCGTATAGGTGTTTCTTTGTCTTTCCAGGGCCCGTTTGATCCTGGAGGCATTCTCCCTGAGTTCTCTTGAAGTTCTAAACCTTTCTCAGCACTTTTAAGGAGTATCTCATTTAGTTCGATCATAGCAGATAGTTTTCCTCATTGGTTAAATATTCCGAATATTTAGTTCTGTGGTAGAATATTCACTGATTCTGTGTGTTTGCTGCCTTCAAGTTGGTTGTAGAATTCTATTACTTTGTCTGCTTTTCCATTTGTGTGGAATACTTCGAGGCATTTGTCGTTACTTAGTTTGCTGTGTAGCTGTGTAGTAAGGACGTCGTCGAATCGGTGTGATATTTCTGCGATTTTTTGTTCTTTGCTGTGTGCGTGTCTTGCGATTATAACGGCGTTTAATTCTCCTTCGAGTTCTTTCCGGTCACTGGTTTCTTGGTGGAGGTTTTCGATTGCTTTTCTGATTAGTTCGCTTCTTCCGTTGAAACTGGAGTTTCCCTGTATTTCCTCGATTTTGTCCAGTGTCTCGTCATCTATGGACAGGCTTATTACTTCCATAACCACAGATTAATAGGATAGTTTAAAAAATTATTAACACGTTATTTTTTGTATGGTTCTTGACCTGATAACCTACAGCCTAGTAGCGACATCATTGCTCTCAGGACTAGGAGCACTTTTCTTAGCCATAAATGATGAAAAAACACAGAAAATGACGCCATACCTCATCTCTTTATCAGCAGGAACCATATTCGGAGGAGTATTCATACATCTTGTTTTTAAACTCGCGAATAATGTTGGTTACACTCGTTTAACAGGTCTGCTTATACTTTCGGGGCTGGCAGGATCCCTAGTCTTGGAAAGACTAGTTCACTGGCACTGCCATAATCAAGATCATCATATAGAGGCATTCTCATATGTTCTAGTGGCAGGAGACGCAGTTCACAACATACTCGATGGAATACTAATTGCTTCCAGTTTCCTAGTCGGAACTTCGGCAGGAATCGCATCAACAGTAGCAGTCATGGCGCACAAAATCCCAAAAGAAGCTGGAGACTTTGGAGTACTGGTTGAAAGCGGTTTCTCACAGAAAAAGGCAGTAGGATTTAACATCGCAATCAGTCTCTTTATGTTCATGGGTGCAGGAATAGTACTCGCCTTATCAACAGCATCTTCCGGCATAAACGCATTTCTACTACCTCTGGTGATTGGAAACTTTGTTTATATCGCCGGAGCAGACTTACTACCAAGATTCAAAGAAGACGAAGATATAATCCTGCACTTAGTAATGTTTGGAACTGGGACGGCAATTATGTATGCTATCCCGTTCCTCAAAAGTTTTTTAATCAGCTGATGAAGTCCTTGACTGATTCAAAGAAGTTCTTTTCATTAGTCTCCGTCTCACGGAGCTCTTCCATAACTTCTTCTTGTTCTTCTGTCAATTTTTCTGGTATATCTACGTCTACCTTGACATACAGGTCGCCTGAGCCCCAACCGTTTGAAAATCCTTTACCTTCAACACGCATTACCTGGCCGGGCTGAGTGCCTGAAGGTACATCAACAGAGATCTCCCCATCTGGATGAGGTACATTAACTTTCGTGCCTAATGTAGCGTCTCCAACACCTACTTTCACAGTTGTGTACAGGTCTGAATCTCTTCTTTCAAGTGAATCATGTGGTTCTACAGTAACGTAGATGTATAAGTCGCCTGAGTTTCCGTTTCTTGCGGTATGACCTTTCCCTCTTACTCTGAGACGTTGACCATCTTTTACTCCTTCAGGAATATCAACTGTAATCTCTTCTTCCTTTTCTGTTATTCCTGAACCACTGCACTCATTACAAGGAGTTTCTGGGATATCTCCGGTACCGTTGCATTTTGGACATTCAGTTACTTGTCTTGCACGTCCTAAAGGAGTTCTTCTTACTTGTTCGACTTTACCTCTCCCGTTACATTCAGAACATGTGTTTGTCTTTCCATCTTCTGCGCCACTTCCTTCACATTCAGGACATTCTGACTTCCTCTGCACTTTGAAAGTCTTTTCCACGCCTTTGTAGGCTTCTTCTAAAGTTACTGTGGTTTGGACCTTCAGATTGGAGCCTTGTTCTTCTCGTTGTCCGCGACCTCCAAATCCGCCACCACCAAACATTTGCTCAAAAATATCTTGGAAATTTGAAGAGGCACGTCTTTGACCTCTACTTGAACTTCCTTCTACTCCTTGTTTTCCAAATCTATCATACTTTTTACGTTTCTCTTCATCACTTAGAACGTCATAGGCCTTATTTATCTTCTTAAACCTCTCTTCATCCGCAGTATCTGAATTAGAATCGGGATGGTACTTCTTCGCTTTCTTCCTGTAAGCCTTCTTAATTTCATCTTGACTTGCGTCTTCACTTACGCCGAGTGTCTCGTAATATTCCTTAGCCATATTTTTTATTCTCTGTATGTTTGTTTTTGTGTATGGATTTTATTGATCTGGATGAACTGGAAAATGATAGGAACTTTTGGTATGCGAGTCTAGTTTTCCTTTACTCTACCGCTTTAGTCCAATTTGTTTTGGACAATTTTCTTCTAGGAGTCACTACAATGGGAACGGCAATAACTATTTCTGTAGTAGCACATCAAAAATTGAATGAGAAATAAGGAGTTTTTTACTCCTCTTTCTCTTCATCCGTGTCGACTTCTTCATAATCGGCATCTACTACATCGTCGTCTGAATTGCCGCCCATACCTCCCATGTTTTGGGCTGCTTGTTTCAGGTCTTCTTCACTCATGTTG
>Ga0102942_1000518_pt1 | contig 14499 bp, 21 predicted proteins | sample SalPon2_C_H2O_MG_FD_78171 | JGI IMG/M metagenome (GOLD analysis project Ga0102942, IMG submission 78171) | Salt pond water microbial communities from South San Francisco under conditions of wetland restoration - Salt Pond MetaG R2_C_H2O_MG | ecosystem: Environmental > Aquatic > Non-marine Saline... | reverse complement strand
TTCATGACGGGGATTTGGGTGTAACTCCTGTCTTCAAGCTAGAACTCTCTCAAGCCTAAGAACTTTCCGTATATCTTGACATGAAGTGGTCTGGCTCCCCCTTCTCGTGAAAATATAGAATTCATCAATTTCAAACTTTGAAGACTCTGCTGAATCTATTTCATCTTCAATATCTGCCCAGGTTAATTCTTTTTTCTTTTTAACTTGAACTGCGCATCTTTTAGACTCCATCCAGTGCGGCTCACACAATATATCAATTCCATACTGCTCTTGTTCCTGTCTTCCATATCTTTGGGCATCATCAGCCTTCCACTTTCTTTCAATCAGGTCTGCGCACATAGATTCAAATTCTTCCCAACTCTTTGGTTTGGGTAATTCAGATGTCTTAAAAGATGGCATGTGTTTAAATCTCCTGAAAAGGGTTTTACAACTTCTGTTAAGTAAGGCTGATTAGCTTTACTTCGATATCAAATTTAATTTTCTCAAGGAATGAACCCAGCTGTTCTCGATAATTTGACCTAGCTTGTTCCAAAGCAATCGTCAAATCAGCCCTAATAGACCGGAGTACAGGTTCCGACTCGTCGAAATCAATTGAAACATCTGAGACTATTGCTTCTACATCTGCGGTAAAGTCCATGTAGACATTTTTGCATTGTTTCGGTGAGAACTCACTTTCCTTAATCTCTTTAATTCTACAATTCCAATCATTCTCTAGTTTAACCAACCTTTCATCTCTGATTTCAGTAGCCATAACCAACTATACTACCTGAAAAATTAATTATCTGTTGACTTTACCTATTATAAAATCCGATTTCAAGGTAGAGAGGCTGAAAAGTTAATTTACAAGGGGCTGATGGTAAAATTTTTTGGCAGGACCCGGATTTGAACCGGGGTCTGGCCGTCCCAAACGGCCAATGATAGTCCACTACACCATCCCGCCAGACACACTTTGTAAATTGATTCTGAAGTTTAAGTCTTATAATACTGAATAAGTCAGGCTTTTATCTAATCCGATTGTAAGCGAATATTGACGTTTGAATTAAATTTTTCTCTTAGCGGGTAGGGATACAACATTAATGCCAGAGGGATTTGCTGCTGATTGTAGAAAATTCATAGATATAATTTGTTTACAAAAAGTTCTGTTAGCACATCTAGAATTGGTTTAGCGATTTTAAACAAACATTTATATTATTTACCACTAAGAAGTAACATGTGGTATAATGAAATCCAGTATAGATGAGCTACTAAGTCAAACAGAAGACAATCTCAACTCAGTAGGAGATCCAATAGAATCATGCAGGCATGTAGACAGAATCAACGGCTACGATGTAGATATAGATAATGCAGAAGGAAGCTCAGGATCAAGCCCATCAAGAGCTGTGGAAGAAGCAGCTTATGGCGCATCTGCAGTTGGAACAGTATCACTAGATCTTGAACAAGAAGAAGTAGAAATAGAAGATAATGAGTACATCTTCGAATTTGAAGGAGAGGTCTCGATAGAACAGAGAGAAGGCGATAATTCAGTAAATGTTTCTGTATACCAAACGGTAGATCTTATAAACAAGTATGACATACATCAGTTGGACGATCACGAAACTGGCGCCTTATTAGAAGCAGCAGAGGAAGCAGCAGAGTTTTATGGAGAGGAATTGGAATACCAGATCGAAGAAGAAACAGATCTAAACGTAACTTCAGTCAATGGTCAAGCCATGATATGACATCTTAATTTGCTTATTCAATTTTCTTACTTTATTTCTTCTCTAGTCATTAGGAGTAGAATCTATAATCTTTCAGATTAGTTTACCCATTATCTTACTCACATAAGGTGATTCTTCAGAAAGTTTTAGATAAAACAAGTTTTTGATTATCCGAAACTTAGATAGTTCGCTCCAACTTCAGGTTTGTGCTTATTTTTAAAGCAATTAATGATAAATCTTGAATTATATGTCTGAAAGAGTTGTAGTAGCTGGAGGCGGGATGTCTGGTTTGGCAGCTGCTGAAAGGCTTGAAAACAAAGGATTTGAAGTACTTGTAATCGACGAGAACTCGGAGCATGTCTACAGACCAAGCCTTCCATCAATCATTAATGGGAAAGATTTGGAAAACATATGTTTCGATACGGAAAAAATACTGGAAAATACGAATATAAAACTAGTTGAGGAGAAGATAGATTCTTTTGATCCTGAAAGTAAAAGTGTAGAAACTTCTGAAAACAGTTATAGTTATGATTATCTGGTTGTAGGGCTTGGGGGAGAAGTTAAGGAGCCTGATTTTAGTTTAAGTCTTACTGAGGATTTTTACAGCAAGGAGTCTGCAGAGAAAGCAGTAGAGGCTCTTGAAGATGCTGATTCAGCCACAGTTATTGGTGCTGGTTATATTGGCGTTGAAGTGGCTTTGAGACTTGATTCTAAGGATATTGACGTGACACTTGTTGATTCGTCCACACGTCCTCTTTCTAAAGAAAATGACAGTGTTTCTGAAAGCATACTAGAATTATTGAATAGACGTGAGATTAGTTTTATGGCAGGTAGAAAAGTGTTTTCTGCTCATAGTTTTGGTGTTGAGTTTGAAGATGATGGCGATAAGGAATCCGATGTAGTCATTTGGTGTGGTGGAATTCAATCACCTGAAATTGTTCAAAGAGATTTCAATACAGGTGAAAATGGTGTTGAAGTGAATAAAGGTCTTTCTGCAGTCAACTTTGAAAACGTGTATGCCATAGGAAGATGTGCAGCTACTGAAGGCAATTCAAGAGCACTGGAATCAGTGAAGCAAGGTAGAAAAGCTGCAGATAACATTTCGAAGAAAGATGGTCTCCTAGATGACTATGAGCATAAGGACGGGTTTAGATATATTTGTTCTCCAGATTCAACCGTGATGGTTAAAGGCGACTCTGCTTTTTCTGGAGAGTATTTGAGCGTGTTAGGTAGAGTTGATGAGTTAAGGTATAGAAACCGGATTTGGAGAAAGCGTAAACTTAGGGAAATGCAGATTTCTCTAGACCCTATTCTTTCATTAATGGATTAAAAAAAGAGTTTTTCTGAAGAATTACAGGGTTTATTCGTCGGCTTGTTTCAGGTTTTTTTCTCCCCATTTGATCATTTCTTGGACTGTTGATTCAAGTTCTTGTCCCCTTTCCGTGAGGCTGTATTTAACTCGGAATGGTTTCTCACTGATGACTTCTCTGTTCACTATGTTTTTTTCTTCCAGGTCTTCTAGGCTTTCTGAGAGCACTTTTGATGATACTCCCCCGACTTCGTCTTTCAGTTCATTAAACCCTGAGGATCCTGAATCTAGTAGTCTGTGGATTATTACTGGATGCCATTTTTTGGACATCATGTTTGCTGTTGCTGTTAGTGGACACCATTCTTCTCCGGAACATTTCACCGGCATCTTTCCATCATCACTCATGTATTTACATTCATCACCATGCTTATTAAGTTACTTGCAGTAATTCAATTTCATACAGTAAGTTAACTGAAATTCAGGACATTTGAGGAAAACCCTGATAAACTTGAAAGAGAGGTGAATAATTATTATGGGAGAATCTGAAGAAGACGATGTTTGTATCGCATGTGGAGACGGAGCAGACTCTGCAGATGAACTGCAGAAGATCATCGAAGAAAAAAGCGAAGAGTGAACAACTTACCGTTCCAACAGTTCAGTGTTTTTAATTTACACATCTCATTTTCTTTTCAAGAGGTAACTAGAAACAATGAAAAAATTTGATTTAATCGTAATCGGGGCTGGATCAGGTCTTGATGTAGCTTCAGCATATGCAAGTCAAGGGAAAAAAGTAGCTGTAGTTGAGCCAGGACCACTTGGAGGAACATGTCTCAACAGAGGATGTATACCAAGTAAAATGCTGATCCACCACGCTGATATCGCACAGGAAATCAGGAACTCAGAAAAATTCCACATAAATTCGGAACTAGGAGAAATTAAATACCAGGAAATAATAGAAGAGGTGAACGATGAAGTAAGCGAAGACTCTCAAAACATTGAAGAAGGGATCAAGGACTCAGAGAATCATACTCTTTACCGCACCGAGGCAGAGTTCATTGACAACCACACACTAGATGTCTCAGATGCAGAACAAAGTGAGGACGAGATTAAAGCAGACAAGATCATTGTCGCTGCAGGAACAAGACCTTTCGTACCACCTATCGAAGGCATTGAAGATGTTGACTACCTTACCAGTAAAGAAGCTCTCAAGCTGAAGGAAAAACCTGAAGATATGATAATCGTGGGAGGAGGCTATATCTCAAACGAACTAGCACACTTCTTCGATGCAATGGGTATCGAAGTAACCATCCTGGAAAGAGGAGAGAACATGTTGAAACATGAAGATAGAGATATTTCTGAAAAGTATACAGATATCGCTCAAGACCGTTTCAATGTAAAATTAGGGTTTGAGGCTTCAAATGTTTCACAGGAAGACGGGAGAGTAACTGTAGAAGCTGAAAGCGAAGAGCGTGTCGAAGAATTTGAAGCTGACGAACTTCTCTTTGCTACAGGCAGAGTACCAAATACTGACAATTTGAAAGTTGAAAACACAGATATTGAAACCGGTGAAAGAGACTTCATCGAGGTAAACAAGTACATGCAGACCTCTGTCGACCATATCTACGCTCTAGGAGATATCATAGGGAAACATCCTTTCAAGCATGCAGCTAACAAGGAGGCAAATGTTGCAATGATCAACTCCTTTGCAGGAAACCGTAAAGAAATCGATTACACTGCAATGCCTCACGCAGTGTTTAGCTCTCCGCAGATTGCAGGAGTAGGGAAGACAGAAGAAGAACTCGAGGACGAAGAAATCGAGTATAGAAAGGCTACTTACAAGTATGAGCAGACAGGTATGGGAATGGCCTTGAAGGAAAAAGATGGTTTTGTTAAGGTATTGGCTTCTGAGGAAGGAGAGATACTTGGTTGCCACATCATAGGACCTCATGCCTCCCAGCAAATTCACGAGGTACTGGTTTCAATGAAATCAGGTAGTGGAAATGTATCAGACATTCAGGACACGATCCACATCCACCCAGCGCTTAACGAGGTAGTTCAGAGAGCTTTTAACCAGCTCTAATTTTCCAATCTCTTTTTACTTACTTAATTATCTTCTTGGCGTACTTACCCATCATATCAGTCTCTAAATTTACTTTGTCGCCTTCTTTCTTCTCTGATAGATTGGTCCTCTTCCATGTTTCAGGTATCACGGTAACGGAGAAAGAATCATTTGTTACCTCTGTGATTGTTAGACTTATTCCTTCGACTGCAACGTATCCTTTGTGGACTACCAAGTCTTGGATATTTTCAGGTAGAGAAAACTTTATGTTCCATCCTTCTTCCAATTCTTCAATTTCTTGTACTTCTGAAGTTGTCTCGATATGTCCTTGAACTATGTGACCGCTTAAACGATCACCTGCTTTCAAAGACCTCTCCAAATTAACAGTATCATCTTGCTTTATTTGGTTGAACCATGTTTTTTCCAAAGTTTCCTCAGCCAGAAAGAATTCCAGAGCCTCTGAATCAAAACTCTCTACAGTCAGACAAGCACCACTTACAGAGATACTTTCACCATTGGAAACCTTTTGAAAAGATTCCGGACGCGCGACAGAAATACGTAATCCTTCACCTGCCTCACTTATCTCCTTGACTATCCCTTTTTCCTGAATGATTCCTGTGAACATGTAATCCAAGAAATAACTACAGATTTAAACAGGTACTTCATCAGAAAAACAGTTCAACTTCATCGCCATCCTCAAGACCAAATTTTTCTCTCAAGTTTTGCTCAGCAACAACCTCAACAACCTCAGGACCATAATCAGTTACGTCCATCCTAAGTACAGCAACTTCAACACCTTGCAACTTACATTCATAGACATCTAAACCACTGTATTCCTCACCTTCAAACTTGAAAGACTCTATTCTTTCAGAAGAATTGTCTTCCAGTACCTTTTCTACATCTGTTTGATTACATCTCAGATTAAGTGTTCCTGGAAAAGGTTCAAAACCGGTTATATCCTTAATCTTTCTTTGATAAGGATCTAGAGAAAGGTATTCCTGTCCAACACCCATACCTGAAAATATTTTTCCGTGAAGCTTCACAGGATTCGAATTAGTGTAAGAAAAGATTTAAGCATCGTCTTAAACGTGCCATATTTTTTCTGCAATTGAAATTGAATTGGTTTCAGTGATTTTCAGTATCTCTGTAACCTCGGAAAAACATAGTTTTATGTCTTTAACACCACAAAAATGATATAATATGGAGTTGTATCTGTTTTGAGTGTAGAGACAAATGTCGGAGAGAACTTGACTCAGAGAATGCATGAGGAAAGAGAATCTCAGTATAACGACGATAAAGAAAATGAAACTGTTTCAGGGTACAGCAACGCCTACAAATTCCTGGATAATGGTTTAAACAGTGAAGGATTCGAGAACTGGGTTATAGACCTGCTTTCGCTGACAGGGAAAGACAGGAGAGATTCTAACGGTGCAGGAGTTGAAAAAGGCAGAGTTCATTTAGAGGACCCTTTCGTCTGTAAAGGTACTTGGAGAGGATATGACTTCGACTCAGAAAGTGAAAATAGCGGAGCCTCTGCAGCATTGAATGAACACTACAGACAGGAGACACTGAACGAAGATTTTTCCGATGGATGGAGTGAGGGAAAAATAGGTGACGTATTCAAAATCCTTGACATGGGTCTACCTGATGAAACAGTGAAGAGGGACGATAGTAGAAATAGTACAAATAAATACATATTTCAGATAAACGAAAAAGATTTCAGGATAGTATACGACGTTCTGGACACAGAAGTTTTCCCAAGCAGTAAGCTCGTTGAAGAAGAACTTGATAAGTACATAACCAGTGTTACAGTAGATGAATATATAGAAAACTTCCCATACGCTCACACAGACCACGTCATGAACCAAATAAGTGTAAGAGACCAAATGGTACATACAGCAAGACAAGAATACTTCACAAACCTGTAATTCTCTTAGGTAAAAATATTAATTTGTAGGAGATTTTTGAGACCCGCATTTTACATAAAATTGCTTCAACTGAACATTACTTATGGTAGAATTTGAGACTATTGAAAAAGAGCGACGTGACTACGGAAACTATCCAGGAGAAAAATTCATCGAAGTAAGCCGCAACAAAGCGATCCAAGACGACGGATCAGAAAACAGCTTCCTGCAGATCGCAACCGGTTACTACAACGATGAAGAACCACAGTACAATAAACGGTTTACTGTTCCAACTGATGAAAAAGCAGTTGACCATATTGTAGAAAAGCTTCCTGAAATGTTTGAAAAGGAGAAAGAATCAAAGGAAGAATAAATTGTTATGCAGAGAGAAAAGCTTAGAACATATTTCAACCATTTTCTTCCACGTGAAATAATAGGGCCAGTTGTAATTGTTTTTTCACTTGAAGGAGTGATCAGCGGATTGTTCGCAATGTACATACCACAAGCCTATGAGACACTTGCCTGGTTCCTGATATTCCTACTGTCGGTAGGATTGATAGCGCACTGGGGCACAACAGGTGAAGCAGAGGAAAAGCTTGAAGCAAAGATAGAGGAGATCGAAAACTGAATATGATTCCTTTTGAAGAAGAAAGAAGTTTAACTGCCTCAGAAGAGTATGCAGAATCTATTTTAGAGTCTAACTGGGATCACGTGGTGAGAACCACTTCTGGCATGCTTGAAGACTTGGAGAAGAAGTATCCGAAAATATGTGAGGTTATCAGCAGAGAGGTGAGAAAAGACGCGGAGAAAGATATTTCCAATATCTTCAAGCCTGGTGTACCGGATTTTCTGGCTTTTGACGAGAATGGAGAGTACAGTTTTGTGGAGGTAAAGACTGATGGAGACGGCTTGAGACATACCCAGTTAAAGTGGATGAGGGATTTTAACCAGGTTGAATCTGAGATATGGTTCACTAAGCAGGATCAAGTTGAGAAAAAGCTTGATACCGAAAACATTCAGGCATACAGCTTTCAGGACAGGAAAGGAGACAGTTCAGAGAACATTATCAAAGAAGAAGAAAACTCCAGATATCTCGTAGAATTGCCTAAGACACTGGCGTCCGTTCTCGGCTTATCAGAAGAAGATTCTATAAATTGGAGACTGAAGAGTAAGAACGAGTTAATCTTAGACACTAAGTAAGGAGGTGTAAAGTAGGTGGAAGAGGAAGTTTTGGACAATTACTTGATCTGGGAACTCTGCAAACAAAAAGATATCCAGAGAAAGATTATCAATAAAACTGCAGATGACGAAGAGTTGAAACAGGAAATTTTGCGCCAAGTCAGGCAACTGTATCACGAAAAAAGCTACAGTTATGAAGAGAAAATAGATCAAGTACGTAGAATTTCCAGTAATCCCGAACACAAAGCTAAAATGTTCCGTTACTGTTCTTGGAGGAAGCAAAAAGTAAAGATAGAAGATCTAGGAACCACTTTACCTCATGCAATGGGTCTGCCGCCAGAAGTAATCACGAATTCTCTTCCAAAAGTTGTAAAATTTGTAAAAAATACAGATCCAGAAAAATACCCGAGTATAAAATACATTAACAGCCTAAAAGAATTCCCCGATATCCTGAACCAATTTCCACCAACAGTAATACATCCTGGAAAAATTATCAGAAGAAAAGATAGAATGAAAAAAGCACACGGAGATAAAGAATGGGAAATCCAGGAAACATGGGGAGGCATACACGATGCAAACCATCGAACAATTGCCAAAATCCTTGCAAATGACCTAGAAGAAATAAAATGTTATGTAGGACATCCAAAGACAGAGAAAATATATGAACACGTGAAAATCAAAAAATAAAACTCTTCCTACACCAGATTAGAGAAGTTTTTTTATCTGTGCCAGTAGACAACAGGTCTCTGTAACCCAACTTCTCCTGCCCATTTGAAAGTTATATCATCTCTAGTCGATGTCTTCGGAATCTGGTAAGAAAGGTAGCCTTCACGAACTTCACCAGGCCTCAAATAATTGTAACGAGCATCATAGTCTTCATCTTGGAATGGATCATAGTTAACAGCGTCCTCAGCGTGCCATGTCTCATCAAATTTTTCTCCGTCCGTCCATGCATTTAACTGGAAGTAATCAAGTGCGCTGACGTTTTCACTTCCCATGTTTTCGGCTCTGTACTTCATGAAAAGGAACTGCTGGCTGTACTCTTTCTCCGGAGTTACTTCACCGTCCTCTCCTTCATAAGAGTCCATTAGTTCAAAGCTTTCAACAGTCATCTTGACAGGCCTCGTGTTTATGTAGGATTCTCTGAGAGAAAGATTTCTTGGAACGACTTTCACACTAGTGTTAAAATCTCCGCCGTTGTACTCGTCAATCCTGTATTTATAGGTTCCTACAGTCTCCATCCGGAAGGTTTTAGAGATATTTGTTCCCTCATCTGGCCCAAGTTCGGTTGTGTTAATTTCCTCAAGTAAACTGAAGTCATCGTAGCCACCTGCTTCTCTAGCAACTTCTATACCTTCCTCATAGTGGCCTGGAGCACCTCCTTTATTCTCTACACTGACAGTCAAAGTCATGTTACCTCCGTTCACCACCTGATCCCTGTTCGAGGTAAAGTCTACAGTACGGACATCTGCCTTCTCAAAACCTTCACTATCCGTACTTGAGTTATCTACAACTTGAGAATCATCCGGTACTTCACCAGGATTATCGGAAAAATTGGTTGCTTCTGAGTTTTCAGGTGTTTCAGAGTTATTTACACAGCCTGAAACAGCTACGACCAAGATCAAAACAGCTAAAATTATTCTCTTCATAAACAGTCAAAGATTAATAGCTTACAATTTTTATAACCTGCAGAAAAAACACCTCAAACCTCCTAAGCTACATAAAATCCCTCTATTTATCCACACTGCGGAAAGGTTACTCACAGCTGTTTTCAATTCCTTGTAACGAAAGTGATAAACCATGAATAAACACGCCGATAAATAAGCAGTACATTTATTACCTTCTCTATAATATATCCTTCGAACAGGGTAGACAATGTTTTACCAACGATTTTTATAGATTTAGTATAGGGAGCAGTCAGCGTTAAGGTTATGGCGTCTGGAGTAATGCTGGAAATACTCTAGTTCTGGATTATTTCCGGGGATTGTTCGTCCATCATATCCAGTATTTCTCCAAGTATATAGTGCTGTTCGCGTCCCTCTCGTTCCAACTGTTCCGCTATACCCTCTTCTTTTAATTCTCTGATATAGCTTCTAGCCGTATGGTAACTGACGTCCAGTTCCTCCGAAATATCGGAGATGGTTCTTGATCGGAGATCAAACATCTCTTCCATTAAATTCATGCAGTTCTCAGGAACCCCTCTTTCTCTCAACTTATTTCTATAGTCTTCTTTCTTTTCTAGAATCTTCACGGCTGTCTCAGTCGATTTCCTGGATTGGTTCTTGACAGCTCTAAGATAGAATTTAATCCATTCCTCGTAATCTCCTTTCTCCCTGACATTCTGGAGCTTGTCATAGTACCTGATCTTGTTATTATTGAAGTACTCACTCAGGTAAAGCAGTGGCTGAGTTAACTTATCCTTATTCAACATATCTAAAATTATCAATAGTCTACCCATTCTTCCGTTTCCATCCTCAAAAGGGTGGATAGTCTCAAACTGGTAATGTATAAGAGCTGATTTAACCAAGTAAGGCATCGAATGGTCTTCTTGGATAAACTTGATTAGTTCTTCCATTGCTTCTTCAATTTTCTCAGGGGGCATAGGCACAAAATCTGCATCTTCCCTTGAGACACCTATCTCGCCTATATGAACCTGTTTTTCTCTGAACTCTCCTGGAGATCTTTGCTCGCCTCTAACTCCAGACATCAGTTTCTCATGAATTCTCTTGATAAGATCAACAGTTAGTGGTTCTTTCTCTAGTCTGTCCATCCCATACTCTAGTGCTTCTGCATAGTTTCTAACTTCTTGAAGATCTCGGGTTTCGCGTGTATCCTTTACTTCTTCGTCTGCTTGAATAACTGCTTCTTCAAAAGATGTTCTTGTCCCTTCTATCTGAGAGCTGATCACAGCCTCTTTCAAGATGTAAGGCTGGATGAAAATATTTGGATTGGACAGGTTCCTTCCTGTTCCTTTCAAATCGTTTAGATTGCTGGCAGCTTCCTCTACGAGCCTAACCATTTCCTCTTCGTACCTTATTTCTGGAGGTAAAGGTGAAGGTAAGAATGTGACAATTGTCTCACCTTGATCCTGGTGCTCGAATATTTCGCCAGCTCTTGTTGTGTTGAACTCTTTAGGATTCATAATGTTAATTTTTCAGTCAATTCTTTAAATAAGTCGGCAGTATTTTATAATATTTGACGAAATCTTCTAAATAGGTCTATCTTTATTTGACATAATATCAAACGGAACTCAGACAATTTGGAAAATAAGATCATATCTCCAAATAAGACAGAAGTATTTTACACCGAGTTCTAAATTTCACTCAGCCAATTTAGAATTTCCAGCCTAACTCTGCAAAATCATTCAATCGTTCAATCACAGAAATTAAGAAAACGGTTTAATAGAGCCTGATAGCTTGTTATACTCAGTGCGCTAATCCGTGATTAAATAATTAGCTATGGTTGTTCAACACCTATACGGGTCCGGAGAAAGACATTTAACTTTTGTCACACAATTGTGTGATAGAAGTGGCATGGGTAGAATAGATGTACGAGTACCTGACAAACAAGAAAAGTTAATCGAAGAACTCGCAGGGAAAGAAAACTACGGAAACAGATCCGAGTTTGTAAGAGAAGCAATAAGAAACGAAATAAGAGAGAGGATAGACCTCAAGCAGATGAAAGAAGCTAAGAAAAGAATACAGGAAACAGAAAATGAAGAAGTCGAACTCGTAGACCATGAAGAAGTCAAAGAAAAGGCAGGGATCGAATGACGATGAGGCTTCAGTGGCACCCAGAAGCGATCCAAGAATTCTTGGAGTTGAAGACCAAAACACAACAATACCTGAACAACTACATAGAGAAACTACCTGAAAAAGATCTTAACTGGGAAAAGATAAGGCGAGTTAAAAGAGAAAAAATTGGGCTGGATGCATACAGACTGAAACTAAACCCGGAAGAAAAAGACGAAATAAACCACAGAATAATATTTGATATAACCAATGATAGTAACTACAAAATAGTGAAACTAGGAAACCGTCCAGACTTCTACAATCTAGAAAACCTAGAAGAAGCAAAACAACGAATATAAACCAAAAAAAGCCCGAGAGGGAACGCGACGTACTTATTCTAAAAGCCTAAAGTCTTCAAGTCTTTATCCTATCATTAGTTCCTCCAGCTTAAAAAAACTGAAACAAATTTAGACTATTTCTTCTGCTACATCATTGTAGGCTTCTAATGCTGTGTCTGCATCCATTACTTCATTCATCCTCTCATGGTCATATCCCCAAGGACCCATTACTTCTCCTTCTATCTCTACTGCTCCTTCTTCGAGGAACCTCTCTCTTTCTTCCTGAGTTTCTATATCCTGTTCGAAGGAATCATGTTCTGCTGGATAACCTTCTTCCATAACCTGATTTCTGAAAAGAGCGTAAGATGCTCCAAATAAAACACCTGCAGCCTCTTTCCTGTTCTCCTCCGGTAAATCCAATATTTCATCTTCTGATATGTTACTGAAGCTCTCGCCGTCTATCATACCCTCAAAATGGTACTGGAAATCATCATATGCAAAACCCAACTCAGATTCTCCTTCTCTACCAACTTGGTCAGGTTTCTCTTCATCATCTAAAATACCATCTTCTGTGAACGGAGACTCCATTGAATCATCTAGTTGACCTTTGTTGTCAACAAACCCATACATCGGCATTATATCTAACATGGTTTCCAGATCGTCTTCGCCAACTCCATATTCTTCCAATACCGGCACATTTTGTTTCACAGATAGGTTCATATGTCACTAGTAAGTAACAAACTATTATAAAGGTTTTCCTATCCACCAAATAAATTTGATTATCCAACTAACCTACACCGATTCTCAAAAAACCTATACAGAACCCCTGTAAAATTCAATTCTGTTCCCTTCTGGATCCTCGAACACTATCCATCTGTGTCCTGCTTCTTCCTTTTCGTAAACAAGGTCAGCAAGTTCATGTTCCTCAACTCTTTTCTTGTACTTTTCAAAATCTTCTCCCACTTTGAACCCTGGAACACAGTTATCTCCTCTCCTAATACCTGGTTTATTTTCAAAGTCTGCTTCAGGATTATACAATCCGAAAAGAACACCATCAAAACCGTATTCGATTAAGCGACCTTCTTCCTCTTCATGAAGCTCAGGGTCTAGCAACTCTTCATAAAAACTCCGCATCAAACCTAGATCGTCAACCTTCAAGCTTACAAGCCGCAAATTAGGTTTCATACATTCCTCTGAACCTTTGAACATTTAATAAAATTTACAAAACCGTATTTTTAGCCAATATTTTTTCAACAAAAAACTGCGATCATTATATTATGGATAAGTCGGAGTACATAGAGAGAATGAAGGAAAGAGAAGAAGAGATAAAGCACAAAGTCTCAGGAGAACAAGAGAATACAACTTACGGTTATGAAGCATTAATTGAAATGTTAAAACAGATCAGGGAAAATTACGGTATTAAAATAGAACCTCCTGAAAGAGAAGAGTTCTCCAACTTACAGGAAGTTAAGAACTTCGTAAGAGAATTACTTCATGATGAAAGGCTAGAAAACATAGATCCCACAGAGTTCCATGCCCGAAGAAGGTTTAGTCAACTTTACTCCAGAGCTAAGGAAGATTCAAAGACTTTAGAGCACAGTGAAAAAGTCAAGTTCAATACAGAGAACCACATTGACTACTACGAATACGTTGGAGAAGCTTTAAATCTTGATGAATCTGATAGAGCTTGTTACTTTTTTGCAGAGGATGATTCAATGCCGGCCGTACATATGCCTCCTAAAAGATGGTATTTTGTGGTTAACGAAGATCATTTAAGCGATAAAACAGTTGAAGGAACCGAGATCAAATTTGTAAATCAAGATGTTACAAAAAGACTTCCACAGATAGAGGATTCCTCGCTGGATCTGATTTTAATTAAAGGAGTTGGACCTGAAGCATCTAACGAAGAATTTATGGAAAACAGCTTCAAACTAGCCAGAAACAAGCTCAAAGAAGGAGGGATAATACTATCTGATTATGAAGCAAATGTTCAAGGTCTTAAACCTTTAAACCAGATAAAACCAAAACCGGAGAGTAAAGGACGTTCAAAAGGTGGTTTAGAAGACCCTTACACAGGTTACACCCCATTTACATTGAGTAAAGCGCTGATAGTCTACGAGAAAAACACTTAGCACACTAATGCAGCTTTACACATTTTTTACAAAAAAAGAGAACCACGTATTCTCTATGCCTAAAACCTGCGACTGCTAGTTATTTTGGAGTTAAAAGGCTTCTACGTACAGTTTAACTAGCAGAATCCAGCTAATTACAGCAAGTATTGT
>Ga0102942_1000516_pt1 | contig 14513 bp, 13 predicted proteins | sample SalPon2_C_H2O_MG_FD_78171 | JGI IMG/M metagenome (GOLD analysis project Ga0102942, IMG submission 78171) | Salt pond water microbial communities from South San Francisco under conditions of wetland restoration - Salt Pond MetaG R2_C_H2O_MG | ecosystem: Environmental > Aquatic > Non-marine Saline... | reverse complement strand
CGCTGGTGTACGATCTGAACCTCGACCTCGAGGCAGACGGCTACGAGATTGAATCCGTTCACGGGTCGCCGTCCGCGGATGCCGCGACCGACCGCCTGATGCACGTTGGGACACTGTTTCCCTCCGCAAAGCAGGATGGCGAGGCTCGGGGCGGCGTCGTCCTCGTCCGCCTCAAGCAGACGAGCCAAGATGCCGACTTGGATCTGGTCGCCTCGTGGACGGAACGGGACGGTGGCGAGTACACCGAATGCGTCACCGTCGACGTTCCCAACGAGTCCGGGACGTATGCCCACGACGGCGTCCGGAAGGCGGTCGCGCTGGCCAGGTACGCTCGCGAACTCCGGGCGTGGGCCGCTGACCTCCACGACCGCGCTGACGCCGCGACTGGCGTCGACGACTGGCTGTCGCCGGGCGCCGGTCGGCGCCCGACTGCCCGTGGGAGCGACGATCCCACGCTGCTCCCCGACCAGCGCGGCCGCCACGAGCGCGAGTCCGTGCCGCTGGTCGTTCCTGAGCGATACGGCGGGCGGTTCGATCAGCTTCGCAGCCACCTCGCAGACGAGATGGCGGCTGTGGATGATGAGTCGATGCAGCAGGAGGTGGAACTCCTGGAAACACTGTGTCGAGAAGCGCCCGCGGCGCCGCCCGAGGTGCGTGACTGAATGACACTCTGGTCTCGCTGAGCAGCACCAAGTTTTAATCACGTAGTTGGATATTAGCGATGCGTGCCTATTCAGCGAGCCAAGTCGGTTGAACGGCTCTATGAGGAAGTTGCAGGCTACGATTTGGTGCTCACTCCGGATGCTCCGCTGGCGAGTGCGATCAACCGTCGTGTCGACGTTCCACAGTTCGGAACGTTTGCGACAACCCCGCGTCGGCTTGCCGCTGGTCGGCGAGAGCAAGCCGAAGACCGCAGTGCGTTTCTGGACGTCGTCGGCCGCACTGATCACGACTGGAAGTCGATTAGCTATGCCATCGGGAACGTCCTGCAGTGTTGGGAACACCAGGGATTCGTCGAGTCGATACTCGAATATGAGGAGTATGTCGACGATGCAACCACTGACGTCGTCGAGCGCATGGCGGACCTGGGGTCGACATCGAACTCATTGACCGAGTGCACTATCGACGGCCAGTCACTGGCGGTCGTCGGAGAGCGGCAATTGACGGCGCTAGAGCGATCGATTCTTCCCGAGGACTACGACCGGGTCGAGTTGTTCACCGACGACGCGTTCGAGTATCCGTTGTTCAACATTTTCGAGTCGTCGGCCGATATCGTGGATGCAGTCCTCGACACTGTGACTGCGACGACCGCTGAGAACGTCGCCGTCGTGCTGGATGCCAGCAGCCGGTATTCTTCGCTCATCGAAGCCGCGTTCGAGACGGCCGCGATCCCCTACTACGGTGGCCCGGGATTCATCGATGACCCGCACCACCGTACGTTCCTCAATCTGTGCCGTGTTGGGTTCCGTGGCACCGACACGTTGGTGGGAGACGTCAAGCCTGTGCTGACGCAGATGGGGATCGACGTCGCCATCGATCACGACAACAAACGACTCTCCGAAGTAGACGCCCCGGAGACGGACTGGATGTGCGACTTTTGCCAGTCGCTCAACTCATACACGTTCGCAGAGGCGCTCGCCGCGTACGAATCACAGACTGAAACCAATCTCGTGTCGTTTCAAAAAGAACTCACCGAGCTAGGGATCGCCGACACACCGGTCAATACAGACGCGCTCGATGCACTCGCGTATTATCTTCAGACGTACGAAGTGCCTGTCGAGCGGGAGAACGACGGCGTGTTGCTTGCGGACGCGAAATCCGCCGGGTACGTCGACCGGCCGGTCGTGTTCCACCTCGGGTTAGATGAAGACTGGACGCGCTCACCACCACAACGGCCGTGGGTCGATACCGAGGCACAGTTCCAGCGGTACCTCGACCAGTTCCAACTCCTGATCCAGAGCGGTGTCGAACAGTATTATCTCGTCCAAGACACCCACGGCGGCCAGCCAGTTACCCCGTGTCTGTACTTCGGCGAACTGCTCGATGACGGCTACGAGCAGTTCAGCGACCTCAATTCGGTCACTCATCGCAGGCCAGTTGCTGACGGGGATGTCGGGTTCGCGAAAGAAGACACGGATGTTGACACTGCGACCGTGAATGTCATCAGTCAGTCCAGTCTCAACAGCTTCGTCAACAGTCCGCGAGACTACCTGTTCAGTCGACTGGTGGACAGTCCCGAGCAGGATTACTTTGCGGAAGGGAACTTGTTTCACGACTTCGCCGAATTCTACGTGAGCCATCCAGACATCGTCGACACCGACGCTATCGCGGATGTAGTTGACCTAATGATTGAGGAAGTGCGGCCGCTGTTCTCGGGCACTGACGAGCCACTGCGCCGCCGAAGGTATCGAATCGGACTCGAGACGATTACCGAGTATCTGGATGGCCACGGACCGGAGGCTGAAGACTTTCTTACGCCAGCGTCAGGCTGGGGCCGCAATTTCTTCGCGGACCATTTTGACAAACCCATCGAGTCACCGCTCACGGAACGCTGGTTCGAGAACCCATCGCTCGGCATCAAAGGCAAGATCGACCTTGTCAGGCCACCGGATCACCTCGTCGACTTCAAAAGCGGTCGGAAAAAATCACCGCGGACAGTCCTCAAGCAGGCGGCGACAGATCCACCGAACGACACGCCGAATTTCCAAGCGGCGCTGTATCTCTGTCATCTCCGGACAGAACACCCTGATGAACCGCTTGCGTTCACGTTCTTCCACTTCCTCGAAACGCTGGACGACGTCATCACCGGAGCCGCCGACCTCGGCGAGACGCTCACGACGGTGCGGTATTACCCGTGGACCTTCGACGAACACGTCGGCTCCCGACAGGCGTACGAGACGTTGCTTGACGGGTACAACGACTGTGTTGCCACGTTCGAGGACCTCGGATTCGAGGCATACACTGAGATAATGCAGCGGCTGTCATTCCCGGACACGACACAGAAAGCCGAACTCAGGGCGTCGGCGTTCGCCGCGGCGTTCATTGAAGCCGTTGACAACCACACAGCGGCTGACGTCGACGCAGAGAAGGGGTGTGACCAAGCGATTCGCGCACTGAATAGCGTCCGCAAGGAGACGTTCTTCCGCGAGAACCTCGATGCGATCGAGCGGTTTGTCGCTGATCGCATCGATGCGGTGAATCGGTATCGACGTGGCGACGACCGGTTCCCGATCGAGGGCCCCGGTGGCGAGCCGAACTATCGGCGGGTCGATCACCGCGACCTCCTTCTAAGGGGGACGACCGATGACTGACCTCTCGCCCAATCCGGAGCAACAGGAGCTCATCGAGAGTACTGACGGCGTCTACGTCGTTGATGCGGGTGCTGGGACCGGGAAGACGTTCGCCATTACGCGCCGGTATGCGAAGATCGTCGCGCAACCGTCAGTCGCCCCCGAGGACGTGTTGCTCGTGACGTTCACGCAGAGTGCAGCGACCGAGATGAAAGAGCGAATCGTCGATCACTCCACGTACTCGCTGCGGGAACTCGCAAACGGATCGATCCAAACGTTTCACTCCCACTGTTTCGACATCCTGCAGGAACACGGCTACCGAGCCCCGACACACCTCGGGGTGGACGAGCGGATCACTGGGTCAACACGCGTCGTTGAGGACGACCTCGTCGAGAACGAACTGTTCCGAGAATTCCTCGACCGGTTCCGGCACACCCACCCTGAATACGCGGACGTATTCCGGGCACTCTCTGACCCACTCGAGTTGCTCGACGTTGTCTCCGAACTCGCCTCGAAGGGTGTGTTCCCCACGGCCGACGGGTGGTATCGAAACGGCGAGGATACGCTGGATGGTGACTTCGACGCGTTCAAATCACTGTTCGACGAGGTGAATCACCCGCGGAACGACGGCCGCAAACAGTCCCGGCTCCGGTCGAAACTGACCCGGTACGGCAGCAACAAGACGTATCTCCCCGACGCGCCGTCGAAAGCAGCGGTGCGAGGCGACGGCACGAAACAGGTTCCACCACGCGTCGCCACCCACGTTTTCGACGAGGACCGAGACGATCTCAAGACGTTCGTTCACGACGTCTACATCGAATATTTGGAGTTCGCGCTGAGCCGAAACTACCTGACGTTCGGGTTCCTGCAGCTGTTCGCGTTCGTCCTGTTGTGCGAAGACGACGGGCTCCGCGAGCGCGCGGCGTTCGACTACGTCATGATCGACGAGTTCCAAGACACCAGCGAGATCCAGTTCAAACTCGCGCTCCTGCTTGCAGGCACTGATAACGTCTGTGTCGTAGGGGACTGGAAACAGAGCATCTACTCGTTCCAGTACGCTGACGTCGAGAACATTCTCGAATTCGAGTCACGACTGGCGCGGTTTACCGCCGAGCTCAATGCGGACCGCGAGCGTATCCAGTTTGAGTACGACCGGATCGACCGGATCGAGCTGACCGAAAACTACCGGTCGACACAAACTCTGCTTGAGTTCTCCGAGGAAGCACTCGCCGTCCCCGCAACCGATCGGGACGATGTCGACCGTGCTGTCCTGGATGACGTCGTCTCGCTGTCATCGAACGCTGCCTTCGACAACACCACCATCGAAGGGGTGCACCACCCCGACGAACACGAGGCCGTCCTCGCCACGATTCAAGATATCGTCGGGAACGACCAGTACGCCGTCGCAGCCGACGACGGCACCCGCCGACCGCCGGAGTACGGTGATGTTGCTGTCCTGACGCGGACCCGTGATTTCGGCCGTGAACTCCTGACCCTCGCTGACGAATACGAGTTCCCGATGGCCTACGACGGCGGCATCGAGTTGTTCAGAACCGATCACGCGAAGCTGCTGTTGGCCTGGCTCCGCATCCTCGACTCGGATGCCGACCGCGGCTGGGCCGTCGTCCTCGAGAAAGCCGGCTACACCCTCGACGGCATCGACCACATTCTCGATACCGGTGAGTATCCCACGAATATGGCAGCGTTTCGTGATGACCTCGATGACCGAGCTGGCGTCGGCCCCATCGCCAGGACGGTCTTCGACCGGTACGGATTCACCGGCGAGTACGCCGACGTCATCCTGCACACCATCCAGTCGGTTCACGAGTCCTCGACGCTCACCCGCGGTGACCTCATCCGGTTTATCGAACGCGGCATCGAAACCGGCAGCACCCACGACGTGTTCACCAGCGCCGGCGTCGATTCGGTCACAGTCCAGACGATCCACTCGGCGAAAGGATTGGAGTACCCGATCGTGATCGCAGCAAATATGAACAGCGGGAAATTCCCGCCGAACGGCGGCCGGGCCGGTGTCGTCCAGTATACGGAGCCGGTCGGACTCCGCCAACGCAAGCAGTACGCCGACGTGGCCGCGTACCCGCACGTGTACGACAACTGGCGGCACGACGTCATCCGGCACTGTCTGGGTCGCGATCACGACGAGGAGCGACGCCTCCTCTACGTCGCCATCACCCGAGCCGAGAGCCACGTCCTGTTCACAGCCGGCGAGGAGCCGAACACGTTCTTTGAGGAGCTTCCCTGTCCGACGCGCGAGTCCGACACGGAGGTCGAGTCTGTCGGTCGATCGGAAACAGCGCAGAGCCAACTCCCGTTCTCGATCGTGACCCCGGACGGCCCGACGGGTCATACGCCCCACACGCTGATGGACAGCGACGTCTTCGCTGGCGACGACGACCCCGACACCGAGTCGGTCGAGTTCCGCGGCCGTGACTTCGGCTCACGCGTCCACGACTTCGCCGAAGCCTACGCACTCGACGAGGACGTCACCCCGACGGCCGACGACACTAATGACGAGAAGCACGTCAAAGCGTTGCTCGACAGTCGCACGGGCACGCTCCACGTCGAAGAGCGAGCCGTGCTTCCCTTAGATGCAGACGGAGACCGCGTGACGGTTTCAGGCATCGTCGACGTAGTACACGAAACCCCCACGCAAATCGAGATCATCGACTACAAAACCGACCGCACCAGGCGTGGCCAACCCGAGTATCGAAAGCAACTCAGCGTGTACTATCACGTCCTCGCCGAATGCTTCCCCGAGAAAGACGTGACTGCGAGTCTCTTCTACACGGCTGATGGCGAACGGGAATTCATCGACCCGCTCACGAAAGCCCAACTCCGGGACGTTGTGAGAGGCGTTGAGCAGTGCGGAGTCAACTAGTATCGAGAGGAGAGCCTCGTAGAGCGGCACGCCCCCGTGTAGTCGCATATTCCACTCTACACGTACGGTGGATGAGAACCTGCGTAAGGCGCAACCGACCCCTTCGATCTCTCTTTCCCATCAAAGAAGCAGGTACCCACAAGCGACGCTCGTGACTGAGCGCTCTCCGGGTGGCAACTCAGCGACGTCCACGGCTCACTGGTCGCGGGTCACGATGAAGTCTTCGATGATGCGGTTTGCGGCGCGGCGGATCGTCTCACTGGCACTCGACGTATCGACGTTGAGAGCGTCAGCGACCTCAGCGAGCGTCGATTCTCGCGGTACCTCGAAGTACCCGTGATTGTGCGCGACGATCAGGTGCTCGCGTTGACGGTCAGTCAGCAACTGGTCTTGCTCATCAGTATGGACGAGCGTCAGCAGTTCGTACTGCTGGTCCATTCCGTCGAGTGCAGCGCCGAACGCCTCGAATTGCGCTTGTGTCGCTGTGATCTCGAACTTCATGTCGCCGTCTTCGACGATGATCGGAAATTCCGGCGGGAGCGACGACTCCCACAAGAACTCATACAGGCTCCTTTCGTCGGCTTCGTATTGGCCGATCGCCCGCACATCGTCGCAGTACAGTTCTTCGTACGCCGTGATATCGGGATGACTACGGATCGCCTCAGTGACCGTCTTCGGGTCCGGACTGCGAACCTCTCCGAGTTCGAGCGCTCGGTCGCCCTTTGGCACGCCGGTGAGCAGTCGGAGGGTCGCCTCCGGGAACGACGTGGACACCTCAGACGGCCATATATCCGCCGATAGCGTCATTCGAAAGCGGGCGCGAATCATAAGCAGGGTACGTGATGTGTTGCGACGTTCACTCGACTCCGATCCGTCGATTGTGGGTGTACTGATGTAAATCTCCGTTTCTGTGCGGCTGTCTCCGACAGGCAGATGATTCTCGCGGCGTGCTGTTTACCCGTCGTGACGGTGCCAGAGCACTGCTGCGTACACGGACCCGATGACGACGGATGTGGTGAGTGCTAACAAGGTCTCGAAGGCGATGTAGCCGGCGACTGGATTTGTGTACGGGCCCAGCACGTCCTGCGGGGGGTCGACAGCCCACGGTGAAATGTGGACGTGCGCTAAGACCCCGGCACGGCGCGTCGCCGCTCCGCAATTCACGACACGCCAGTTCGTCCTGAAGCCACGCTCGCTGTGCGTCGATGGCTTCCTTGTGAAGCCACCCCGACGGGCCAGCGAACACGACCAATCCCCGGGAGGCTGCGTTCCGCTCACAATCGATCGTGAGCCGTCCACGGGTCGCCTCTCTCACAGTTGTCTCAATCGTATGTATCGCGGTGAGTGCATCGATGTCGTCGGCCTGACTCCCACGCACGAAATTACGGATACGGTCGGTGAGTGACGGCTGAGACTCGGACTCCGACGGGGATGGCGCCCGTGATGCGTATCCGAGCGTGATACATCCCGCTTCGGACCCGGACAGCGTGGCGATGATATCGCTCGCATCGACGACAGTCTGCCCGACCGGCTGTGTCGCAACTGTTTCACCAGCAGCACAGAGCTCCCCGATCCGAGTGGCGAGTTCAGTGTTGAGTCGATCGCGTTGGCTATCAAGTGGCGTGCCAGTAGTCTGCCACTCGTTGGTGTCAAAAAGGAGCTGCCCATCGACAACTGAGTCCAGTGCCCGGAGTGCTCGGAGCGTGTTGCTTGCCGCTGCTGGAGTCGCCTCAGCCGGCAGTACACCGACTGTGTATATCGGTCGGTCGTAGACCTCACCGAGAGCCTGTGCGATATGCGGGGTTGCGCCACTCCCGGTGCCACCTGCTACGCCGGCAACGAGTAGAATCGCATCGACGGCGCTCGTCGTGAGGGAATCGATAGCACGGCGAACCGCAAGACGATTCGCGTCAGCAGCTGCGACACCAGCCGTTCGATTGCCCTCAGTTCCGGCCCCAGCCGTCTCCTCGAGGCCGAACGGGTGGCGATTTTCCTCGGGGATCGTCTCCAACTGTTCTATCGCTGCCGTGTCCGTATCGAGCACACACGCCCCAGTCACGTACGACGTCCGACGCTCGGCCGAATCGCGTTGGAGGACAGCGGCCACTCGCCCGCCGGCCCCACCGATCCCAACGGCCACCAGCTGCATATCACAACGGTTGTCGCTCACCACACAAATACCGACTGGCGTCCTGGCCAGTCTCTCCGGGTACGCTGGTGCACGGCTATAGATTGTGCCGGTGCCGTTCCGACTCGGCGTCAAGCACCTGTTCGACACGCTGTTCGAACTCTCCGTCTGAGAGTTCGCCGCGTGCGTACCGCTGTTTGAGCGTTTCCAGCGAAGCATCATCGTCGGCTGTCGACCTCACGCCGGCCCGGTGCGAGGTCGTGTGTACGTATGCCCTGTAGCCTATCGCCATCGGCAGCGCGCCCCCAAATCCGAGCGGGAATGCGACCCAAAAATAATCGAATCCGGCTGCTAGCAACGTAAATGCGACCAGTAGCGTTCCCGCGGTAACTGATGCTGTTAGAAGTGCTAGAAGTGGGTCATCACGGGTCTGGTCATCGACTTGGCTTGTCATCGGGAGCATACGTGGAGGTTACTGCGACCAACCGTGGAACTTTCTCCAAGATGTTGGGCTTGACGGCGACACGCAGCGGGAGCTTCGCGCAGCGGCCGACACGGCCTCGACACGCGAATCCCGTGAGTTGCGTCGCGCGGCCGCTGACTGGGAGCATTACGCGTATCGGCTGAGCTGCTGGAAGACGCGATTGCGCGGTGCGGTGAGTACACAGGAACACCGGTTCCGGCGTGAGCAGCGGGCCGGGTGGATCGTTCTCGAACGACCGGCACCGGTGACCGCTCCGATCGTATCCGCGTCCCCACCCGGATTCGCTGCCGCGATGATCGCCTCACGCGTACTGGGAGCCGTCACCCCGTGGTACAGCGCTGTCTGCAGCGTCGTCACCACGTACCCGTTAGATCGCAACTCAGGTTCCGAGACACGCCCCGGCGTTACCGTCGAGAACCGGCAACAGGTTCGTGCTGTGTACGACAAGGCAACGGGTCGGGGGAAATTGCACCTCGTGTGCAACGACGAAATCGAGACACCCACCGCTCCCGGCACCGAGACAGCGGGTACCGACCTCGGTATCTGTAACTTCGCGGCAGTTGCGTACAGCACTGCGGAAGCCGATCTGTATCCCGGCAATCGCTTGAAACGGGACGGCTACTACTTCCCAAAAGAAGTCGCCAAGTGCGACGACTCCGGTGGAAAACGAGCTACCAGATTGCACAAGAAGTGGTCGGAGCAGCGAGCGCATTTCTGCCACTCCGCAGCGAAACGCACTGTAGAACGGTGTGTTGCGCGCGGAGTTGGTTGTATCACCGTCGGGAATTTCGCTGGTGTCCGTGAGGATGAGAACGGTGAGTCGAAGAATTGGGGCAATCACGGGAACCCCGAGTTGAATCAACGTAACGCCGGGTCTTCAGCCATTTTGGATGAGAATCGGAGTGCCGGCTGGTTGGCACAGCCCGCAGTCTACCTTCACGACTTGTCCAGCGGAGTTCAACCGCAGGAACAAGTGGTAGACTGCAAACGCTAATATCACAGACGCGGTCGGGATTCCTCCGGCTTCAGGCGGAGGAGGATGTCCATTTGAACTCACTTAGCTGATCGGCGGAGTGGAGTCCCGTGCTGGCGAAGCAACTTTCCAGACACACGGCGTACTCAGTGTATGACTGAACAGGACCTTGAATCGGCGGTGAGACAGCTTTCTGAGCATCTTGCAGCGACCCGAGAGCGTCCCATTGAACGGACAGCGAGCCGGTGGATCGGTGAAGCGGATGCTGTCGCTGCTGATCTGGTCGGCCCAGAGATCGCAGCTCTCGACCCTGCTGTGATTCACCGCCGGGTTGGTCACGTCGTGGAACTCCTCGCAAACGTTGAGGAGACCGGTGATTCGACCGCCGACGAACACGTGGACGCAGCCCGCGATCTCGCCGCCTGGATGCTGGAAAACACCACGGAGTGACCTCTCTCACGAGTAACGTCGTGGGCTTTCTCCTCGATTCTCTGTGGTGGTTGAAACATCCTACTGGCGGTCAAACGCAGCCGGATCAAACGGGACAGCCACCTCCCAGTAGCGCTCAAACCGCTCGCCAGCCCACTGCTTGACCTGCTCCGCGTCAGTACGGAGCAACGCCCGTAAGACTCCATCTTCGTCACGAATCAGGATCGAGACCGTTCCGTTAGTCACGGTGACAGCGAGCGGGATGTTGTCGTGTCGAACACGGATTGCAGCGCCGTCCTCGGCAGCGAGAGTGCATACCTGATTCCAAAGCGAGTCTTCCGGCAGAAGTGCCTCAATGGCGCTCTCCGAGAGGACGGCCTCAAACCGCTGTTCGCCCGCCTGGACCCGGGATAGTGCCGTCGACAAGCTCTGCCCGTTGAGTGCGTGCGAGAAGGCCCGAAGCGTGTTCGCGGTTTCCATCGCATCAATGACCTGCTGTAGCGGGGCGTTCGGGTGCGTAGGCGTGGGAACCACGACGGTTGCGTTAGCGAGGTGACGCAGGTCGAACCCGAGTTCCGCTTCGGGAAGATGCGCAACCACGTCGCGGAGCCGCCCCTCCGTTTCGAGCACCGAGAGCAGATCACCGATCCCGTCGGCAACAAGCGCCCCTGTCGCCGTAGCGACGTATCCGTGGGGCTCGCGTCTGACCCACGAGCGGTCGGCGAAGTCCTCCAAAATCCGTCCTAATGTCGCCTGTGACGCACCCGTAGCACTTGCGAGATCCCCTCGCGTGTGCGGCTCTGCGGCCACCAGTCGTAGAATTTTGACCCGGTTTTTTGAGCGAGCAAGAAATTCGATCTCCTCGATCGGCGCGTCCATACCACCACTAGCAGACATACCGGGAAACCGACTTCGCTCGGGGCGGAGGTAACAGCGAGAAAGAATTTCACACCACAATATCTGATCACGGCAGTCATAGTTTTCTCGTCTTTGAATATTTTCTGAGATTCGTTATATCGATCCGGTACTTTATCGTGTATATGTCGAATCCCTCGGGGCTTACCGAGCGACCCACAAAGCAGACGGCCGGGGTGGATTGACAGATGTTCACGCGACGAAGCGGTCTGTTGTTTGCTGCGTCTGCAGTCTTCTTCGGAGGGACGTTCGTCGCCGCAAAAGCCGGACTCGCGTACATTCCGCCTCTGCTATTTATTGCGCTCAGGTTCGACATCGGTGCGGTCGTGCTCGCGGTTTTCGCGACGACTCAGTTGTCCTGGTCGGACCTACGACCACGAACTACAGGTGACCTTGCCGGTATTCTTGCGACTGGCGTACTGGTCATTGGCTTTACGAACGTTCTATTGTTTGTCGGCCAGCAGTACGTCACAAGTGGCGTCGCTGCCGTCGTGTTCAGCCTGAATCCGATTTTGACACCGGTGTTCGCTGCCGTCTTGTTATCCGAGGACAAGCTTTCAGCTCGCGGTGCAGCCGGGATGGTTCTCGGACTGATCGGTGTGGGAATCGTGGCGAATCCGGATCCGTCCGCTGTGTTCGGCGGCGGATTCGGCGTTCCGCTACTGTTCTGCGCCGCCGTCACCAGCGCGCTCGGGGCGGTGGTGATCAGACGGTCGGAGGCAACGATATCGAGCACAGCGCGGACCGTCTGGGGAGTCCCGATTGCGGCCGGGCTGTCGCATATACTCAGTCTGTCCGTCGGCGAGTCAGTCACTGGACTCTCGTTACCACCGGCCGCGATTGGAGCACTGCTGTACGTCGGCATATTCTCTGGGGCAGTCGCCTACCTGACATACTTCGCGCTGATTGACGAGGCTGGGGCAACGAGAGCGAACCTGTTGTTCTATTTCGTTCCGATCGTCTCAACGCTGGGTGGCTGGGCCCTGCTTGGAGAGGTTATTTCGACCCTCTCACTCGTCGGATTTGTCGTCATCTTCGGCGGGTTCGTCCTCGTTACTGGCATTCCGCCGGACATATTCGCAGCCCTCAGACGAGCTATTCGAGACTTGTCTGTACGCTCCGGCCAGTAGGGCCTGTACGTCATACAGCCACCGGGATGTGGTCTTGGGTGTGCGCTGTGAGTTTGGAACTCCGTGCGTTCGTCGCCGATGTCGCTGACGACTACTGTGCCGAGGTTGACGGGTGGGGCACCTACGAAGCAGTAACTACGCTCTACGCAGACCACGAGCGTTGTCCGTGAACTATCGCAACTCACCTCGAATCAAACGTCCCGTTCGACGAACTATCTGGTCCGGACCCCCGTGATATGATCGAACACGACGCGTCTCTGTGTATTGTGGAACTGCTGGATGACTGTCTGGGGAGAGTAGACCGGTCACCACAGCGCTTCGATGCGTTGTTCGATTGCGGTTAGCTGTTAGCAGGCGCTAAGCCCCCTCCCTCAAGGGGCGCAGTAGGAAGGGGATACAGCGCCTGCTGACGGCTGAAAACCCGTCATACACTTTTCGGGGCTCATATCGTATGATTTCGGGAGAACGGGGAGATTATTCGCAGAAGGGCCAAACAGGCCGTCAGTTACCTTGCTTTGACGCTGCCCAAGCCTACCCACGATAGAATATCAATACTAGCGAATTCGAGGGCCTCACCACGTCGTCAAGCACAATTCTCACTAATCAGCGTATTTTGTGTTTCGTCGAGGACTCCATTACCGCCTGAAAACCGCCCGCTGGCTCTCTCCAGCCGAAGGGCCATCAAACGATGAGCGTCGATAGCAGATATATCAGGTATCACTCATTGGATAGTGATGCGATTCGCGGTGGAGTTTCTCACCCCCGAGAGGGGTGAGGGGGCGTAGTGAGCGCTCACTGAACAACTATGTCTTCAGAACACGAGCGACAGCAATCGCGACTACGTGGCGAACAGAGAGAACAATCAAGCGAAGCGCCGTGGGCGGATCTCCAACTGACAGTTCCCAACGACAGAAGTCAGCTCTCCATCGTCTCATTTGTTGAGTGTGTCCTCGTGGAACTCACTCGCGAAGAGGCCGGTGCGGAGTACGCCTCTGCGAACGTGTGGGGAGCGAAGCGAACGCAGTTCATTGCCATCGACGACAACGGGGAGATGTTCCGGAAACGGCACTACGATGAGCGACTCGGATGGCACGAGTCGACAGCCAGTCGACGAGCTGTTCGCGAGGATCTCATCGCCCGGCTCACTCAGTCGTTGTCACAGGCAACTGATCGCAGTCACGACGTGCCAATTGACGACCCGGATACGTTCAGCGTCAACTATTAACCAACAATTTCCTGAGTTCGGGCCTGCTGTTGGTTAATATTGTGCCCCTTTCCAAGCCAACAGCCGGCACCCAGTACGCTACACTGGTCAGGAGACTATTCCCCGAAGTAAGAACGATATTCCTAGTCCCACAAGAACACGTGTGACCGATACAGCGTCCACGGACGGTCCCCCTCCTTTCGACGACCCATTTAGCGAGGACGACGTCGAACAACGCATCTACGGCACCATCCTGCAGACCCGGGAGCCGACGACGGCAAGCGCGATCGCCGAACGAGCAGAGTGTGACCCAAAGACAGTCCGGAAATACCTCAGCTGGTTCGGAGAATTCGGCATCGTCATACGCCATGACAGCCATCCAGCCACCTACGAGCGCAACAACGCGTACTTCGAGTGGTGACGCATCAACCAGCTCGTCGCTACTGATAAAGGGAAACAATGAGTACGTTCGATACAGAGATGGCGTCCAGCACCGATTCCTCGGCGACGGTCGATGAAGAAGTCCGCCGACTGTACGAGCGGTATCAGGCGGCCGAGAACGACGCTGAACGCCACCAGATCGCCCTCGAGATGGGGAAACTTGACGGACGCCGCCACGCGGAGATCTACGCCGCGCTTGAAGACGATTGAGTCAACAGACTCTCAGCGGCTCTGTAGCTATTGGCGACCGCTTCGCTATCCAGTGACGACGCATCGTGGCTAACCGACCATCACGACGTGCTGGCGCTTGTTGTCGGCGGAATCGAAGACCAGATCACGGCCCTCTGGAGCGAGTAAGGGCTGCGGTCTCGCGTGGAGTGTTTATCCGCGCCAGAAGGCGTGCAGCGCGCGACAACGTGCGCAGCGTGATTCACCATGGATGATCCTGATCCACATGACGACACGAGTGCCGACTATGAACAGTTCGAGACTGAGCTCCTCGCACAGGACCGCGACGTCACCGGCGTCAACACGGCGGACATCGACGACACGACGGCCCAGAGCCAGATCAACGAGCTCCTCGACGCGGACGTCGTCACTCCAGTTCCCGAGGACCGCGT